>ENA-OQBV01001112-OQBV01001112.1-human-gut-metagenome-genome-assembly--contig:-NODE-1112-length-14041-cov-2.568995_pt1 | contig 14041 bp, 13 predicted proteins | sample MGYA00242750_ERZ504559 | MGnify/ENA primary metagenome ERZ504559 (study PRJEB26092, sample SAMD00036230) | human gut metagenome | host: Homo sapiens | study: EMG produced TPA metagenomics assembly of...
GATGCATAATGGCGTGAAGGCATCTGTGAACAGTCTCCTTCCGTCATCATCCTGCATCACAAAAGTCTATTTTTTTCCGGCTTTTCCTGATATTTTGCCACATTGAACAGCATGAGCTACCAGCTCATCAATTCCTTCATTTTTTGCCGCAGAAATGGGAACTACAGGAATTTCCCAGCATTTCCTCCATCCGGTTAATAATGATCGAACCGCCGTTTTTCCCTGACCTCATCCATCATGTTCAGGGCCAGTACCATGGGAATATCCAGCTCCATCAGCTGCATGGTAAGATAAAGGTTCCGCTCAATATTTGTGGCATCCACAATATTAATAATACCTCTTGGATGCTCATTCAGTACAAATTCCTTGTTACGATTTCTTCGCTGGAATACGGAGACATGGAATAAATTCCCGGAAGATCTGTTACCAGGGTATTGCTTTTCCACGGATCGATCCGTCCTTTCTGTCCACAGTAACACCTGGGAATTTCCCACATGCTGGCTGGAGCCGGTAAGCTGATTAAACAAAGCTTGTCTTTCCGCAGTTCTGGTTTCCTGCCAGTGCAAAGGTAAGCATTTCACTGTCCGGAAGGGATTTTCCGTTTCCTTAAAATGAAATTTTCCGCCTTCTCCCAATCCCGGATGAGGGATGGAATGGCTGATTGTTTTTTCTTTTGATGTCTCTCCCCTTTTTCTCCTGCGTCCCCTTACATTTTCTATTTCAATTTTATCCGCATCAGCAAGACGAAGTGTAAGCTCATAGCTGTGGATACGAAGTTCCATGGGATCTCCCATAGGAGCATACTTCACCATAGTCACATCTCCCTTTGGGATCAGCCCCATATCCAGGAAATGCTGTCTGAGAGCGCCTTCTCCGCCTACAGAACGTATTGTTGCCGTCTTTCCGATCGGCAGATCTTTTAACGTCATCTGACTGTTCCTCTTTTCATTTCATAGTCTTTATTGTTTGTCATAGAAAACTTTATGACAAATATCACTGTTTGTCAATAGAAAACCCTCTGTTTCGACGGATTATTTCGCCATTATTTCATATTGTCATTCCTGTTCACGGCCTTCACAGCAGTAAATTTCCGACTTATATATGCTGAAATTTTGACAGAATGACCAGTGCAATTTTCTGTTCCATGCTTTATACTATAAATCCCATATTAAAATAAGGCCGGCACAAGCCCAATGGCTTTCGGCAATAAGTATTCACATGAACTGAGGAGGATGATTATGAAACGCAAATGGTGGCATGATAAGGTTGCCTATCAGATTTATCCCAAAAGCTTTTTGATCCAATGGCGATGGAATCGGAGATATTCCGGGTATTATATCCAAGCTTGACTATCTGAAGGAACTTGGAGTGGACATTGTATGGATCTCTCCCTGTTATCCTTCCCCAATGGCAGATCAGGGCTATGATATTTCAGATTATTACAACATTCACCCTGCATTCGGCACTCTGGATGATATGGACAGGCTTCTTACAGAAGCCCGAAAAAGAGACATGTATATTCTTCTGGATCTTGTTGTCAATCACTGCTCTGACGAACATGAATGGTTTGAAAAGGCCTGTGCAGATCCTGACGGAAAATACGGCAACTTCTTTTATATAGAAGACAAAAAAGAAGGACAGCTTCCCTGCAACTGGCGCAGCTATTTCGGCGGTTCCGTATGGGAGCCTCTTCCCGGTCATCCTGACAAACAGTACCTGCATCTTTTCCATAAAAAACAGCCGGATCTTAACTGGGAAAACCCGGAAGTCCGGGAAGAAGTTTACAAAAATATCAACTGGTGGCTGGATCGCGGTCTCAGCGGCTTCCGCATTGATGCCATTATCAATATTAAGAAAAAACTCCCCTATAAAGATTATGCTTCTGACCGCGCAGACGGACTTTGCACAGTTGACAATATGCTTGCAGAGGCACAGGGCGTGGGAGAGTTTCTGGGTGAAATGAGAGACCGCACCTTTGGCCCTCATGAGGCTTTTTCTGTAGGTGAAGTATTTAATGAAAAGGATGAAGAGCTTCCTGATTTTATTGGGGATAACGGATATTTTTCCAGTATGTTTGACTTTGCTCCTGTTGTATTTGGAGCAAGCAGCAAAGGCTGGTATGACCGTCAGCCAATCACTCCTGATGATTATAAGCGCTGCTGCTTCCACTCTCAGAAACGTGTGGGCGACATTGGCTTCCTCTCAAATATTATTGAAAATCACGATGAACCAAGAGGCGTCAGCCACTATATTCCCGAGGGAGAAGTCAGCGTTTACAGCAAAAAAATGCTTGCTGTCATGTATTTTATGCTGAAAGGTCTGCCCTTTATTTATCAGGGACAGGAGATCGGAATGGAAAATATGAAGTTTTCTTCCATTGACCAGATTGATGATATCAGCACCATTGATGAATACCATGTGGCGCTGAATGCAGGATGCTCCCAGGAAGAAGCTCTGAAGTGTATTTCTGTTTACAGCCGGGATAACGCCCGTACCCCAATGCAGTGGGACTGCACGGAAAACTCCGGTTTTACCTCCGGTACTCCATGGCTTTCTGTAAATCCGAATTACCATGAGATCAACGTAAAATCACAGCACAATGATCCTGATTCTCTGCTGTCCTTTTATAAAAAGCTGACTGCTCTGCGCAAGGATCCGGACTATAAAGAGACCATTGTCTACGGCGATCTGATCCCTTATCTGGAAGATCAGCATAACCTGATGGCATACTTCCGAAAAGGAGAAAAAACGCTGCTGGTTATTGGAAACTTCCAGACAGAGCCTCAGGATATTACCCTTCCGGGCAAATGCAAAAACGTGCTGCTGAACAACTATCCGGAGACAGATATTTCCGAAAACATTCTTCATTTAAAGAATTATCAGGCTGTCATTCTGGAACTGTAAAAAGCTCCAATATTTTATAAAACGCCTCATTTCTATCCCCTGATCAGGAAAGAAATGAGGCACTTTATTTCTCTTTTTATACAATTCTTACTCTGCCATATCCAGTGCAGTTGTTCCATTTTTGCTTATCTGATATCCTCCATGAAGAAGCTTCCGCTCCGCAAGTTGTTCCGGTTTTTCTTCATCTTCTACAGTCAGAATATACATCCCCATGATGTTGCCTCTCCGGATAGATCACCAAATTAAATCCTGCTCCCGGAACAGATTTCCGACCCAGATCCTGTATTCACTGATACGCTGAGACTTTCGGATTTTTTTCATATAGCGTTCCGGATTTGTAAATGAGGTTCCAAGATATGCCCACAGTTCCTTCATTTTATACAAAGTGTTCCTGTCTCCGGACATATAATCCATATATCCCTTTAAAAGCTCTTCATGAAATTCAAAAAGCTCCTCTTTATACCGGCTGCTGTCTTTTTTGTCTCCATTGCTGATTTCCTCTGCCAGCCACGGTTTTTTTCAGAATCCCTCTTCCGATCATAATCTTTTCCGTACCGGGAAATCTCTGCACAACTTTCTCATAATCATCTTTGCTTACAATATCCCCATTATAACAAAGAGAGTGCCTGCTGCTTTCCTCTGCTTTTTTAAAGGCCTCCCAGTGAATGGTATTCTTCTTATACTGATCTGTTTTCAGCCTGGGATGTATGATAAGCTCCTCCAGAGGATATTTTTCAAAAATTTCCAGAAGCTGAGGCCATTCCTCCTCATCCTCCACTCCAATTCTTGTTTTTATGGAAACAGTCATTGGACAGGACCCAAAAATTTCCTCCAGAAAACGATCCAGTTCCCTGGGAAGCGCCAGAAAACCGGAGCCTCTGTTTCTTGATGTAACCGTAGGAGAAGGACAGCCCAGATTCAGATTCACCTTATCATATCCATATTGTCTGATCTCTTTTGCAATAGCAAGAAAATCCTCCGCCCGGTTTGTCAGAATCTGAGGGATCAGCTCCATCCCTTCATTATTTTCCGGAAGGATATCCCTGATCTCCTTCTGATTCAGACGCCTGCTCATAATAAACGGAGCAAAATAACGATCTATGTTCCCGAAGCTTTTATGATACGCTGCCCGGTAAATATATCCGGTAATTCCTTCCATTGGTGCCATATAAAACTGCATATATCAAATTCCTTATCTGTGATTTATTTTTACAGTCTGTATTATATCGTTTTGCACAGTTTATGGCAATATTTCCACCTGATATATGCAAAATCAATGTTTCCTGCTATACAAAAAAGCCTGTTTTCAGGCTCCCAAAAATCATTTGCATTATTCCATTTTCTGCTCTATAATATGTTTAGAGGAACAACCGCCCACAAGGGGTTGACCTGTTTAAAAGCGTACATAGAAAATGCCACCCTAAACTCGCCAAAGTTCTGAGGGTGGTTTTTCTATGCTTTAAATCATTATCGACAGAACGTAAAAACGAATGTCAGCAATGCAAGAATGAACATTCCAAAAGCCATAAGGTCTTTAAAATCAAAATGTTTCATCAGCACCACCCCCATTCTATGTAAGAATAGAGGTCAGCCACCCTGTAACACGGTTATTCCATTTCCATATCATAGCATATTCGCATATTTTATTTCAATGTTTATTCTTCTTTATTCACCGCAAGTTTTTTACATTTTTCGACATTATATGTCGCTGATATTTTTACATAATCTCTGTGCGGAAGGCTTCCGCAATCCCACTTAATCCATATCTGTCTGCCAGATCCTGGATTCCCGTCATAATTTCCTCCCGACTGAAATTATGCTCCTCCAGAAACTCATCCGTTTTTCCATTCAGACTGTAATAAAACAGCAGCCCTGTTTTCAGCCTGCTTCTGTCTCCATCGCAGGTCATTTCATAAAGCTGATTTTCTGCCTCATCTATTTTCCCCTCTTCTGTTAAGGCTATCAGCCTTTCAAGTTCAGCCCTTTCACTCTCGTTCTCAATTATCTCTGGCGTCAGTTCCTGCGCATCCACCTGGAACAGCATTTTCAGCACTGCACGCACCATTTCCCGGATCTGTCTGAGTATGTAGTCATCCTGAAGCATAGCGTAAACTCCTTTCAGTATCTATGATAGTTTTTCATAGATTAACATAAATAACACTTCTATTGCAATCTCTTATATCCGTTCACACATTTTTCACAAAATAATTAGCACTCACCTATTGACTCTGCTAGCAACAAGTGTTATATTACATATAGAACAAAGGAAAGGAAATAAAAAGATACAAAACCTGCATCTTTCGTTTCCTGAAACCTCCCGGTTCCGTAATAACACATATTAACATAGATAATAAAAAAAAGGAGAGATGACTTATGTTAATGCCTAGTATTTTTGGAGAAAACTTATTTGATGATGACTGGATGAACTTTGGATTCAATGACAACTTCTGGGGAAAGAAAAATCCATTATATGGGAAACATGCTCAGAACATGATGAAAACAGACATCCGTGAAAAAGACGACAGCTATGAACTTGATGTTGATCTGCCAGGCTTTAAAAAAGATGAAATCAAAGTTCAGCTGAAAGACGGCTATCTTACCTTATCCGCTGCCAAAGGTCTTGACAAAGACCAGCAGGATAAACAGGGCAATTACATCCGCAGAGAGCGTTATGCAGGCACTATGAGCAGAAGCTTCTTTGTAGGAGAGGATGTTGCCCAGGAAGATATCCATGCAAAATATGAGGACGGCATCCTGAGACTTTCTGTACCGAAGAAAGCGCCGAAAAAAAATAGAAAACACCGGCTATATTTCAATTGAAGGCTGATGCTTTCATCTTCTCTTTATTCTCCGGGGTCTTTCAGACCCCGGTTTTTATATACCTTATTCTGACTGGCGGCTCTGTATCTCACTTACATTCTCAGCCGTTACTTTCTGATAGGGAAGACGAATATATTTTCCATCCTGAAGCGTATATTCAGGACTGAGGTCCTTTTTCAGAATAAGAGAGCCCGCCAGCTCCAGCATTCCCCGGGCCTGTCCTTTTGCATCATTCAGAACAGTGCCAAGAAGCTCTCCCTTTTCTACGGCTTTCAGCCCTACATCTGTTCCGTCAACTCCCAGAATCACCGGCCAGTTATCTGACTGACTGTCTATTCCACGGGCTTTAAGAGCATCAGCAGCCCCTAGCGCCATATCGTCGTTATTGGCAAGTATCACTTCAATTTCAGATCCATAAGAATTAAGAAACGGTGTCATTTTAGTGGATGCCTGATCCCTGTTCCAGTTGGCAATCTCATCAGCAAGCTTTTCTACTGTGTATCCGCTTTCTGTAATTTTATTGATTACAGACATACTGCGTACCATGGAATCATTATGTCCTGCCTCGCCTTCCAGCATCACATATTGAAGAATGCCGTCCCCGTTCGTGTCAATAGATACAAAATCCTGTTCGCATTGTTCTACTAGGATTTCTCCCTGAAGCTGCCCGGATTCAAAAGCATCTGCCCCTACATAATAAAGCTCCTCCCAGCGTTCCAGATCTTCTTCCACCAGCTCTCTGTTAAAAAATATCACTGGAACATGATTACTTTTTGCTTTTTCAATAATGATGGAAGCGTCCGTTCTGTCAACCAGATTAATGCATGCAAGATCACATCCTTCTTCAATAAAATTTTCCATTTGATCATTTTGAGTAAACTGACTCTGATCTGCATTCTGAATATTCAAAGTAATGGAAATTCCCCAGTCCTTTTCCTTTTCTCTGGCATATGACTGAAGCTGGGAAATGATTTCTGACATAAATGTATCATATTGATCGTACACACTGACACCGATCTTTATGCTCTGCGGCTGTATTTCCGCAGTCTTTTTGCTGCCCGAACATCCGCTGAAAACTACTGTCATACAGCATATTCCTGCCATGACCCATGTTCTTTTTTCCCTGTTCACTTTCCCTTCCTCCTACGGATCAGATATCCGAGAACAGCAAACGTTCATTTTCATCTTCATACAGAGATTTCTTTGTTACTGTTCTGTATCTGATGCTGGTATTTTTCTCTATCCACTCTTTTTTCTTATTTTCTACCAGGCAGGTAAGCCCCTGATATCCCATGTTAAATTCATTTTGATAAACCAGCATGGAAATATCTTCGTTATCCAGAGCATTTACCGTCTGAGCAGTGTTTCCTGTCCCATATATCCTGCAGATATTTCTATTTTCTCCCCGGGTCTGACTGCTCTCTTTCCACAATGCAGCTGCCCGTTCTGTTGCACTTTTATCCAGAGTTACCAGATAGGAAATCTGGTCAAAAAGACTGGCGCTGAACTCTCCGCCAAGACTGCTTATCAGCACACTCTGTTCTGCCTGCTCCAGTGTATCTTTCAGGCCTTTATAGCGCAGGCTCACACTGTCCCTCTGCATATTTTCTGTTATGATCGTTACCTTCCTGGGGTTTCCTGTCTGTTCCATATCCTGAAGAACAGCCTCCCCCAAGGCCTTTCCCATAGCATAATCATCAGACCGGATCACAGGAAAAGAGTCTCCTGCGCCTGTTTCCACAAAAATAATCGGAATAGAAATCATCATATTTTCCAGGACTTCCTGAATCTCCCGGCTGTTTACAGCAGCCATTAAAATACCTGAACTTTTTCCGCGGATCTCCTTATTTACTTCCTTTATCTGATCTTCTGCCGTATCATTTTCTGAAAGATAAATATAATTTACATCTACGTTCAGATCTTCTTCTGCCTGCATGATTCCCTGAATAAGAGTTCCCCCATTCATCCTCTGTATTCTGATAAAGAATCACTGAATAAACATCCGACGACTCTTTTTTCCGGGCAAAAACCCCGTAGTAATACAGGCCGCCCAGCGCGGTCACAGCAGCCAGAAGGAGCGCCAGACTTTTCCACTGAAACCGTTTCTTTTTCATTGTCTGTCCCCCTTCTCCACACTGGAAGCCTCTTCTGTTTTGGGAAGATGAATACGCACGGTTGTTCCTTCATCCGGCTCACTTTCAATTTCCAGTCCGTACTCTGTTCCAAAATAAAGCTGAATACGCTGATGTACATTTTTTAGCCCTATGCCCGATCCTCTGCTCCGGGTTTCAGATTCCTCTGTCAGAAGTCCGGCCACCTGCTCCTCCGGCATTCCCGGACCATTATCCGCCACCTCTATAAAAAGTTCCTGATCTTTTGTATAGGCTCTGATATAAATTTCTCCCTCGCCGTCCATATATTCCATTCCATAATAAATTGCATTTTCGATCAGAGGCTGGATGATCAGCTTAATCGTTCTGTACTTTTCAATGCCTTCTTCCACCTCAAAAAAGGAAGTGAATTTGTTCTTATATCTGTACTTCTGGATATCCAGATAGCTTCCTGCATGCTGCAGCTCTTCCCCTACTGTAATGATATTTCTTCCTCTGGAAAGGCTGATCCGGAACAGCTTTCCAAGAGCATGAACCATAAATACAGCGTCCTGATAGCGTTCGCTTTCTATCATCCACATAATAGAATCCAGGGTATTATAAAGAAAATGAGGATTGATCTGAGACTGAAGGGCATCCAACTCGCTTTTTCGCTTGTCTTCCTGCTCCTTTACAATATCATCCGTCAGTTTCCGCAGCTGATCTACCATAGAACGGATGGTATTTCCCAGATGCTGAATTTCCGAAGAACCTCCAATATAAATTTCAGGTTTCTGATCCACCCCGATAGCTTTCAGAGAATTTTCCAGTTTTTTCAGAGGTTTGACAATTCGTACAGCCACAAACTGATTGGCAAATATCATCAGACATACAGCCAGGATAATAATGATCACAGCCATAATTTCTGTTCTGTTAAAATCCTGGAACAGTCTGTCTGCCGGAGTTACACTGACAATTTTCCACCCGGTATAGCCCACTGTTTTTACCACAACTGTCCTGTCTTCGCCCTGAAATCTTTCTTCATATACACCGTCCTCGTAGTGACTGGCTACCATATTATTTTCTTTCAGCATATTGGAAAAAATAAGGTTCTGTTTGGGATGATAAATAATCTCACCATCACTGTTAATAAGATAAACATACCCCATATCCTGGCTGTTGATCTCTGTAAAAAGCTGACGTATTCCGCTGAAATTCATGTCAACCAGCAGAATCCCACCGGATATTTTGCCTTCTGTGGTAAGCTCAACTCCCCTGCTTAAAGACACTACCCAATAATAGCGTCCATTGCTGTTTTCAAAAATATTCTGCACATGAAGCTCTGAAAAATGAAGATTCTCCATTTTATTCTGGGCGCTGGTAAACCAGCTCTGCTGTGTGACATCTACATTATTTTTTACGTTTCCCACAGGCACTGCCCCCAGCAGCTCACCATTCTCCGAAAAACATGCAATGCTTACAAGACTGTCTTTATTTACCTCATAAAGAAGGTTCAGTTCATGAGAAATATCATCCTTGCTCATGTCTACTTTTTTGATCACATTATAATACATGGCGTCAGAAATACGCATCATGCTTCGAAGATAATTGTTCAGATTGATTTCCACCTGATTTACAAGCTGACGGGTATCATTCAGCATCATTTCCTTTGCTGCTCTGCCATAGCTCTGATAAAGAAAAACACCAATAAATACCATTCCGATCAGGGCAACCAAAGTAAAAGAAGCTGAGATCACAAACTGCAGATCCCGCCGTTTTATATGGCAGACAAGCTGATTCCATTTATTTTTTTATGTACTTCATAACCCATAACTCTTTTAATCTTAATCCTCATTCTTCTCCTTTACAGACATCTCTGCCCTGTATTTTGACTGGGGAAATTCCATACTGCTTTTTAAATACATAGCTGAAATAATTGGGCTCCATATACCCCCACTCTGGACGCAATGATATATGTTTTATCCTCTGTTGTACGAAGAAGCTCCAGCGCATGTTCCAGGCGTATCTTTGTCAGATAAGCAACAAAGCTCATGCCCACTTCTCTTTTAAATATCGTAGAAAAATAAGCTGCGCTTACATTCAGACAACGGCACAGACTGTCCGCCGAAAGGTCGCTTTCTTTATAATGTTCCTCAATATATGCCTTTGCCTGCTCCGTAAGTCTTGCTGCCGAATCCCGCCTTTCATGCCTGAGGACATGCCGCAGATTGGTGCACACTTCCTGAAGCCATCCCTCCAGTTCATCCACTGTTACCATCCTGTAAAGCTCCTGCCATGAGCCTGCATGTTCCCCGAAAATCTGATTGGGATGAAGTTTATACGCGCGCCCGATCTTCATAAGCTCAGACAAAAGTTCCATAAAAAGAAGCTGATACTGTCCCGGAGAGATCGGTTCCTTCCGGATACTGTCCATAATCTGAGCAATGGCTGCATTTGTTTCGTCCCTGTTTCCCAGCTTCACTGCATGAACCAGGTTCTGAAACTCATGCTCTGTGACAAGGATATTTTCTTCCGAGCAGGGCTCAATATCATTGATATAAAGCACCTGGCCGCTTCCCAGAATACTTCTGTATTCCATGGCGTTTACTGCCTCTTCATAAGAAGTATGCAGAGCGTCTGTATTGGCGCAGATCTGTCCCACAGCAGCTGTCACAGATGACTTCAGAACACGGAAGCCCATTTTGCAGATCTGGTCCAGATGATAGAGAACCTGATCGATTTCTTCTCTTTCATCCAGCATAAAAATAACAATTACCTGATCCAGAAAAGCCGTACTGAAAAACCGGGTTCTGTTCTTCAGATAATCCTGAACCATATCCTTTAAGGACAGCGTAAACAGCTGTGCCGGCTGCGGCTGCTCTTCTCTTGGATTTACATCCATATACAGTGCAGCTACCACATAAAAAGGAGAATCCAGACATATTTCATAGGTTTCCATCATAGCTCTGGCCCGTTCTCCTGCAATCCGTCCTTCCAGGATCCCCATAACAAGCTGCTCCCGCATGGCAGGAAGACTTTTTCGATAATACTCTGACAGCCTGTTCAGATTCCTGTATTCATCATACTCCTGATCCAGCTTTTTCCGGACTTTTGAAAACGCAGCCTCCATATCTCCTGCGCTGATCGGCTTCAGAAGATATTCTTCTGCTTCCAGGTGAACCGCTTCTCTGGCAAACTCGAAATCATCAAACCCGGAATAAATGATCACTTTCATATTCCGGTAGCTCTGCTTCAGATTTTTGCACAAAGTAAGTCCGTCCATATAAGGCATTTTAATATCTGTCATAACCACATCTATATGAAGCTGCTCTGCCATTTCCAGGGCTTCCTGACCATTTTCTGCGGTTCCCGCCAGACAGAATCCCAGCGCTTCCCAGTCGATTTTTTTCTTCATTGCCTGAAGAACGTCAGCCTCATCATCCACCAGCAAAACATTATATAATTCCATAAAATTTCCTCCACATTATAAAAATATTATACCATGGTAAGCCTGTTTTATAAACGGATTTTTGAGTGCGGCAAAATCTCTTCCTGGATTCCTTCACCTTAAAAACGCACAAATTTTATCATTTGTTTTTGTATCTTTTTTACAAAAATCAAAAATATTTTTTTCAAATATTGACAAAAAATTGAACAAAGTCCATAATACGCTTATAAATTGGTTCAACCAATGAACCATTGTACCAAAGGAGGAAGCACAATGACAGATAACCAGGATTTACTGGCAATGACTCATCTTGGAGAAGATCCCTCCAAATACATGAAATCTGTGACACCGCCGATTTTTATGAACTCCCTTCATGTATTTGATTCTGTGGAGGATTACTTCTCTGTGGACATTTTCAAAGATGAGTATTACTACGGAAGGGCGTCTAATCCAACCGTAACTATTCTTGAAAAGAAGCTTGCCGCGCTGGAACACGGAACCAGAGCCGTTGTTTTTTCTGCAGGAATGGCTGCCTGCGCCGCGGCAATCCTCGCTGTATGCAAAACCGGAAGCCATGTGATCTGTATGAAGGCAAGCTACGGACCTGTACAGCATCTTCTCAATGATTTCCTGAAAGAAAAATGGAGATCAGCGTAACCTATGTTGACGGAACTGATCTGAAAGATTTTGAAAATGCAATCCGTCCGGAAACAGATCTGATCATTCTGGAAAGCCCGTCTACCCTTATTTTTTCAGTTGTAGATCTTGAGGGAGTTGCAAAGCTTGCTCATGCTCACGGCATTAAAACCTATATCGACAACACCTATTCCACTCCTGTTTTTCAGAAGCCTCTTGATATGGGAATCGATATTGTTATGCACACTATGACAAAATATATCGGGGGACACAGCGATCTGATCGGCGGAGTTCTGATCTCCAGGGACGATGAATTCATGAAAAAAATCATGGTTCAGAGAGATTGGTTCGGAGGTGTACTGGGACCTATGGAAGCATGGCTTGCAATCCGCGGTCTGCGTACCCTGGATGTGAGAATGCAGAGACATTATGAAACTGCTATGAAAGTAGCTGAATTCCTGGAAAATCATCCAAAGGTAAAACATGTATACTATACAGGATTAAAATCTCATCCTCAATATGAGCTTGCACGTAAGCAGCAAAAAGGAGAATGCGGTCTGATGAGTATTGAAATTGACGGCTCCGCAGAGGATACCGCAAGATTTGTAGACAGTCTGAAGATCTTTGAGCGCGGCTGTTCCTGGGGCGGCTTTGAAAGCCTTGCCATTGCTTATACCTATAACTGGAGTGAAGAAGAACAGGCTTTCCACAACCTGAACAGAAGCATTGTCAGACTTCACTGTGGTCTTGAAGGAGCTGAAAATCTCATTGCAGATCTTTCACAGGCTCTTGATAAAATCTGATTGAGAGGACTTAATTATGGGAGAGAATACCAACGGAAAAACGAAAAAAAACACCGGGGCTCGGACTTGCTCTTCTGCCGCTGGCGTTCATGTTTGTAGTATTGTTTTTGGGGTTAATTATTTTCAGCATAGATATTAAGATCTTACTTCTTATCTGTGCGGCTTTTACCATTGTTTTATGTCTCTTTCTGGGGTATACCTGGAAGGATGTGGAAAATGAAATTGTAGATAAGCTGGCAAAGGCTTTTCCTGCTATCATGATCCTGATCACTGTAGGACTGATGATCGGCGCGTGGATCGTCAGCGGAACTATCCCGTTCCTGGTTTATATCGGACTTCAGATCATTAATCCAAAATTTATCATTGTAACCTCTTTCCTTGTGACAGTGATTCTTTCTGTCAGCACAGGAACCTCCTGGGGCGCTGCCGGAACTGTAGGCGCAGCTCTTATGAGCGTGGCTGCCGGCATGGGCGCTCCTCTTCCTGCAGTAGCAGGCGCCATTGTTGCAGGAGCTTATTTCGGAGATAAAATGTCTCCTCTTTCTGACAGTACCAACATGTCCGCCATTGCCAGCGGAACAAACCTTTATAAGCACATCGGGCATATGTTTTACACAACAATCCCCGGTTTTGTCATCAGCTGCGTGGTTTATGTGATTGCCGGAATTTCTTTTGCCGGAAGCGGAGAAATTTCACAGGTTGACTCTATCATCACCACTCTGGCAGAGCTTTTTGACCTGAGTATGCCGGTAGGCCTTCTGCTGCTTGTACCGCCTGTAATTGTTGTTGCAGGCTCCCTCTTAAAGAAGCCTACCATTCCTGTTATGATGATCTCCTCTGCCGTAGCAGTAGTGATCGCAATGACAGTTCAGGATTTTTCCTTCCAGACCTGCGCAACAAGTATGGTAAGTGGATTCAAAATGGAAATGTTTACAGATCCGTCTCTGAATCTTGCAGGAATTGTCCAAGAAGTTCCAAACCTTCTCCAGAGAGGCGGTATGGCTTCCATGATGAACACAGCGCTGATGGCATTCTGTGCTTTTGGATTTATCGGAGCGCTTACTGTTTCCGGATGTCTGGATGTGATCCTCAGCCACATCATGAAGCACATTCATGGTACCGGACAGCTTATTACTGTTACTGCTCTTCTGGGCGTGATCATTATCACTGTAATCGGAGAGGCCTCTGTTACCTTCCTGATGATCGGAGGACTGTTCCGGGAAGAATATATTAAACGTGGTCTTGAAACAAAGAATCTTTCCCGTACACTGGAAGACAGTATCACCGTTGTGGAACCGCTGGTTCCCTGGTCACTGGCAGGCGTTTACATGACCTCCACT
>ENA-OQBV01001113-OQBV01001113.1-human-gut-metagenome-genome-assembly--contig:-NODE-1113-length-14035-cov-2.333837_pt1 | contig 14035 bp, 21 predicted proteins | sample MGYA00242750_ERZ504559 | MGnify/ENA primary metagenome ERZ504559 (study PRJEB26092, sample SAMD00036230) | human gut metagenome | host: Homo sapiens | study: EMG produced TPA metagenomics assembly of...
TGTAACTTGTATGCTAGACAACTTATATGAAATTACATGAAAATAGGTATAAATTGTACTTTAGATTAGACTTTACATTAGAAGATAAAGATACTGTTAAAAGAAGTTATAGAAGCCTATCAAGTAAGTTTTATCTAATGATTATAAATAGGAACAAAAGCTACTAAACTTTATAATAAATTAGATGAAAAAGGTACAACAGCAGGTCATTACTACAAAGGTGTAGAATAATAAGTTATATTTTAGTGCTATAATATGTAAAATTGACTATATTAAGCAAATATGATAATATTACAAAATAATAAAAGTTAAATAATGCTCTGGGTATAAAATTATCCAGAGCATTAATAATTTAAAAATGAAGAAATTTAAAAAATGACATTTTGAAATGCTTCGCCCACGCAGTGGCTCAAGCAACGGATGTGACCGAAATGCTTCGCCAACACGTTGCTCAAAGTGGTAGCGAGTGTCATATCGTTGGCGATATGAGCGTAGCGAATTTTTTATTAAAATAAATTCTATAAACAATGAAAGAGAGACTTAAATATGAGCAAAAAAGCATTTATAGGAAGAAAATTAAGAGAAGCTAGAATGTATAGAGGTAAAACAATAGATGTATTAGCTAAAGAAAACTAATATAAATAAAAAAAGATATAATTGCATTTGAAGAAGATAAATATAAACCAACATTAGAAAATGAAATGAAGCTATCAAATGCACTAGGATTTCCAAGAGAATTCTTTAAATATGCAGACAATATAAAAATGACTATAGATTCTACACATATAAGACCAGAATGTACAATACCAAAAGTAGAGCAAATAGCTTTTAAAGAAAAATTAGCTATGACTCATAGGATATTAACATTTTTAGAAGGGTATATCCAATTCCCACAAATGAATATACCAACTGATTTAAATAAAAATGAAGATATAGAAGAGTTAGCAACTAAGGTAAGAAGATACTGGAATTTAGGGGATGGCATTATAGGTAACATGTTAACCTTACTTGAGATAAATGGAATAATAGTATCTGATGCTAATATAAACAAAAAAGGAGCCTTATCATTTAGTCAAAAACAAACTGTAAATGGAAATAGTAGATACTTTGTATCTTTAGGTAATGATAAAAAATCAGCATGTACAAGAAACTATGATTTAGCATATGAATTAGCATATATCGTAGCAACTGAGGCAAATATACAGTCAAAGAAATTTTCTAAAGATGAATTTGCTTGTGCGTTTTTAATGCCTAAAGAAAGTTTTATACAAGATTTAAAAATGGTAAATGACTTAGAAGATTATGTTGAATTAAAGAAAAAGTGGATAGTTCCAATATCAGCTATAATATTAAGATCATATCAATTAGGTGAAATAAGTTACAAAAAATATATGTACTTAATGAATGAAATGGATAAAAAGGGATGGTTAAAGAAAGAGCCCCTAGAAGAAAATATAAAAGCTACAAGTCCGATGCTATTAAAAAAAATCTATAGATGTATTAATAGATAATAATATAATAAGTAAGGCTAGTTTAGTAATGAATTTATCAAATTGGGGATTACACTTAAATCAAGATGAAGTAGAAGTATTATTAGGATTTAAAGAAGGAAAGTTAACTACAGAAAGAAATACTATAAATAACAAAAAATCAAAGGTTACAAAAGTTAACTTTAAATCTAAAAAAAGATAATTAAACACTTATATAGTAAGTAAGAGTTTTTTATGAATAAAAAAATTATAGGCATAAGTTTATTTATATTAATAATAACTTCATCTATATTTGGTTGCAGTAAATTTCAAGAAAATAATGATACTAATTTAAATAGTATAGATAAAGATAGCATAAATCCTATATCAAAAGATACAGCTATAAATATATTAAAGGCAGAGTATGGAGATAATATATTAGTTGAAGATAAGGATATAAAATTAATAGGAGATTTATATTTCATAGATGTTTATGTTGAAGTAGTAGATAGTGATGATGGAAGTCATGAAACACATACACATAGACAAAGCCTAGGAAATATAAAGATAGATAAATATACTGGAGAGATTATAACAGAATAGATATAAATTATATAAAAATAAATGAGCTATTTGCAAATTAAATTTGCAGATAGCTCATTGTTATGTTTAACGAGAAACGTATATATTAATATTGATTCATACCTTTTAATATAGCAACTAAATAATCCCAAGTACGTTTAGTAGAAGATATATTTAAATGCTCATTAGGCGTATGAACTTCAAACATATCAGGTCCAAGAGATATAGCTTGTGCATGAGGCATTTTATCTAATAATAATCCACATTCAAGACCAGCATGTATAGCCATTATAATTGGCTTTTTACCAGTTAATTTTTCGTAAGTTTCAACACATATTTTTTCTAATTTAGAACCTTTAGCATACTCCCAAGCTGGATAATCACTATCTAAAATTAATTTTCCATTTAAGTTTGTAGCAAGTAGATCCATTTTATTAGTTATATCATCTTTTAATGTTTTTACAGAACTTCTAACAGCACACTCAAATGTAACTGAATTTTCAGTAGTATGAACAACACCTAAGTTTGTTGAACTTTCAACAAGACCTTCTATATCCATACTCATAGTTTGTATTCCATTAGGTATTAAGTTTAGTAAACTAATTACATTTGTTTTTGTTTTATCATCAAATACTTTATCAACAGTAGTTTCAGTACATTCTATATTTATGCCTGGGTCAGAAGTACTGAATTCATGTTTAAATGTATTCATTATTTCATTTATACAATTTTTAGTTTTTTCAACATCATTTTTATCTACAACTATTATAGCTTCACATCTCACGAGGTATTGCATTGTTTTTTAGAACCACCTTGAATTTTAGCTAAGTCGTAATCAATACATAATAAATTTAAAAGTCTTCCCATTAATATATTAGAATTGGCTCTTTGTTTTATTATATCAATTCCAGAGTGTCCACCAAGTAATCCTTTTATTTCTACTAATAAAGGTTGTTTATTAGAATCAATATTAGTATACTCAGCATTTAGTTCAGATAATGCAGTAACTCCACCAGCACAACTAACTAGTAAATATCCTTCTTCTTCAGAGTCAAGATTTATTATGTATTGACCTTTTAATAGAGAGCCATCGAAAGCCTATAGCGCCACTCATTCCAGCTTCTTCATCAGTCGTTATTAAAACTTCTATAGCAGGGTGTTCTAAGTTATTAGATGCAAAAGTACTGCCATTCCCCATAGCTACAGCTATACCATTGTCAGCACCTAGAGTAGTTCCAGTTGCATATATCATATCATCTTCAACTCTTAATTTTATAGGATCAGTAACAAAGTTATGGTCGGTATCTTTATTCTTTTCACAAACCATATCCATATGTCCTTGAAGTATTACACCAGGACAATTTTCATACCCTTTTGTAGCAGGTTTTCTTATTATTATATTAAGAGTATCATCTTGTATAGTTTCAAGACCTAAATCCTCACCGAACTTTTTTAGATAATCACTTATAGCTTTTTCATTTCCAGAACCACGAGGTATTTGAGATATTTCTTCAAAATATTTGAAAACAAGTTCAGGCTGTAATCCATTTAAAACATTTTCCATAAAAACAACTCCTTTTAGATTAAGTTAAGATAGATATTTTAAAATAGTAAATATATTTTTATATCACAAATAAAGTATCATTATGTATAATATAAAATAGCCATATAAATAGTATAATACAAAATGTGTAAAATACACATAGTAAAATAGAAATAAAAAAATGAAAATTTAAGGAGGCATTATGAACCAAAAATCGCTGAGAGTTTTAGAATTCAATAAAATAATTGAATTATTGAAAAGTAAAGCTTCATCTTCGTTAGGTTTAAAATATATAGAAGAGTTAGTTCCAAGTTCAGATTTTGAAGAAGTTAAGTATATGCAGCAAGAAACAAGTGAAACGCAATCAATACTTACTAAAAGAGGATATGTTGGATTACAAGGAATACATGATATAGAAGATAAAGTAAAAAGAGCTGGGGTAGGAGCAAGCCTTGATCCAGGAAGTTTAATAATGATAGCAGATACTTTAAGAGCTGCTAGAACATTAAGAAATAGTCTATCAGGTAGTGATGAAGAAGATTTTAATTATCCAATAATACAATCTTTATCAAATGGATTATATGCATATAGAGAGATAGAAGATGCAATATATAATGCAATAATAAGTGAATTAGAAATATCAGATAATGCATCATCAACACTTAGAGATATTAGAAGAAGAATAGTTCAAAAGAATCAATCTATAAGATCTAAATTGAACTCTATAATATCATCAACTACATATCAAAAATATTTACAGGATGCAATAATATCAGTAAGAGGAGATAGATTTGTCGTTCCTGTAAAAGCTGAATATAGATCTCAAGTTGCAGGGATAGTTCATGATCAATCTTCATCAGGAGCTACATTATTCATAGAACCTATGAGTATAGTTGATATGAACAATGAACTTAGACAATTAAGGCTTAGTGAACAAGAAGAAATAGAAAGAATACTTCAAGAATTATCAGCTATGGTTGGTGAAGTAAGTGAAGATTTAATATCAAATCAAGAGATACTAGGTAGACTTGACTTTGCTTTTGCAAAAGGTAAGTTATCAATGAAAATGAGAGGTGTAGAACCTACATTAAATAAAGATAAGTTTATAAATATAAAAAATGGTAGACACCCATTATTAGATAGAAAAACTGTAGTACCTAATAGTGTGTATTTAGGAAGAGATTTTCATACTTTAGTTATAACTGGGCCAAATACAGGTGGTAAAACTGTAACAATAAAAACTGTTGGATTATTTGCTCTTATGACTCAAAGTGGGCTTCATATATCCGCAGATTATGGAAGTAGCATGTGTGTATATGACAACATATTTGCGGATATAGGTGATGAACAAAGTATAGAACAGAGTTTATCAACATTCTCATCTCATATGACAAATATTGTGTCTATATTAAAAGATGTAACTGAAAATTCTTTAGTTATATTTGATGAATTAGGTGCAGGTACAGATCCTATAGAAGGTGCAGCACTTGCTATAGCAATACTTGAAGATGTAGCTATGGCTGGAGCTAGATGTATAGCTACAACTCACTACACTGAAATAAAAAATTATGCACTTACTAAAGATGGTGTAGAAAATGCTGCAGTTGAGTTTGATTTAGATACATTAAGTCCTACTTATAAATTATTAATAGGTGTTCCAGGTAAATCAAATGCCTTTGAAATATCTAAAAAATTAGGACTTAGTGATTATATAATAACTAGAGCTAAGGAATTTATAGATACTGATAATATAGAATTAGAAGACATATTACAAAGTGCAGAAAAAAATAGAATAAAAGCTGAAGAAGAAAGAATAAAAGCTGAGAAACTAAGAGAAAGTATAGAAAAACTAAAGATAGAATATGATGAGAAACTTGAAAAGTTTGCAAATCAAAAAGAAAAAATGCTTGAGCAAGCAAGACAAGAAGCATTTAGAATTACTAGACAAGCAAAAGAAGAAGTAGATAATATTATAAAAGAATTAAGAAGATTAGAAGAAGAAAGAGCATCAAAAGAAAAGAACCAACAAATAGAAGCTCTTAGAAAAGAATTAACAAGTACTATGGGAAGTTTACAGCCTACGGTTAAGAGCATGATAGTCCCTAAAGTTGCAAGTAAAGAAATAACTGATTTGAAGGCAGGAGAAGATGTAAGAGTAATAACTTTAAATCAAGAAGGTACTGTTGTTTCTGTTGATAAGAATAAAAAAGAAGCTGTAGTGCAAATTGGTATAATGAAAATGACACTACCATTTAAATCATTACAAAAGGTTAAAAAAGATGTTAAGAAAACTGTAACAAAATCAACTAGAAATATAATAAAATCTAAATCTGGTAACGTAAAGAGTGAAGTAGATTTAAGAGGTATGAATTTAGAAGAAGCAACTATGGAAGTTGAAAAATACCTAGATGATGCATATGTTGCAGGTCTAGAAAATGTAACAATAATACATGGTATAGGTACGGGAGTTTTAAAATCAGGCCTTCAAGATATATTAAGAAGAAACAGACATGTAAAATCACAAAGAGCTGGTCAATACGGTGAAGGTGGTGCAGGTGTAACTATAGTTACACTAAAATAAATTAATACTAATAAGGTGATAGATGTGATACTTGTATCAGCATGTTTACTTGGAATAAATTGTAAATATAATGGTGATAATAATAAAAATGAAAAAGTAGCAGAATATCTTAAAGATAAACAATTTATAATGGTTTGCCCGGAACAATTAGGAGGACTATCAACACCACGTGATCCATCAGAGATTATAAGGCTAGATGGTAATGCTGTTATAGAAGGAAAAACCAGTGTAATAAACAATAAAAGACTAGATGTAACAAAGAAATTTAAACAAGGTGCTATGGAAACTTTAAAAATAGCTGATTTATATGGATGTAAAAAAGCTATATTAAAAGAGGGTAGCCCTTCATGTGGATCGAGTTTAATATATGATGGAACTTTTACAGGTAAAAAAGTATCTGGAGTAGGAGTAACAACAGCGTTGCTTAGACAAAATGGGATAGAAGTTATTAGCGAAAAGGATATAATGTAGATATATAATAGTAAATAGTGTCAAATACCTTGAAAAAACTTAGAATTTGATTTACCATAAAATAATAACAAAGAGAGAGGAGCAATATAATGCAAGACTTTAAAGTAGCAGTAGCAACATGTTTAAAAGAACATATAGAAGAATTGACTTTAGAAGAAATAACAGCACTTATAGAAGTGCCACCAAATAAAGATATGGGAGATTTTGCATTCCCATGTTTTAAATTAGCGAAAGTATTTAGAAAAGCACCTAACATGATAGCGGCTGAGTTATCAGAAAAAATAGAAGCTAAAGGAGTTATATCTAATGTTACTCCATTAGGTGGTTATATAAACTTCTTTGTTAATAAATCTCAATTAGCAGAAACAGTTATAAAAGATGTATTAACAAAGAAAGAAAAGTACGGTCATAGCGATTTAGGAAAAGATAAAACTATAGTAATAGATTTCTCATCTCCTAATATAGCAAAGCCATTCCATATAGGTCATATAAGAACTACAGTTATAGGGAATGCTTTATACAAAATATATGATTCTCAAGGATACAATACAGTTAGAATAAATCATTTAGGGGACTATGGAACTCAATTTGGTAAGCTTATAGTAGCTTTCAAATTATGGGGTAATAAAGAAGCTGTAGAAGCTAATCCAATACCAGAGTTATTAAAATTATACATACAATTCCACGATGAAGCTGAAAAGCACCCAGAAATGGAAGATGAGGCAAGAGCTTGGTTTACTAAGTTAGAAAATGGAGATAAAGAAGCAAAAGAATTATGGCAATGGTTCAGAGATGAAAGTTTAAAAGAATTTGCTAGAGTTTATGACTTATTAGATATAGAATTTGATTCATACAACGGAGAAAGTTTCTATTCAGATAAAATGGATAGAGTTATAGATATAATAAAAGACAAAGGATTACTTCAAGAATCTCAAGGAACTAATATAGTAGACTTAGAAGAATATAATATGCCACCAGCACTTATAACTAAGAATGATGGATCTACATTATATATGACAAGAGATTTAGCAGCAGCATTATACAGAAAAGAAAATTATGACTTTGAAAAATGTATATATGTAGTTGGTTCGCAACAAAGCTTACACTTCCAACAATTATTCAAAGTTTTAGAACTTGTTGGATTTGAATGGGCTAAGGATATGGTACACGTTCCATTTGGTATGGTAGCATTAGAAGAAGGTACTATGTCTACAAGAAAAGGTAGAGTAGTATTCTTAGAAGATGTTTTAAAACAAGCTATAGAAAAGACAAAAGAAACTATGCTTACTAAAAACCCAAATGCTTTAAATGTTGATGAAATAGCTAAACAAGTTGGGGTTGGAGCAGTAGTATTCCAAGAATTATCTAACAGTAGAATAAAAGATTACACATTCTCATGGTCAAGAACACTAAGCTTTGAAGGAGAAACAGGTCCTTACGTTCAATATACTCATGCTAGATGTTGTGCAGTTTTAAGAAAAGCTGAAGAAGAAGTTACAACAGATATTAACTATGAATTATTAAATGATGTAGATAGTGCGGAAGTTTTAAAAGTTATAGCATCATTCAATAAAACTATACTTAATGCTATGAGAAAGAACGAGCCACATATAATAACAAGATTTGTCCTAGATTTAGCACAAGCATTCAATAAATTCTACCATGATAACTCTATATTAGTAGAAGATGCTGAGTTAAGAAAAGCTAGACTTGCTTTAGTTTGTGCTACTAGACAAGCATTAGAAAATGGTCTTAAATTATTAGGAATGCAAGCGCCAGAAAGAATGTAATTTATATAAGTGTACAGGGATGTCGAAAATCGATACTTTACATCTGAAAATGTAATATTGTATAATAATAGCAAGTAATATAGTAGTATACACTCGTTTGTACACTACTATTCCCCTGTATAAACGACAGCTTATAAGCTGTCTCTTTTTTTTGATTCGTATAGGCTATAATATAGTATATTAAACTAATTACTTGATAAAAAATAATAATTATAAAATATTACAGGAAAATAATATTTATGAAAGATAATTTAATAAAAAAAGCGTATATATCAGCATTTGATATAGAGGATAAGTATTTAAAAGATTTAATTGTAATTAACACAAAATGTTTAGTAGATGATAATATACAAAGACGTGTATACATAGATAACAAGAGATTAAGAGATGAATTAATATATTATAAGTTTTATGGAGAAAGACCCAAATTATAATAATATACTTAACCTTTTATTACCTGTAATAATTTCTAATACTAATATTAAGAAAAGTGAAGATGAAGTACTTGAATTAATTCAAAAGTATGTTAAATACTTTAAAAAGGAAGAATACTTATTTGAATACATATTATCTTCTGTTTTATACAACTCAATTATTCATAATATAATAGAAGATAACACAATAGAGTATAAAGACTTGCTTCGAAAAAATAAAGGAACAAATTATAGGATTTACTATTCATTAGATAAAGCAAGTACTATAAGTTTCATATGGCAAGAATAAATGCGATACAACAAATAGATAAGTATATAGATTTAAAAGTACAAGATTATGACGATGAAGAAAAATTTTAGGTAGTTTATTAAAATATATTATATGATATATATATTGAAGATAGAGAAGTAGCAGGAGCGACAGCTGTATTTCAGCGGAGTGTGAAAATGATACGATAATCGTACATTTGGGGAGGTCGGATGAAGTGAATCGACAATTTATACAAAGCCTGTCTATCGATTGGAATAAGATTGACAACGACAGTTATTTACGAGAAATAGAAGCGATCAACCAATTGGAAGAGGTTGTTTTTGAAAAACCCATTACCTTTTTTGTGGGCGAAAATGGCAGCGGAAAATCAACGCTGCTGGAAGCTCTTGCGGTATCCTATGGATTTAATCCGGAAGGCGGCACGAAAAATTATTCTTTTTCAACCTATGATTCACATTTTCCTATTTTGTTAGGAATACCCGATGCGCAGATTTTATCCTTTGATAGCGGTGCGGTACACGAGTGTGCTTATGAAGATACGGAGAGCTATAAGGTTACGGAAATGTTTATTAACAATCGTCATATTTTATTGAATAAATTGCTCTCGGAGTGAATCTGTAAGCCGGGAGTATTTCAAAAAGAATTTCTTTGATTCTGCAGACCTGGGAAACGATATTATTCGATTGAGAAAATATCGAAAGATTCGGAGGTGAGCTTATGAAATTCGTAGATCAGAACACATTTATCGTTTCATTACTGCTGGGGATCCTTGTAATTTACAAGGTATTATCCATTGATGGCTTTACTGATATCCTGTGGATTATTCTGATGGGGAGTTTAACCATTAAAGGTTTGAGGAGTTCATTTTCAAAGGAGTTACATGAACGGGACATAAGGCAGGCATATCAGAAGAAGGTTTTGTATCAGAATATTTTTGGGAAATTTGCGTATATTGCGCCAGATATTCCGCTGCTCACCATTATTTTAGCTGGAATTATTGCATACGTCAGTCCGGATGCAGCTATGTTCAAAGTGCTGATAGCTGTTTTTCTGGCATTTTCCGCGGGATATGCAGTATGGATCAATCTGTATATTGCAAAGCATAAGAAAAACGCTGTTGAAAGTGGAAATTGGGAGACAGAAAAATTAAATGCAGAGAAGGAACGGGCCTGGAAGCGTTCGGATTTTTTTCATAATGTTATGTATTTTATTGCGGCTGTATTTCTGATTTTTATTTCATTTTCGGAGATCCGGTTATTTATATCAATAATTACAAGTTGAAGACAGCGATGACAGAGCTTGAGAAAGATCGGATTACATTGGAGGAAACAGTGCCGTTTGAATGGACCAGAGTATATTCCTTTGGGCCCGTATTTCCCTTTAAAGGATATTGAAAGAATCACTGGTTCAAAGAGTCCTGCACTTAATGACAGCGTGACTGAAGAGATGGAGAATTTGATATTTATGAATCATGGCAGAGTGGTTTCCAGTGTATGTAAACGTCCTTCGTCCACAGGATATTCGTTAAATCTTGGCGTTAATGCAGTCACAGATTTTTTGTAATGGCGACAACTATTCGCAGATGGATTATGGTGATTCCATTGAATTTGAAGTGACTTTGGAAATGGAATGATCAATCTGACAGCTGTTGAACAGGAGTAGTTTTTTTAATCAGAGAAGTCAGAAAAAAGGGGGGATAAAATGGAAATGATAATGTTTATGGTGCTGTTCTTTCTAGTAATTTGTATTTATTTGTTTTCTTTGCTGTCAGAAGCGGCAGAATTCAAAATTTACTAAAAAAATATCCGCAGCTTCCAAAGTATATGGTATTAGGATATACAGCATTTTGCGGATGCTTTGAATTTCCTTTAGTAAATCGTCATGGCAGCATTGCCTTGGATTTTTCGAGATTATATTTGTTTTTTTGCAAGCTACGGTCTAATCGCTTTTTTATTTTCAAGAATATATGGAATTGCAAAGGAGCGAAAGGTGTATGCCTTAACCTTCCTGTTCACGGCAATCGGAATAGTCTGCAGGTATTTCCTGGAATTTGGTGAGGTATCAAATATATATAATTTCACATTTGTAAATATTGTCAGCTATTTATTGATAATTCCAACAGGAACGACAATAGCGTACCATTTTATCGGCAGAGGAATGAGAAAATAGCCGGATCTTTTTTCAGAGGAATGTGCCAGGAAAGAAGAAAAATATGCAGAGCATATGGCGAGCGACGAAATGTAAAATTCCAGTCTGCAGAAGAACGCAGATACACAAAAACGGGAGATTTGGAGGGAGGTCGAGAACGATTAAAAATATAAGAACTTATTTGTATACTTCCATTGGAGCAAGCCTTATTTTTATTTTGACTGCAGTATGGTATATGGAAGGTTCCTTTTATCCCGGGCCTCTGCCAATAGGAATTGTCGCTGGGATTGTTTTGTTGATTCAAATTGCCTTACTGATTCTTTGTATTAGAAATATTTTGACATTTAGATTTCAGTGGATAATTGCTTTGACGATGCTTATGAGTGGTTTTTCTATTCTGGGTACAGGTTTTTTCTTTATTGGCTGGTTCCTGTTTTTTATTGCTTGAAAAAATTCAGTTTGTTGAAAATTTAAGAAAAATGCAAGTGGAAGAATGTGTTTTAGTGGATGTTGATTTAAAGCCGAGATGATAATATAAAAAAGAGAAAAGATGATGATGACGAGAAGTAAAGAGAGCAAACATATAATGGAATATATTAAGGTTACGAGTGCAAACATAGAAAAAGAGTATATATGGAGTGCGCTTTCTAATAACGGAGAAGTATATGAAATAAAGAAACAGGAGTGAAATGTTGTATAGAAATAACGGCAAAACTTACATAAAAACAGATCTGGAAGCTGTGATAACCAGCTATAATCAGGGTAATATGATTTTGGAAGCAGTTCAATCAATCTGTAATCAGACATTACTGCCTGAAAGGATTATCGTTGTAGATGACGGATCCACAGATCAATATTCTCTTGATGATATTAAAACAGTATTAAAAAATGATGGTTAATTTACCGGTTCCAATAACTGTATATTTTCAGGAAAATCAGGGGGTATCCGCAGCCAGAAATACCCGGAATAAATAAAACACAGTCCTCAATGGTTTTGATCCTTGACGGTGATGATAAGCTTGAAGCCGGATATATTGAAAATGTCAGCGAACTGCTTAGCAAGAGTCCTGACATGGTTATTGCGTCATCCTGGATGCGTACTTTTGGAGTTTTAGATGCAGTTGTCTGTCCTTCCGGCGGAACGATAGTTCCTTTTTATCTCATAATTGCTGTCCGGCAACCCATATTCTTCGTAAAAAATTTTATGAGCAGTGCGGCGGTTATGATGAATCTATGCGCTCAGGGTTTGAGGACTGGGATTTCTTTTTAAGCATGCTGGAAACGACGCCGGAGGCTTGTATTGGAATTGTTGAAAAAACCACTGATCAACTATCGGACTGCCCCTGCTTCTGCAAATATAAAAAGTATGGACAAGCGACGGGAACTTATGCGGTATATCATAGAAAAACATAATTGCAGTTATAGAAATAACATAACAGACGTATTACTGGATATTGAAACTATTTCTAACTCCAGGTTACTTGGGTGGGAAAATGAAATTATTCATTCAATAAACCATCATCAGGAGCTGAGCCAGTTGTCAGCCAGTTTTATTAAGAATCCATCATATGGTGACGGAGGCATGGCTTCCGCAGTCAGAATTGCATCCGTTGCCAGATAGATGCTGAAGGACATCGTTTAGTTATAATGACATGTCTCGAACAGATTTCACAAGGAACCTTTGATACTTTTAGTTATTCATAAAAAAAACAGAGTTATGAAAGAGGAAGGCTTTTAGATGGAGTTATATGTAAAAGATATTGAAAAAATATGGAGCAGCGGAGGCGCCTCGCTTGTAGCAGGGAAAAAACGGGCTCATGCGCAAAGTGGAATCCTATGACATGATGGAACAGCCAAAGATGAAGGAATGGCTGCGGGAGCATGTTCTTTTAATTACAACAGGCTATGCCATCCGCAACGATAAGGAGGCGCTTCTGGAGCTGATCCAAAACATGCATGAGGCAAATTGTTCTGCCCTGGCCATCAAGACAAGGTTTTTTGATGATTTTCCTCAGGAAGCGCTTCAACTGGCTGATCAGCTGGCGCTGCCTCTTTTTTTCCTGAATAACAATGCGGGGTTTCAGGATATTGTCTTTCCGGTAATGGTGGCTGTTGTGGAGGCAAAAAATCAGATTCATATGGATGCCCGATACCGGATGGGACAGCAGAATAAGCTGGAACAGGATCAGAAGCTTTTTCTGGAGCTTCTGACAGGCAAGATCACTCAGGAAGAGGAAGTGGAACATCGTACCTTTGCCCTTCACTGGCCCCCGGTTCCGGCAAGAGTGATTACTCTTCAGCTTGAAGAGAACGGGGATTATTCGCCCCTTCTGGAAATGAAACGGGAGATACAGATCAAAGAATCTCTTCGCGTTCTGGAAAAATATTACATACAGGGGACCTGTGTATGCCGTAAAAAATCCTGTTTTTGTATTATAGGAGGCAGCTGATTCTGAAGAAATGCTGAAAAAGATTTCTCTGGAGCTGACTGAAAAAACAGAACAGTCAATAATCTGCGCCTGCTTTGCGCTGATAAGCCAGGAGATCACAGGATATCTGATGCATTCCGGAGATATATCAGGAGATTACTGAAGGGTTCCGGATCCGAAAGATGAAAAAACAGAAGCAGACAGTTGTTTTTCTGAAGGATCTCCAGTATGACAGGATCCTGCTTCATATTGCGCAGCAGGAGGAAACGGGGCAGTTTAGTTCAGAGAAAACTGGGGGCCGCTGGCAGAATATGACA
>ENA-OQBV01001114-OQBV01001114.1-human-gut-metagenome-genome-assembly--contig:-NODE-1114-length-14034-cov-7.025023_pt1 | contig 14034 bp, 13 predicted proteins | sample MGYA00242750_ERZ504559 | MGnify/ENA primary metagenome ERZ504559 (study PRJEB26092, sample SAMD00036230) | human gut metagenome | host: Homo sapiens | study: EMG produced TPA metagenomics assembly of...
GCGCTCGCCGCGCTTGATTTCGAATTCAGATCCTGGAAAAGCGTCTGTCCCGGGAAGGCTTTGGAGAGGTGCTCGACGGTCAGCACATCGTTTCCGCTTGTGATGCGCGGTTCCAGACGGATCCGCATATCGGAGCGTACTTCGGTCGGCTTTTCCAGCACATCCATTTTGTCCAGCATTTTTTCACGGCTCTCGGCGCGTTTGATGGATTTCTCGCGGTTGAAAGATTTCAGCTTTGCAATGACTTCTTCCTGATGGTGGATTTCCTGCTGCTGGTTGACCCAGGCATGGTAAGCGGCTTCACGGAGCATTGCTTTTTCTGACTGTAGGCGGTATAGTTTCCCTCAAAAGTTGTTACTTTTTTATTGTCCACTTCAACGACTTTTGTGACAACGCGGTCGAGAAAGTAACGGTCATGGGAGACGATCAGGACGGCTCCGCTGTAATTTAAAAGATACGTTTCGAGCCAGGAGATCGAGTCCATATCGAGGTGGTTGGTCGGCTCGTCGAGCAGAATGATGTCCGGTTTGGTGAGCAGCAGTTTACCAAGTGCCACGCGGGTCTTCTGACCGCCGGAGAGGGAGTCCACCTGTTTTTCAAAATCGCTCTCGGAAAAGCCAAGACCTTTTAAAACACCGACGACTTCACTGCGGTACGCGTATCCGTTTTCCAGTTCAAAGGTATGGGAGAGGCGGGTGTAGGTGGAAAGAAGTTCATCCAGCTCTGCACCGGATTTTGTATTCATATCACTTTCCATCTGACGGAGGCGTTCCTCCATATCGATCAGATTCTGTTTCGCGGTCAGCACTTCCTGGTAAATGGAAAGGTGTCCGGTCAGATCCTGATGCTGGGCGAGATAGCCCATCGTCTTTCCTTTGGAGAGGATGACCTCTCCCTCATCGGCCCTCATTTCGCCGATGATGATTTTTAACAGCGTCGATTTTCCGGCACCGTTGATGCCGACCAGTGCGGCTTTTTCGCGTTCTTCTATATGAAAAGATGCATTTTTGATAATTTCCGTTGTCCCGAATGCTTTCGAGATATTCTGACATGCAAGAATCATGTGGTTCCTCCAGATAACATATTTCTGTATTTTGACATAATACACCATCCTTATTATAGAGAGTAATACACAAAATTTCAAGAAATCTTTGACAATTTTCTATCAACCATATATAATATGAATATATGCAGGTGTAAATAAGGAGGAATTTATCTTGGAAGAAAAAGGAATTTCGCGGGCAGTTATCAAAAGACTTCCTAGATATTATCGTTACCTGGGCGAATTGCTGGAGGACGGAGTAGAACGGATCTCTTCCGGTGAGCTGAGCGAGCGGATGAAAGTGACAGCTTCCCAGATTCGCCAGGATTTAAATAATTTCGGCGGCTTCGGCCAGCAGGGGTATGGTTATAACGTGCGGTATCTGTACAGCGAGATTGGAAAAATTTTAGGTCTGGACAGAGTCCACAATATGATTTTTGTCGGAGCCGGAAATCTGGGACAGGCGCTTGCTAATTATGCGGCCTTTGAAAGAAGCGGATTCAAAACGGTCGGTATTTTTGACGTCAACCCGGTATTAAAAGGAATCTCCGTGCGCGGAATTGAAATCCGCATGGCGGACGAGCTTCCGGAATTTATCAAGGAACACCATGTAGAGATTGCGGCTTTGACACTGCCAAAAGCAAAAGCGGTAGAGATGGCAGAGATTCTCGTGGACAACGGTGTAAAAGCAATCTGGAATTTTGCACATACCGATCTAAACTTAAAACTTCCGAAAGATGTGATCGTCGAGAACGTCCATCTTTCCGAAAGTCTGATGCGTCTCTCCTACAATCTGACCAGATATGAGGCGGAGCATCCAAAGAACAATTAAGAAACCAAAACAAAAGCAGGAGAGTCTTCGGGAAACCGGAGACTTTTTCTGTTCACTTTCCGGATAAGGCAGGAAAAGGAGGAAAAGCGATGAAACGGATTCTTACAGCAGCACAGATGAAGCAGGCAGACCGCAATACGATCGAAACCATGGGGGTACCGTCCCTAGTACTGATGGAGCGCGCAGCGCTGTCCTGCGTGGAGGAGCTTCAAAATGGAACATGGGATACAGGAAAAGTCCTTGCTGTGTGCGGTCCCGGAAATAATGGAGGGGACGGTGCGGCAATTGCACGGATTTTAAAGACGAAAGGGGTGGATGCGGAACTGTTCTGTCTTGGAAATCCGGAAAAATACAGTGAAGGCATGAGAGCACAGAAGAAAATTGCGGAAAATTATGGGGTCCGTGAGGTTAAGAATCCGGATTTCCGGGAATATACTGTTATCATAGATGCCATCTTTGGAATTGGCGTATCCCGTCCGCTGGCAGGGGAGTACCGGAGGGCAGTGGAAGCAATCTGCGCAAGCGGTGTTCCTGTTCTTGCCGTGGACATCCCTTCGGGGATCCACACGGATACCGGAGAGGTCCTTGATGCGGCGGTGAAAGCCAGAGCCACGGTGACATTTGCCTGTGCAAAGCCAGGGCTTCTCTTTGATCCCGGAAAACGATATGCCGGAGAGGTCCTGGTCCGTGATATCGGAATCGGCTTTGATGCAGGAGAAGAGGAGACGCCCTGGTACGGTTCAGTGGAAAAAGAAGATCTGGACCGGTTTCTTACCCGCACGCCGATGGGAAATAAGGGAACCTTCGGAAAGGTGCTGGTACTTGCCGGTTCCGGTGCCATGTGCGGAGCCGCTGTTTTGTGTGCCAGGGCAGTCCTTGCATCCGGTGCCGGCATGGTAAAGGTTGTGACAGAGGAAAGAAACCGTACGCCGCTTTTCTGTGCCCTGCCGGAAGCAATGGCGGATTTCTGGAAGGAGGATGAGCCGCTTCCGGAAGAAGCCCTGCTGCAGGATCTCGCCTGGGCGGACGCTGTTGTTGCGGGACCGGGACTTTCCAAAAGCCGGACGGCAAAAGAACTGCTCGTTTTTACGGTGCAGCACACAGAAGTTCCTCTTGTTCTGGATGCAGATGCGCTGAACCTGATTGCAGAAGATGCAGAGATTCTTTCGGGCTGCCGGGCAGAAAAAATTTTAACGCCTCATGTAGGAGAGCTTGCACGGCTGCTGCACATGACCATTGCAGAATGCCAGCGTGACCCGGCAGGAAGCGCCGGAAGGGCAGCCGAAAAATACCAGGCCTGCTGTGTACGAAAGGATTCCGTAACCGTGACAGCAGAGGAAGGGCGTGAGCAGTATTACATAAACACAAGCGGAAGCAGTGCGCTTGCGACGGCGGGAAGCGGCGATGTGCTCGCGGGAATCACAGGCGCCTTTGCAGCAAAACGTCAGTGTGAAAAAAACGAGAAAAAAATCAGCCTTGCCAAAACAGCGGCACTGGCGGCATATGCGCATGGAAAGGCGGGAGAGGCTGCGGAAGAAAAAAGCAGTGCTTCCTATGTAACAGCATCCGAGATTATCAGAGGATTGCAGTCAATCTGAGCAAAGCAGATCAGAATCACGGGTTCCCAAAAGGACTCCGGGCGGACTTTTTTGAAGCGCCGGATGAAATTTGTGAATACCTCCGGAAAAACAGGCAATATTAAATACATGGAAACGATTTTAAAAGGCGTAAAACGCCGGATCGTTATCGTATGGGAAAGCAAAACGGAAAGAATCGGAGAGTGAGCACAAGTGGTAATCAAGCGTGGCGATGTATATTATGCCGACCTGCGGCCCGTTGTGGGAAGTGAGCAGGGCGGTGTCCGTCCGGTGCTGATCATTCAGAATGACATCGGCAACCGGCACAGTCCGACGGTGATCTGTGCGGCGATTACATCGAGGATGAATAAGGCGAAGCTGCCGACACACATTGAGATCGAAGCGTCCGCCTATGGGATTGTACGGGATTCTGTTATTTTACTGGAACAGCTTCGGACGATCGATAAGAGAAGGCTGAAAGATAAAATCTGTCATCTGACGCCGGAACAGCTGGCCCTTGTGAACGAAGCACTGAAAATCAGCCTGGATCTGCCTACATAAGGGGTATTTTTGGCGCGGTTCACGGTTGACGAATGAGAAAGATCGTGCTATATTCTATATTATATGGGCTTCTGCCGTTTTTCGGGGAAACCTTTTTACAGAAAAGCAATACTTTAAATAAAGGAGACAAAAGAGGTATGTCAGGACATTCAAAATTTGCCAATATTAAGCATAAGAAAGAAAAAAACGACGCAAAAAAAGGTAAAATCTTTACCATCATCGGCCGTGAGATCGTAATCGCTGTCAAAGAGGGCGGACCGGATCCGGCAAACAACAGCAAGCTGCGTGACGTTATCGCAAAAGCAAAAGCAAACAACATGCCGAACGATACCATCGACCGCGGTATTAAAAAAGCTGCCGGAGATGCAAACGCAGACAACTACGAGCGTATCACCTACGAAGGTTATGGCCCGAATGGTATCGCGATCATCGTAGAGACTCTGACCGACAACAAGAACCGTACCGCAGCAAACGTAAGAAGCGCTTTCACCAAAGGAAACGGAAGCGTTGGAACACCGGGATGCGTATCCTACATGTTCGACAAAAAAGGCCAGATCATCATCGACAAAGAAGAGTGCGAAATGGATGCTGACGATCTGATGATGCTTGCTCTGGATGCAGGCGCAGAAGACTTCGCAGACGAAGAGGACAGCTACGAAATCATCACCGATCCGGATGACTTCTCCGCAGTACGTGAGGCTCTGGAGAAAGACGGTATCGCCATGGCAGAGGCAGACGTTACCATGATCCCACAGACCTACGTAGAGCTGACCGATCCGCAGGCATTAAAAGACCTGAACCGTACCCTGGATCTGCTGGATGACGACGACGACGTACAGTACGTATATACCAACCTGGACGAGTAATTTCACTGGAAATTACATAGAATCATAAGAATCTGCGCATACTGATGAAGCTATTTTGGAATAGCAGAAAAGAGGAAATCCGTATGGCAGAATCACAGAAAAACCAGACAGAAAAAGAAAATATTGTAGAACTGAAGACCAACATTTATCTGCTGTCCATCATCGGCGAGGTGGAGGGGCATGAATCACTCGGCGAGCGCACGAAAGCGACGCGCTATGAGCACATTCTCCCTGCTCTTGCCCGTGCCGAGGAGGACAAAAGTATTGATGGTCTTCTGATTCTCCTGAATACCGTAGGCGGAGATGTGGAGGCCGGTCTTGCAATTGCAGAGATGATTGCGTCCATGCGAAAGCCTGCGGTATCGCTCGTTTTAGGGGGTGGTCATTCGATCGGTGTCCCGCTCGCCGTTGCAGCAGACTATTCGCTGATCGTGCCGAGTGCCACCATGGTCATTCACCCGGTGCGTACAAACGGCATGTTCATCGGTGTTGCACAGACGTACCGTAATATGGAAAAGACGCAGGATCGGATCACAGGTTTTGTATCGGCCCATTCTAAAATCACCAAGGAACGGCTCGAGGAGCTGATGCTCGATACGAAAATGCTGGTCAAGGATGTCGGAACAATGCTGGACGGCCCGCAGGCAGTGGAAGAAGGCCTGATCGACGAGGTCGGCGGCATTGCCCGCGCGCTCGAAAAGCTGAATGAGCTGATGAAAAAGGCAGCAGGGACAGAAAATTGACTTCACGGCGCGGCTTGTGTTTCAGGGGATTTTGTGTTAGAATGAGTTCGCTGTGAAAATTCGAACGGAAGTTTTGTCCGGACTTTCACAAAAGAGAAAAATAAGGGAACAGGATAAAAAAATGACAGTAATAGAAGCTTTATTTCTGGGCCTGATCCAGGGAATCACGGAATTCCTGCCGATCAGCAGCTCCGCACATCTGATTATCTTCCGTCACTTTATGAAGATCGAAGATACGCAGACGGTGTTTTTCAATGTGCTTTTGCACTTTGGCTCCATGATTGCAATTCTGCTCACATTTTCGAAGGAATGGAAACGTCTCTTCCTCGCGCTGTGCGGAATCATAATCGATCTGTTTCATAATTTAAAGGAACACTTTTCCAGTCAGCATCAGGAGAGAAAGCAGTACCGGAAGGTACTCGGCAGCAACTACCGTATGCTTGCTTTCCTGCTGATTCTGACCACCATCCCGACTGCTGTAATCGGCGGCATGATTCAGAGCCTTGTCACACTGACCTCCTCGAATCTGCTGGCACCTGGCGTTGGTCTGTATCTGACGGCGATTCTGCTTGTGGTGGCAGATATGCTTCCGGAGGGAGAAAAAACGCAGAAAAATTTGAAGCCGAAAGATGCACTGATTGCCGGATTCTTCCAAGGCTTTTCCACGATTCCGGGTCTTTCCCGTCTTGGTTCGACTATTTCTGCGTGTGTGATCGGCGGCATGACCCGTTCGTACGCTGTGAAATACTCTCTGATTGTGAGTGTTCCGGCGATTATCGGGGCAACGATCGTTGAAATTGCGACCATGGGAAAAAATAAAATTGTTTTTCATCCGGTATATCTGGTCGGCGTTTTCATGGCGGCACTTGCCGGTTACTTTACGATCCGCATTCTGATGCGTGTGGTGAAAAAACGGAAACTGAAATATTTTGCTTTGTACTGTCTTCTTGTCGGGACATTCTCCATTGCAGGATATTTTCTGCTGTAATACGAGAAAGGGGAGAAGTTCTGCATGGCAAATACAACAAAGGGAAGCGGGAAGACAAAGAAAAAAACTTCTGCTTCCGGAACAGCAAAAAAAGAAACAGACCCAAACAACGGCCAGAAAAACAACGGCGAAAAAGAGCAGTACCGCAAAACGTACCTCCGGCACAAGGAAAAACACAGTCCGTGAGCCGATGGACGAGGGAGTGCGCGCAGAAATTATTCTGCTTTCCGTGCTTGCTGTTTCGATTCTGCTGATGCTCAGTAATTTCGGTATGGGCGGCGTGATCGGACAGGCTGTCTGCGACTTCTTTTTCGGCCTTTTCGGCGTGACAGAGTGGGCAGCACCGGTTCTGATCTTCTTTGGAACAGCATTTTACATAGCAAACAGACAGAACTTTTTAATTGTGCGGAAAACCGGGGGAGCGATCAGCTGCTTCGTCTTTTTCTGCGCTTTTATGCAGCTTCTGGCGTCCGGCTATACGAGAGATACGACATTTCTGGATTACTATTTTGACAGCGCCTACGATCATCTCGGCGGAGGAATCTTAGGAGGGTCTGTCGTGAAAATTCTCGGCATGGGATTCGGCCAGATCGGTGCGTGGGTGATTATTGTGATCGCCATCGTGATTTCCGTGATCGTGATGACGCAGAAGCCGATTCTCGCGCCGATCCATGAAAAGACGAATGACCACCGCCGGATGGCGGAGGAGCGCCGCCAGGAGCGTCTGGCGCGCCAAGCTGCGATGGAGGAAGAGGAAGGAAAAGAGCTGATTCTTGAGCCAGTGGAGGAACCGAAAAAAGCCGGGAAGAAAAAGAAATCCCGCCTTCTTTCTCATGTGGAATCGAAGGCTGATTTAAACGAAAACGACGATACCCATCAGATGGAGACGCCGGAGCTTTCGATTCACCGTGGTTCTGTGCCGGCTGAAGAGCCGGAAAAGACAGGACCGGAGATGACACGGCAAGCTGCAGAAGAGGCGAAAAAAGAGAAAACGTCTGCGGATCATACGAGAAATCCGCGGTCTTCCTGTGAAGAGATCGAGGCGGATATAGACGGCATTCGTCAGGAAATCGGGAAAAAAGCAGAGGAAAAGCGGCCGGAGTACAAAACACCGCCGATGAATCTTCTGAAAAAAGGGATGCGCGGTGCCATGGGCGATTCCGATGCGCATTTGCGGGAAGTAGCGCGGAAACTGGAGGAGACGCTGGACAGCTTCGGTGTCAAAGTTACAGTCAATAACGTAAGCTGCGGACCGACCGTCACACGGTATGAGCTGATGCCGGAACAGGGCGTGAAAGTAAGCCGGATTGTCGGATTGACCGACGATATCAAGCTGAGTCTTGCAGCAGCAGATGTCCGCATTGAGGCACCGATCCCGGGAAAATCCGCAGTCGGAATCGAGGTTCCAAATAAGACGAACACGGCCGTGATGCTGCGTGATCTTCTTGAAACACCGGAGTTTAAGAACTTTTCTTCGAATCTGGCCTTTGCTGTCGGAAAAGACATCGCCGGTCAGCCGGTCATCGCAGATATCGCGAAAATGCCTCATCTTCTGATCGCCGGTGCGACCGGTTCCGGTAAATCGGTCTGCATCAACACACTGATTATGAGTATTATTTATAAGGCAAAACCGGAAGACGTCAAACTGATCATGATCGACCCGAAGGTCGTTGAGCTTTCTGTTTATAACGGCATTCCGCACCTTTTTATTCCTGTTGTCACAGACCCGAAAAAGGCTTCCGGAGCTCTGAACTGGGCGGTTGCGGAGATGACAGACCGTTATAACAAATTTGCGGAATTCAACGTGCGCGATATGAAAGGCTACAATGCAAAAGTTGCCGAGCTGCCGCCGGATGAAAACGGCAAAAAACCGGAAAAACTGCCGCAGATCGTCATTATCGTGGATGAGCTTGCCGACCTGATGATGGTTGCGCCGGGAGAAGTGGAGGATGCGATCTGCCGTCTGGCACAGCTTGCCCGTGCGGCCGGCATCCATCTGATTATTGCAACACAGAGACCTTCCGTCAATGTCATCACTGGTCTTATCAAGGCAAATATGCCGTCCCGTATTGCATTCTCGGTTTCTTCCAGCGTAGATTCCCGTACGATCCTCGACATGGGAGGTGCGGAAAAACTGCTTGGAAAAGGCGATATGCTCTACAAGCCGCAGGATTACCAGAAACCGGCCCGTCTGCAGGGATCCTTTGTTTCGGATAAAGAGGTCAGCGATGTCGTTGCCTACTTAAAAGATCACTACGGCGAGAACGCTTATGATCCGGATATCGAAAAACGGATTCACACCGTAAGCCTGGATGGCGGTTCTGCCGCAGGCGGCGGAGATAACCGCGATAATTACTTCGTGGAAGCCGGAAAATTTATCATCGAAAAAGATAAGGCATCGATCGGCATGCTCCAGAGAGTGCTGAAAATCGGTTTCAACCGCGCGGCCAGAATCATGGACCAGCTCGCGGATGCCGGTGTCGTAGGACCGGAGGAAGGAACCAAGCCGAGAAAAGTTCTGATGTCCATGGAACAGTTCGAAAATTATCTGGAGGAACACGGATGATGGGAAAAGATGTTGTCCGTTGTTTACAAATAACCGGAAACGTGATAAAGTATTAACATAAAATGCGCGAAAATCCAAGTCGTGCTTTTGTTAAAATATTTCTAACAAGATTAGGAGGATATTATGTACAAGATTCAAGAAGCGGAAATGCTCGCGAATAATATCTACCGTATGGTAGTAGAAGCACCGCGAGTAGCACAGCACTGCCTCCCTGGACAGTTTGTTATTGTCAAGGCAGATGAAGAAGGAGAAAGAATTCCTCTGACCATTTGTGATTACGATAGAGAAGCAGGAACTATCACCATCGTATTCATGCCGATCGGAGAATCTACCAAAAAAATGAAAGATCTCAAAGCGGGAGATGCTTTCATGGATTTCGTAGGACCTCTGGGGCAGCCGTCCGAGTTCTGCAGCGAAGATATCGAAGAACTGAAGAAAAAACGGATCGTATTCGTAGCCGGCGGTGTTGGAACTGCACCGGTTTACCCGCAGTTAAAATGGCTGCATGAGCATGGAATCACTGCTGACGCCATTGTCGGAGCAAAGACAAAAGATCTCGTTATTCTCGAGAAAGAAATGTCTGCTGTCAGCAATCTGTACATAACCACAGACGATGGTTCTTACGTAAGAAAAGGTATGGGTACCGATGTACTCCGCGACCTTGTACAGAACCAGGGCAAACAGTATGATGTCTGTGTTGCCATCGGACCGATGATCATGATGAAATTCGTATGTCTTCTGACAAAAGAACTGAACATCCCGACCGTTGTCAGCATGAACCCGATCATGGTAGACGGAACCGGTATGTGCGGTGCCTGTCGTCTAATGGTAGGCAATGAAGTAAAATTTGCCTGCGTAGACGGACCGGAGTTTGACGGTCATCTGGTAGACTTCGACCTGGCTATGAAACGTCAGCAGATGTATAAGACAGAAGAGGGAAGAGCTCTCTTAAGATACCAGGAAGGCGCAACCCATCACGGTGGATGCGGCCAGTGCGGAGGTGACAAATAATGGCAAAGGGATTAAACAGAGTACCGGTACGTGAGCAGGAGCCGAAGGTACGTGCCACAAATTTTGACGAGGTATGTCTTGGATACAACAAAGACGAAGCAGTAGAAGAAGCACAGCGCTGCCTGGGCTGTAAAAATGCAAAATGTATCACAGGATGCCCGGTTAATATCAACATTCCGGCATTCATTGCACAGGTAAAAGAAGGAAACTTCGAGGAAGCATACAAAATTATCGGTGAGTCCAGTGCACTCCCGGCAGTCTGCGGCCGTGTATGTCCGCAGGAGAGCCAGTGCGAGGGCAAATGTGTCCGCGGAATCAAAGGCGACGCTGTTTCCATCGGTAAACTGGAGCGTTTCGTTGCTGACTGGGCAAAAGAAAACGGTATCAAACCGGTTCCGGCAACAGAGAAAAACGGCCACAAGATCGCGGTTATCGGTTCCGGCCCTGCAGGTCTTACCTGCGCAGGAGACCTTGCAAAACTTGGCTACGATGTAACCATCTTCGAGGCACTTCACAAAGCCGGCGGTGTATTAAGCTACGGTATTCCGGAGTTCCGTCTTCCGAAAGACAAAGTAGTTGCCGCTGAAATCGAGAACGTAAAATCTCTCGGTGTTAAAATTGAGACCAACGTTATCATCGGAAAATCCGTTACCATCGACGAGTTGTTAAAAGACGAAGGATTTGAAGCAGTCTTCATCGGTTCCGGTGCAGGCCTTCCGATGTTCATGGGAATCCCGGGTGAGAACGCAAACGGCGTATTCTCCGCAAACGAGTTCCTGACCAGAAACAACCTGATGAAAGCATTCCGCGATGATTACGATACCCCGATCGCACACGGCAAGAAAGTTGCTGTAGTCGGCGGCGGCAACGTAGCTATGGACGCTGCAAGAACCGCACTTCGTCTCGGCGCAGAGGTACACGTTATTTACCGTCGTTCTGAGGCAGAGCTTCCGGCCCGTGCAGAGGAAGTTCATCATGCAAAAGAGGAAGGTATCATCTTCGACATTCTGACCAACCCGGTAGAAATTCTGACCGACGACAAAGACTGGGTAACCGGTATCCGCTGCATCCGTATGGAACTTGGCGAGCCGGACGCTTCCGGAAGAAGAAGACCGGTTGAGATTCCAGGATCTGAGTTCGAAATTGAAGTAGACGAAGTTATCATGTCTCTTGGTACTTCCCCGAACCCGCTGATTTCTTCCACCACCTACGGTCTGGATGTCAACAGAAGAAAATGTATCGTAGCTGAGGAAGAAACCGGAAAGACCAGCAAAGAGGGCGTTTACGCCGGCGGTGACGCTGTAACAGGTGCAGCAACCGTTATCCTTGCTATGGGTGCCGGAAAAGCCGGAGCTAAAGGAATTGATGAGTATATCAAAAGCAAAAATGCATAAGGCATTGCTTTTCTAAACTAAAAGCCATATAGACGCGGACAAGAAGTGATCTATATGGCTTTTGGTGTTTTTGACAGATATCCGAAAGGGTTTTAAGATTACAGAATGAAAATTACAGTATTGACAGTAGGAAAAATCAAAGAAAAATATCTACGGGATGCGATTGCCGAGTATTCCAAGCGCCTCAGCCGCTATGCAAAGCTGGAAATTATCGAGGTGGCGGATGAAAAGACACCGGACAACGCGAGTGAAACCGTAGAGACAAATATCAAAAACAAAGAAGCAGAGCGCCTTCTCAAATATATCCGGGATGACGCTTATCTGATTACATTGGAAATTAAGGGAAAACAGCTCACATCCGAGGAGCTGGCCCAGAAAATAGATACGCTCGGCGTGCAGGGAACGAGCCATATTATTTTTGTGATCGGTGGTTCCTTAGGGCTTGGCGAGGAAGTTCTGAAGCGTTCGAACTATGCGCTCAGTTTTTCGAAAATGACATTTCCGCATCAGTTGATGCGGGTTATTCTGCTGGAACAGATTTACCGAAGCTACCGCATTAACTGCGGGGAGCCATATCATAAATAGCTGCGAATAAGAGAGGTGTGATTGCGATGCGTGAAATGCGTTTAAAAAAGCGGGAGATTACAGATCCTGAAATTTTAAGAGAAATTCTGGAAAGCTGCGAGGTTGTGCGGATCGGGGCGATGGATGAGGAAGGCATGTTTATCGTGCCGATGAATTATGGATATGATGTCCGGGAAGAAGATGGAACTCTTCACGTCTGTCTGTACCTGCATGGGGCAAAAGAAGGGCGGAAGGCGGCTGCATTTGCAGCGGATCCGCGCGTGGCGGTGGAGATGGATTACAACCATGAAGTGATTACAGGTGACTATACGTGTGCGTATTCCTATGCGTACCGCAGTATCATGGGAAACGGAACCATCACGGAGGTGACAGATCCGGAGGTAAAGAAGAAAGGCCTGGAAAAAATCATGGCGCATATCGCACCGGAGGCGAAGATCGCTTTTCTGCCGGAGATGGTGGAGCGCGTTGCCGTATGGCGCATAGACATTGATATATTTACCGGCAAAGAGCGCAGACGAAAATAGAGTGTTCGAAGCTCCGCAGGCTGCAGACGGAAAAAGACAGCAGAAAGGACAGCAGAAATGATTAAAATTGATCTGATTACAGGCTTCCTTGGCTCAGGGAAGACGACTTTTTTGAAACAGTACGCAAAGTATCTGATGGCACAGGGAAAGAACATCGGCATCCTGGAGAATGATTTTGGGGCAGTCAATGTGGATATGCTGCTTCTGCAGGAACTGCGCGGCGATCAGTGCGAGCTGGAGATGATTTCCGGCGGATGCGACAAAGAGACACACCGCAGACGGTTCCGCACAAAACTGATCTCGATGGGCATGAGCGGCTACGACCGCATTCTCGTGGAACCGTCGGGGATTTACGATGTGGATGAGTTCTTTGACACGCTGTACGACGAGCCGTTGAACCGCTGGTATGAGGCGGGAAGCGTCATCACGATTCTGGATGCCGGGCTCGATGAGAAGCTGTCGGAGGAAGAAGAGTATCTGCTGGCTTCCGAGGCGGCGAACGCTGGTAAAATCGTGCTGAGCAAAGTACAGAATGTTTCGGAGGAAAAGAAAGAAGAAACGATTGCCCATCTGAACCGCACGCTCGAGCAGGCAGGCTGCAGAAGACAGTTTTCTGATGCAGAAATTTTACAGAAAAACTGGGATGATCTGACAGAGGATGATTTCAAAATGCTCTCCGAATGCAGTTACCGTTCGGAGGATTACCGGAAGCTGGATTTCGGCGAGCAGCAGACATTTGATTCGCTCTGCTTTCTGGAGCCGAAGATTACGGAAGAAGCGCTGAAAAAGGCAGCAGAAGCAATCTTTGCGGATCCATCATGCGGCAATGTATTCCGGATCAAAGGAATTGTAAAGACGGGCGAAACTGTGTGGAGCGAAATCAATGCGACGCGGGAACAGATGACATTCCAGGCAGTGCCGGAGAGCCAGGAAGTGCTGATTGTAATCGGCGCGGGGCTTTCGAAAGAGCGGATTAGTGGAATTCTCGGAATTAAGTAAAAAATGGAGCATGACGGAAAGGGGTATTTTCCATCATGCTCCTGCTGGTTTGGCTAAATAGCAGTTACTGTGAAATGCGCTGCCGTTCTGACAGTGTGGGGAACGGAATGATTTTGGAATCCCGTGCATCATCCGGTGTACAAAGAGCAGTCAACGGCTGCGGCTGATTTTCCATGGTCTGGAAGGAGAGAATGCCATCTTTCCATAAAACGACATCATCCGGTGAATGGACGGCAAAATAGCGGTGCAGCACATCGAAAAGAGAGGATGGAACTGCCGCAAGATCGTGCTCGGGATCGCTGGAATATAGAAAGATCCGGCTTCCCGGAAAACGACGGGAATGGAT
>ENA-OQBV01001117-OQBV01001117.1-human-gut-metagenome-genome-assembly--contig:-NODE-1117-length-14015-cov-2.877376_pt1 | contig 14015 bp, 16 predicted proteins | sample MGYA00242750_ERZ504559 | MGnify/ENA primary metagenome ERZ504559 (study PRJEB26092, sample SAMD00036230) | human gut metagenome | host: Homo sapiens | study: EMG produced TPA metagenomics assembly of...
CACAGTAAATGCAGTTAGTCGGCGTCAGTTCAGAAGGAAAAGACGCAAAAAGCTTTGGAAGCGCTCAAAGGGCTCACGATTCCAAAAGCTATCGTAAAACGTGAAGGAAGAAAAAGGGAGGTTTTATCCTCAGAACTGGTTGTGGGTGATATTGTATACTTGGATGCGGGAAGGCAGATTCCGGCGGATCTTCGTCTGCTGGAAACCGTCAGCATGAAGGTGGAAGAGTCTGCATTAACAGGGGAGTCACTTCCGGTGGAAAAGGATGCTTTGTTTCAGGCAAATCAAACATGTCCGGTCGGTGACCGGAAAAACATGGCATATATGTCTACTGTGGTCACATATGGAAGAGGAACAGGGATTGTCACTGCAGTAGGAATGGATACAGAGATTGGGAAAATCGCAGCGATGATTGACGAGGCTCCGCAGGAACTTACGCCGCTTCAAAAAAGGCTTGGGGATCTTGGAAAGCTGCTGAGTATTGTGGCTGTGGTTCTTTGTGCGGCTTTGTTTGCGATTGCTGTGATACAGAAGCGAGATATAGCGGATATGCTTATTACAGCGATATCGCTCGCCGTGGCAGCAGTGCCGGAAGGTCTTCCGGCTGTGGTGACAATCGTGCTGGCGCTGAGTGTCTCAAAGATGGTAAAGGTCCATACGATTGTGCGAAAGCTTCCTTCCGTGGAGACGCTGGGGGCAGTCGGTGTTGTCTGCTCGGACAAGACCGGAACGCTGACACAGAATAAGATGTCAGTCACAGCATGCTATGTAGATCAGCATATGTGTGATGCAGGCGAAGCAGATGCAAGAAAAAACCGTGAATTTTTGGAGTGCTGTGTGTTGTGTAATGATGCGGCGGTTTCTGAGACAGAGCGAATTGGCGATCCAACCGAACTGGCATTAGTAGATTTTGCAGAAGCACATCATTTGAATCGAAAAGAACTTCAGACAGACATGCCAAGAATCGATGAGGTATCCTTTGATTCCAAACGGAAAATGATGACGACACTTCATCAAAGCCGACATGGAAAGATTTCTTATACAAAAGGGGCGGCAGACCGGGTGATTTCCAAATGTACACATATTCTGATCAACCAGAAACGGATACCGCTTACCGACATACATAAGAGGCAGATCATGATCGCAATGGAAGAGATGTCGGCGCAGGCGCTTCGGGTTTTGGCTATTGCCATGTGCCCGAATGTGACGATGCCAAAAGAGGAGGGGCTTACATTTCTTGGTCTTACGGGAATGATAGACCCGGCGCGACCGGAGGCAAAAGAGGCGGTTCGCACGTTTCGGGAGGCATCGGTAGATACAATCATGATCACAGGAGACCATGTTGATACAGCATTTGCCATTGCAAAGCAACTTGGAATTGCGAACAAAATGAGTGAGTGTATGACGGGAGAAGAATTAGAGCGGTTGTCTGCCGGTGAATTGCAAAGAAAACTAAGACAGACAAAAGTGTTTGCCCGTGTGGCACCGGAACATAAGGTGCAGATCATAAAAGGCTTAAAAGCTTCCGGGAAGATTGTGGCAATGACAGGGGACGGGGTCAATGATGCACCGTCTCTGAAAGCGGCAGATATCGGCATTGCCATGGGAGAGACAGGAACAGATGTGGCGAAGAATGCATCCGATATGATTTTGACTGACGATAATTTTGCGACAATCGAAAAGGCGATTGAAGAGGGAAGAGGAATCTATGAAAATATCCGGAAATCCATTTTGTTTTTGCTGTCTTCCAACTTTGGAGAGATTATCACCATGTTTCTGTCTATTTTGTGCGGACTTGCGTCTCCGTTAAAGGCAAGCCATATTTTATGGATTAATCTGATCACGGATTCGCTGCCGGCATTGGCTTTGGGCGTTGATGAAAACGATAAAAAGAGTTTGATGAGAAGACCTCCGAGAAAGGTGCAGGAAAGTTTGTTTGCAAACGGAGGACTTTCTTGCACATTGTTTTATGGAGTGCTGATTGCAGGAATCAGTCTGACTGCATTTTTAAAGCTGCCACTGGAAGTGCTGACTGAAAGAAACGCAGTTGTAAGCTTAGAAAACCTGATAATTGTACTGAAATCTCCGGAAATCTTAAATCGGGCACAGACATATGCGTTTACCGTGCTCGGCTTATCACAGCTTTTTCATGCAGTCGGAATGCGGGATGTGCATAAGTCTGTATTTTGTATGGATCATAGTGCAAACAAATTGATGATAGCTGCATTTTTCGCAGGGTTTGGGCTTCAGATACTGGTGACGGAGATCCCTTATATGGTGGAGATTTTTGGAACGGCAGCTTTGACGATGGGAGAGTGGATTCAGCTTATTATTTTGTCCGCATTTCCGCTTATCGCACATGAAATTATGGTGCTGTTTTCAGTGGGGACAGTATTTGACCACCGCAGAGAAAATGTGGTATCCTATTAGAAAATAAAGAGATGTTTATTAAAAAGGAGGGTAAAGTACCTATGAAAAAAGAAGATGTAAAGTATGGCGCGTACGTTCAGATTTTGAAAGAGGAGCTGGTCCCGGCAATGGGGTGTACAGAGCCGATTGCACTTGCATATGCCGCGGCGAAAGCAAGAGAAATACTGGGGAGTATTCCGGATAAGGTTGTGATTGAAGCAAGTGGAAGTATCATCAAAAATGTAAAAAGCGTCATTGTGCCAAACACAAATCATCTGAAAGGAATTCCGGCGGCTGCCACAGCGGGAATTATTGCGGGAAGAGCGGAGAAAGAACTGGAAGTGATTGCACAGGTGACAGAGTCAGAGATTGAGCAGATGAAACAGTTTTTGCAGACGGCGGATATCAAAGTTGTACATGCAGACAATGGAATTACATTTGATATCATCGTGTCAGTTTACAAAGGAAGCTCTTATGCGAAAGTCAGAATTGCGAATTATCACACGAATATTGTGCTGATGGAAAAAGATGGAGAAGTGCTCTATGAAATAGCGGTCGAGGGAGAAAAGGAAGAGGGATTGACAGATCGAAATCTTTTGAATATGAAAGATATCTGGGATTTTGCGATGACTGTAGATGTGAAAGATATAAAAGAGACGTTAGACAGACAGATTGCATATAATACGGCAATTGCGGAGGAAGGCCTGAGAGGAGATTACGGCGCCAACATTGGAAGTGTGCTTTTGGATACGTATGGAGATGACATTCGTACAAGAGCAAAGGCAAAGGCGGCGGCAGGCTCTGATGCAAGAATGAACGGATGTGAACTTCCGGTGATCATCAATTCAGGAAGCGGCAATCAGGGAATGACTTCATCTATTCCTGTCATTGAATATGCCAAAGAGTTCGATGCGGATGAAGATACCTTGTACCGTGCGCTTGCTTTGTCAAATCTTGTTACAATCCACCAAAAGACAGGAATCGGACGTCTTTCTGCATACTGTGGAGCAGTCAGCGCAGGAGCAGGAGCAGGTGCGGGAATTGCATATCTCTGTGGAGGAGGTTATGAAGAAGTGATTCACACAGTTGTCAATGCACTTGCAATTGTCTCTGGGATTGTCTGTGACGGTGCGAAGGCGTCTTGCGCAGCGAAGATTGCATCTGCGGTGGATGCCGGGATTTTAGGCTATAATATGTATAAACGAGGACAACAGTTCTATGGCGGTGACGGAATTGTCACAAGAGGAGTGGAGGAGACGATTCAGAATGTGGGACGTCTCGGAAAACAGGGAATGAAAGAGACCAACGAAGAAATCATCAAAATCATGGTTTGGTGAATAGAATAAAGAATGAGAAAAGAAATGAAAAGGGGAAAGCGTTTATGAAAAAAATAGTTGGAAGCCTGCCTTTTTAAACTTGTTCTTGGAGTTGTGATCGGCATTTTAGTCGGACAGGTGGCAAATGAAGGTGTTATGAATGTTGTGGTTACGATCAAGTATATTCTGAATCAGGTGATCAATTTCTGTGTTCCTTTGATCATCATCGGATTTATCGCTCCGTCTATTACAAAGCTTGGGAACAACGCGTCCAAAATGCTTGGTATAGCTCTGGTGCTGGCATATGTTTCGTCGCTTGGCGCAGCGTTGTTTTCGATGGCGGCAGGATATGGTCTGATTCCGCATTTGTCCATTGATGCAAATGTAGAGGGGTTAAAAGAGCTTCCGAAAATCGTATTCCAGCTTGATATTCCTCAGATTATGCCGGTTATGAGTGCGCTCGTATTTTCTGTGTTGATTGGACTTGCGGCGACATGGACAAAAGCAAAGACAATCACGACTGTTTTGGAGGAATTTCTAAAAAATTGTGCTGGATATCGTCACAAAAATTGTCATTCCGATTCTTCCGATTTTTATCGGATTTACTTTCTGTGCATTGTCATATGAAGGAACGATTACAAAACAGCTTCCGGTATTTATTCAGGTTGTGCTGATTGTTATGATCGGTCATTTTATCTGGATGGCATTGTTGTATGTGCTGGCAGGGATTTATTCAGGAGAAAATCCGTGGACAGTTGTAAAAAACTATGGACCTGCATATATTACGGCGGTTGGAACAATGTCTTCGGCAGCGACGCTCGCAGTGGCGCTTCGCTGTGCAAAAAAATCAGAATCACTTCGTGATGACATGGTAGATTTCGGGGTTCCGCTGTTTGCCAATATCCACCTGTGTGGCTCGGTTCTGACAGAAGTTTTCTTTGTGATGACAGTGTCAAAATCTTATATGGGAATATTCCGTCGTTTGGGATAATACTGTTATTCTGTGTACTGCTTGGTGTATTTGCAATCGGAGCGCCGGGAGTTCCGGGAGGAACAGTGATGGCATCTCTTGGATTGATCACGGGAGTGCTTGGGTTTGACGAGACAGGAACGGCGCTGATGCTTACGATTTTTGCACTGCAGGACAGCTTTGGAACAGCCTGCAATGTAACCGGTGATGGAGCGCTGACATTGATGCTGACAGGATATGCGAAGAAACATCACGTAGAAAAACAGACCATTTCTGTTGATTTATAGGCTTGACAAGTGCAGTGAGACTTCCTATAATGTTCAGAGACGATAAGGGAGTAGTTAGCGTAATTACGTAGTATTGTCAACATACTGGCAGTTTGACTGTCTGGCATTACTTTAAATAATGAGACTTATCCGTAGATATAAGGCTACGGGTAGGTCTTTTTGTTTGGAGTAATTGCAAGGAAACGAAAAGGAGAAAAGGGAAATGGGTATTGTAGAATTATTTTTAATTGCGGTAGGATTGTCGATGGATGCATTTGCGGTTGCAGTCTGTAAGGGGCTGGCAATGAAAAAATGTACGTGGACGAAAGCGGGGATCGTAGGTCTGTATTTTGGAGTGTTTCAGGCTGGAATGCCGTTGATCGGATATGTTTTGGGCGTGCAGTTTAAAGACTTTATCACATCAATCGACCACTGGATTGCGTTCATCCTTCTTGGGATTATCGGATTTAATATGGTGCGAGAGTCAAGGGAAGAGGAATGCGAGACGGCGAGCGAAGCTTTGGATGTGAAGACGATGATAGGGCTTGCGGTTGCGACGAGCATTGATGCGTTGGCAGTCGGAGTGACATTTGCATTTCTTCAGGCGAAAATCGTGCCGGCAGTCAGCTTTATCGGAGTGACTACATTTATCATCTCGGTGGCAGGTGTGAAGATCGGGAATATCTTCGGGGCAAAGTACAAATCAAAAGCAGAGCTTGCAGGAGGGATCATTCTGATTCTGATTGGGAGTCAAAATATTGTTGGAGCATTTGGGATTCTTGGGATAATCAGAATCCCTTTTCGTTGCGTTTTTTTAGAATATTTGTTATACTTTTAAAAGATTAAGAAGAGGTGAACAGAAAATGAAATGGAATAAATTTAGATTGAAAACAACGACAGAAAGCGAAGATATCGTCAGCAGTATGCTGATGGATCTTGGAATTCAGGGCATTGAGATTGAGGACAAGATTCCGTTGACACAGTCTGATAAAGAGCAGATGTTTGTGGATATCCTTCCGGAGATTGAAGCAGATGACGGTGTTGCGTACATTAGTTTTTATCTGGAAGAGGACGAGGACAAAGAAGAAGTTCTTGCGAATGTAAAAAAAGAATTGGAAGAGATGCGGGCATATACGAATGTGGGGGCGTGTACCATTGAAGAATCGCAGACTGAAGATGTGGATTGGGTCAACAATTGGAAACAGTACTTCCACCAATTTTATGTGGATGATGTGCTCATCATTCCGTCGTGGGAAGAGGTGAAACCGGAGGATGAGGATAAGATGATCATTCACATCGATCCGGGGACTGCGTTTGGAACAGGAATGCATGAGACAACACAACTTTGTATCCGCCAGATCCGCAAATACGTGACACCGGATACGACAATTTTAGATGTAGGATGCGGAAGCGGGATTCTTGGAATGCTCGCCTTAAAATTCGGGGCAAAATATTCGGTTGGAACGGATTTGGATCCATGTGCTATCGATGCGACTTATGAGAACATGGAAGTAAACGGAATTACAAAAGATCAGTATGAGGTCATGATCGGAAATATCATCGATGACAAAGAGGTGCAGGACAAAGTCGGATATGAAAAATATGATATTGTCGTGGCGAATATTCTTGCAGATGTGTTAGTTCCGCTTACACCTGTTATCTTACATCAGTTAAAGACAGGCGGAATTTATATCACAAGTGGAATTATCGATGCAAAAGAAGAGACAGTCGTGGAGGCAGTGAAAGAAGCAGGACTTGAAGTTCTGGAAGTGACATATCAGGGCGAATGGGTATCCGTGACGGCAAGAAAAAATTAGGAGAATCATTATGCATCAGTTTTTTGTAACACCTATGCAGGTGAAAGAGGATCATATCTATATAGAAGGTCTGGATGTGAATCATATTAAAAATGTGCTCCGCATGAAAGTGGGCGAAGCGTTAAAAGTCAGTGACGGAAACAACCGAAAGTATCTCTGTGAGATTGAGTCAATGACGGCGCAACAGGTCTGTGTCCGGATTGTAGAAGAACAGCAGGTGGATACGGAGTTACCGTCAAAAATATATCTTTTTCAGGGACTTCCGAAAAGCGATAAGATGGAATTGATTGTACAAAAAGCGGTGGAACTTGGAGCGTATGAGATTATACCGGTCGCAACAAAACGTGCGGTTGTAAAGCTCGACGAGAAAAAGGCGTTAAAGAAAGTGGAGCGCTGGAGAGGAATTGCGGAAAGCGGAGCAAAGCAGTCCGGGCGCAGCGTAATCCCGAAAGTGACAAATGTGATGTCTTATAAAGATGCTCTGACATATGCGAGGGGACTGGATATCCTTCTCATTCCGTATGAACTTGCAGAGGGAATGAAAGAGACAAAGCAGGTGATAGAGGAAATCAAAAGAGGACAATCCGTCGGTATTTTTATTGGACCGGAAGGTGGATTTGAGACACAGGAAGTAGAGGATGCCATTGCAAATGGAGCGAGAGCCATCACACTTGGCAAGCGGATTCTGAGAACGGAGACAGCAGGTCTTACGACACTGTCAATTTTGATGTATCACTTGGAAGAGTGATGACATAACTTATATAGTAAGAAAGAAAAACAGGAGAAGATCATGGAAGTTTATTTGGACAATTCTGCAACTACAAAATGTTATGAGAGTGTCAGAGAGATTGTAGGAAAAGTAATGTGTGAAGATTACGGCAATCCGTCTTCAATGCACAAAAAGGGAGTAGATGCAGAAAAATATATAAAAGAGTCAAAAGAGACATTGGCGAAGCTTTTAAAAGTGCAGGAGAAAGAGATTTACTTTACTTCCGGAGGGACAGAGAGTGACAATCTGGCTCTGATTGGTTGTGCAAGAGCCAATCACAGAGCGGGAAAACATCTGATCACATCTTCTATCGAACATCCGGCAATCTTAAATACGATGCATTATCTGGAGGAGGAAGAAGGATTTCGAGTGACATTCCTGCCGGTGGATAAGGATGGCAGAATCCGTTTGGATGCATTGAAAGAGGCGCTTTGCGAGGATACTATTCTCGTGTCTGTCATGTATGTGAATAATGAGGTTGGTTCCGTGCAGCCGATCGAGGAAGCAGTGCAGATTGTGAAGAATTATAATAAAAACATTCTGTTCCATGTGGATGCGGTTCAGGGATTTGGGAAATACCGTATTTTTCCAAAGAGAATCGGAGTGGATATGATGTCGGTGAGCGGACATAAAATCCACGGACCAAAAGGAATCGGAGCGCTTTACATCAATGAAAAAGTAAAGATTAAACCAATTGTATTTGGTGGCGAACAGCAGAAAAATGTCCGCTCCGGTACGGAGAATGTTCCGGGAATTGCCGGACTCGGCGCTGCGGCAAAAGAGATTTATACCAATCTGGAACAAAAAGTGGAGACGATGAGGTCGCTTAAGAACTACTTTATAGAAGGAATTGCAAAGATTGAGAACACGACGATTCACGGACGAACCGATGAGACAAGCGCGCCGCATATTGTCAGTGTGGGATTTGCGGGAATTCGAAGCGAGGTACTATTGCATACGTTGGAAGAGAAAGGAATTTATGTATCTTCCGGATCTGCATGTGCATCAAATCATCCGGCAATCAGCGGTGTACTAAAAGGAATTGGAGCGGGAACAGAATATTTGGACGCGACACTTCGATTTAGTTTTTCTGAATTTACAACAAAAGAAGAAATTGACTATACATTGGAAACACTATATAATTGTGTACCGATGCTTAGAAAGTATACAAGACACTAAGAAATGATGGAACAAGACAAAAGAGAGGAAAATAAACGTATGATGTTTCAGGCTTTTTTTGATAAAATATGGAGAAATTGGAATCAAGGGAAAGAACCGTTATCTGTTTGAAGATGCATTGATCAGACAGATGAAGTTCTCCCTTCAGGATGTGGAAGGAGAATTTCACATTCACAAATCACAGGGCAGAATTTATGTAGACTGTGAAGGATATTATGACTATGAGGAGACGGTAGATGCACTGAAAAGAGTGTTTGGAATCGTTGGGATTTGTCCGGTTGTTCATGTGGAAGACAAAGGATTTGAGGAACTGAAAAGAGAAGTTGTAGATTACATGGATAAGATGTATCCGGATAAAAATACGACATTCAAAGTGGAAGCGAGACGTGGAAAGAAAAGCTATCCGAAGAATTCTATGGAGATTAACTGTGATTTGGGAGAAGCAATCTTAGATGCGTTTCCGGAGATTCGTGTCGATGTGCACAAACCAGCGATTAAATTAAATGTAGAGATTCGAGAGAAGATTTATATCTATTCTGAGATTATTCCAGGACCGGGAGGAATGCCGGTTGGAACAAACGGGAAAGCGATGTTGCTATTGTCAGGCGGTATAGACAGTCCGGTGGCAGGCTATATGGTATCAAAACGTGGAGTTGCGCTGGAGGCGACATATTTCCATGCACCGCCGTATACAAGTGAACGTGCAAAACAAAAAGTAGTAGATCTGGCAAAACTGGTATCAAAATATTCAGGACCGATCAAGCTGAATATTGTCAACTTTACAGATATTCAGTTGTATATTTATGAAAAGTGCCCGCATGATGAGCTGACGATTATTATGAGAAGATATATGATGCGAATCGCAGAGCATTTCGCAAAAGAGAGCGGATGTTTAGGGCTGATCACGGGAGAAAGTATTGGACAAGTGGCGAGTCAGACAATGCAGAGTCTTGCTGCGACAAACGATGTGTGCACTCTTCCGGTATATCGTCCGGTTATTGGATTTGATAAACAGGAAATTGTAGAAATTGCAGAAAAAATTGATACATTTGAGACTTCAATCTTACCGTTTGAAGACTGCTGTACAATTTTTGTCGCAAAACATCCGGTGACAAAACCGAACATTAATATCATTAGACGCTCAGAAGAAAATCTAGCGGAGAAGATTGATGAATTATTTGAGACTGCGATAAATACAGTGGAGACAATTGTTGTCAAACCTTAGATAAAATGCAGCAGTTCTGGCATGAAAGTTTGAAATAACGGAACTGCTGTAAAAAAAGATGCCCCGCCAAAGGCGGAGCATCTTTTCAATCCGATTATTATACTGTGTATGCAGATAATACTTCCATGATAGTATCTAAGTTAGCGTTATCAGCGTGAATGTTTAATGTGATCGGTTTGGATAAATCTAAGCTAAAGATTCCCATAATCGATTTTGCGTCGATAACATATCTTCCAGATACAAGATCAAAATCAGAATCAAATTTGCTGATATCATTTACAAATGATTTTACTTTGTCGATTGAATTTAAAGAAATAATCTAACTGTTTTCATTAGAAAAAACCTCCATTGAAATTTTGTTTTGTTCTATGACTATCTTAAAATGGATGGACACAAAAGTCAAGAAATAAATTGCCAAAGAAAACCGTAACATTTTCGGCAGATTAAACATATATAGAGAGAAAGGAAAAGAATATGAAAAGAGCAGCATTACATAATTTAGGATGTAAAGTAAATGCATATGAGACGGAAGCGATGCAACAGCTTTTGGAAGAAAATGGATATGAGATTGTGCCGTTTAAAGAAGGCGCGGATGTGTATATTATCAATACATGCACAGTGACTAACATGGCGGACAGAAAGTCCCGTCAGATGCTCCATCGTGCAAAAAAGATGAATCCGGATGCAATTGTAGTTGCAGCTGGATGCTATGTGCAGGCAAAAGAAGCAAGCGGAGAAATTGACGAGAGTATTGATATCGTTATCGGAAATAATAAAAAGAAAGATCTGATTCAGATTCTGGATGGGTTTTATGAGAAAAAACAAGGTCAAAATAAGGCTGTAATTGATATTAATCATACACACGAATATGAGGAGATGCACTTGAATAAAACAGCAGAACATACGAGAGCATACATCAAAGTACAGGATGGCTGCAATCAGTTTTGTACCTACTGCATCATCCCGTTTGCAAGAGGAAGAGTGCGAAGCCGTGCAAAAGAAGATGTGGTTCGGGAAGTGACAGAACTTGCAGCAAACGGCTATCAGGAAGTTGTGCTGACTGGAATTCACTTGAGTTCTTATGGCGTGGATTTAGAGAATGAGAATTTACTTTCTCTGATTTTGGCTGTAAATGAGATTGAAGGTATTAAAAGAATTCGGCTTGGTTCATTGGAACCACGGATTATTACAGAGGATTTTGTGAAAACGATTTCGGGTCTTGAAAAGATGTGTCCGCATTTTCATCTTTCGCTGCAAAGCGGATGCGATGAGACCCTTCGCCGAATGAATCGAAGATATACTTCTGAGGAATATTATGAAAAGTGTATGCTGCTTCGCAAATATTTTGCGCATCCGGCTCTTACAACAGATGTGATTGTAGGATTTCCGGGGGAAACAGAAGAAGAATTTGAAAAATCAAAAGCCTTTATCGATAAAGTGGATTTTTATGAGACGCATATTTTTAAATATTCAAAGCGGGAAGGTACAAAAGCGGCAGTGATGGACAACCAGATTCCGGAGCAGATTAAAACAGCGCGCAGTAATGAACTTCTTGAGTTGGGTCAAAAAAGAGAATAAATACGAAGAACAGTTTGTAGGAACTACGGTAGAAGTTTTGATGGAAGAACAGATAAAAATCGACGGAGAAAACTATCAGGTCGGACATACAAAAGAGTATGTGAAAGTTGCATTAAAGACGGAAGCAAATTTGCAGAATAAGTTAGTAGATATCCAAATTGATAATCATTCACAAATTATTCATTGAATTTCACAGAAAATTATATTAAAATAGAAAGTGAAGTAAACAAAAGGACGTGAGCAAATGAGTGAATTAAGTAACACACAATTTTTTCAAGTGGGGAACGCACCACAAATTCAGGCAAAAGAGATTCTTGAAATTGTGTATAAAGCTCTGCGAGAAAAAGGGTACAATCCGGTGAATCAGATTGTTGGCTATATTATGTCTGGAGATCCTACTTATATTACGAGCCATAATGGAGCAAGAAGTCTGATCATGAAGATGGAACGAGATGAATTGGTAGAAGAGATGCTGAAGTCGTATATCGAGCATCATTCATGGGAATAAAATAGTTATGAGAGTGATGGGATTAGATTACGGCTCAAAGACCGTGGGAGTGGCGATAAGCGACCCGCTGGGAATTACAGCTCAGGGAATAGAGACAATTCATCGTAAAGCGGAGAACAAGTTACGTCAGACACTTGCTCGTATTGAAGAATTGGTGAAAGAATACGAAGTGGACAAACTTGTGCTTGGCTTTCCAAAGCATATGAATAATACAATAGGTGATCGTGCGGAAAAATCTTTGGAATTAAAAGCAATGCTGGAGAGACGGACAGGTCTTCCGGTTATTATGTGGGATGAACGTCTGACGACTTTGGAGGCAGAACGGACATTGATTGAAAGTAAAGTAAGACGCGAAGACCGGAAAAAATATGTGGATAAGATAGCGGCAGTTTTTATATTGCAAGGATATCTGGACTCGATCTGCAAGAACTAAGAATCATTCTTGAGGTGTTTATATGGAAAAAATTAAATTCATGTCTGAAGAAATGCAGGAAGAAGTAGATTTTTTTGTACTTGAGCAGACGAAGGTAAATGGAATATCCTATATTCTGGTACACGGATTCGGAAGAAGACGATGCGGAATGTCTGATATTAAAGGATACATCAGAAGAAAACACGCCTGAGAGCGTCTATGAGATCGTAGACGATGATGTGGAACTGACAGCCATAGCGAAGGTGTTTGAGGAACTGCTTGAAGATGTAGATATTGAAAGGTAAAACTTATGTCTATCAGTAAAGAGAAATTCAAGGAAATGCTGAAAGAAAAGGGTCTTAAGGTAACCAATCAAAGGTTGCTTGTATTAGAAGTGCTCGCAGATCACCGTGACAGGCATATGACTGCGGAAGACATTTATGACCTGGTAAAAGAGGACTACCCGGAGATCGGGCTGGCCACAAATTTACCGGACTGTGCAATTGTTATTAGAAATGCAATTGGTGGATCGTATCAATCTTGATGATGGATGCGTGCGTTACGAGATCGGGGAATTCTTCGATGGGGAAGAAAGGCATCACCATCATCACCACTTGATATGCAAGACTTGTGGAAAGGTTCTTCCTTTTAAGGATGACCTTCTGGACGAGCTGGAGCGTCATATTGAGGACGCTACCGGATTCCATGTGTTAGACCACGAATTAAAGTTCTATGGACAATGCAAAGAATGCCTGGAGAGGCAAAATAGTACGGAAAAGCACGTGGAGGTGTAAATTTGAAAAAAGAAAACAACGGAAAATTGCGTATCATTCCGCTCGGAGGATTGGAAAAAATCGGAATGAACATCACTGCCTTCGAATATGAAGACAGTATTATTGTCGTGGACTGCGGACTGGCATTCCCGGAAGACGACATGCTGGGAATCGATCTTGTGATTCCTGATATCACTTATTTGAAAGACAATATCCAGAAGGTCAAGGGATTCGTCATTACCCATGGACATGAAGACCATATCGGAGCATTGTCTTATGTATTGAGGGAGATGAACCTTCCAATCTATGCCACAAAGCTTACCATGGGTATTATCGAGAAGAAACTGACGGAACACAACCTGATGCGCAGCACCAGAAGGAAAGTGGTCAGACACGGCCAGTCCATTAACCTGGGCCAGTTTCGGATCGAGTTTATCAAGACAAACCACAGCATCCAGGATGCAGCGGCTCTGGCAATCTATTCCCCGGCCGGAATCGTCGTGCATACAGGAGACTTTAAAGTAGATTATACGCCGGTATTCGGCGACGCCATCGATCTGCAGCGTTTTGCGGAGATCGGCAAGAAGGGCGTGCTGGCGCTGATGTCAGATAGTACGAATGCGGAGAGGAAGGGATTTACCCAGTCCGAACGCACGGTGGGAATCACATTTGACCATATTTTGCAGAACACCAGAAGTACCAGGATTTATTATAGTCCACGTCGCGTCAACGTCGACCGCGTGCAGCAGATTATCAATTCAGCCTGCAAGTACGAGCCGCAAGGTGGTGGTAC
>ENA-OQBV01001118-OQBV01001118.1-human-gut-metagenome-genome-assembly--contig:-NODE-1118-length-13991-cov-3.799264_pt1 | contig 13991 bp, 14 predicted proteins | sample MGYA00242750_ERZ504559 | MGnify/ENA primary metagenome ERZ504559 (study PRJEB26092, sample SAMD00036230) | human gut metagenome | host: Homo sapiens | study: EMG produced TPA metagenomics assembly of...
CTGCTTCTGGATGTTCGTACATTAACCCACATGATCTTTCCGGCATCCATTGCTGAACCACCACCAAGAGCGATGATTACGTCTGGACCGAATGCTCTCATTGCCTCAGCACCTGCTTTTGCACATTCAAGTGTTGGGTCTGGAGCTACTTCGTAGAAGCATGTGTGCTGGATTCCCATCTCATCTAATTTTTCTTCGATACCTTTTACGTATCCATTGTGATATAAGAAGCTGTCTGTTACGATAAATGCTTTCTTTTTACCCATTACTGTTCCTAATTCATCAAGTGCAACAGGCATACATCCTTTTTTGAAGTAAACTTTTTCAGGTGCTCTAAACCAAAGCATATTCTCTCTCCTCTCAGCAACTGTTTTGATATTGATTAAGTGTTTTACACCAACGTTTTCAGATACAGAGTTTCCACCCCATGATCCACATCCCAATGTAAGAGATGGTGCTAATTTGAAGTTGTAAAGATCACCGATTCCACCGTGAGAAGAAGGTGTGTTTACTAAGATACGGCATGTTTTCATTGCTGCTGCATGTTTTGCAAGCTTCTCTGTCTCTGCCGGATGAACATAGATAGAAGATGTATGTCCGTATCCACCGTCAGCTACAAGCTGCTCTGCTTTTGCAATTGCTTCATCAAATGTTTTTGCTTTGTACATAGCAAGTACCGGAGATAATTTTTCATGAGCAAATTCTTCAGAAATATCAACAGATTCCACTTCCCCGATTAGAATCTTTGTCTCTTCCGGTACTTTTACTCCTGCCAGTGCTGCGATTGTATGTGCTGACTGACCTACGATTTTAGCGTTTAATGCACCGTTGATGATGATTGTCTTACGAACTTTTTCAATCTCATCTTTTTTCAGGAAATAACATCCTCTGAGTGCAAATTCATCTTTTACTTCTTTATAAACTTTTTCCAAAACAGTTACAGACTGTTCTGAAGCACAAATCATACCATTGTCAAATGTTTTTGAGTGGATGATTGAGTTAACTGCCATTTTAACATCAGCTGTGTCATCGATGATAACCGGTGTGTTACCTGCACCAACACCAAGCGCCGGTTTTCCTGAAGAGTAAGCTGCTTTAACCATTCCAGGACCACCTGTTGCAAGAATGATGTCTGCGCTCTTCATTACTTCGTTTGTAAGCTCTAATGAAGGTACGTCGATCCATCCGATGATTCCTTCTGGTGCTCCAGCTTTTACAGCTGCTTCCAATACAACTTTTGCTGCTGCAATTGTCGCATTTTTTGCACGTGGATGTGGGCTGATGATGATTGCATTTCTTGTCTTTAATGCGATCAATGTCTTAAAGATTGCTGTCGAAGTTGGGTTTGTTGTAGGAATAACCGCTGCGATCAAACCGATTGGCTCTGCAATCTTCTTAATTCCATAAGCTTTATCTTCTTCAATAACTCCACATGTTTTTGTATCTTTATATGCATTGTAAATATATTCTGCTGCGTAATGATTCTTGATTACTTTATCTTCAACGATACCCATACCAGTCTCTTCTACTGCCATCTTTGCCAATGGGATACGCTGTGTATTTGCTGCTACTGCTGCTTCAAAAAAGATCTTATCTACTTGTTCCTGTGTAAATGTAGCAAATACTTTCTGTGCTTCTCTCATTGCTTCCATTTTTGCTACAAGAGCTTCTACGTTATCAATAATTCCTGGTACGTTCGTTTCCTTCTTTGACATATCAATATCCTCCGTAAGTGTTGTATTTCTTTACTACGAGGCTTAGTATACTACCTCGTTAAATATTTGTCAATATATTGTCTCCTTTTTTCTCATTTACGACTTTTTACACAATGAATTTTCCATTTTTTTTATTTCATTATGCAATTTATACAGTACAGAAATAAGTTTTTTCTGGTTTTTGACTTGCAAATACTTGTTTTTCAACCTTTTCTCACATTATAACTATTTACGACTCTCTTTGTGAATATCTGTTTACGTTCTTCCCAAAGCACATTATCGTTAATATAATAACAATCATTTCTGTTTTTACAGTTTCAACTTCGCGAATGCATCTGCAAATGCAGTATTCACCGGCTCTTCTTTTTGCTGTTTCAAATACCTCTGTACATCCTTTTTGCTCACGCCTGCACCTTCTTTTTCCCGTCTCGCCTTAAATGCTGACATCTTTTCTTTATGACCGCAAGTATTACATACAAATTGTTCTTCATCCCCTTTTTTTGATGATCTCCATCTTCTTATGACATTGCGGGCATCTTGCATTGGAAATCCTTGCAACCACCTCTTTATGTCCGCACTCTCTGTCCTGACATACAAGCATCCTTGCATTCTTCCCGTTTACCGCGAGCATCGGTTTCCCACAATCCGGACACTTTTTATTTGTCATGTTATCATGTCGGATGTTCCGGTTCCACCTTTGATCTCGTCGATGATCTCCACCGTATATCCTTTGATCTCCTGAAGGAAGGTTTCTTTTCTTAGTTTCCCTTTTGCAATATTGGAAAGCTTCATTTCCCAGTCTGCTGTTAATTCCGGTTTCCGCAAATCTTCCGGCACAAGTTCCAAAAGCTGTTTCCCCTTCGACGTAATGTAAATCTCTTTTTCCACGCAATTCCATCAGATAAGAATGGAATAGCTTGTCGATAATGTCCGCTCTTGTAGCAACTGTTCCAAGCCCTCCGGTCTGGCCTAATGTTTTAACCGCCTGTTTATCGCGGGATTCCATATACTTCACCGGATTTTCCATGGCAGACAATAATGTTGCCTCATTAAATCTTGCCGGCGGCTTTGTCTTTCCACTGGCCATCTGCACCTGTTGTACGGGAAGTGCTGCCCCTTTGTTCACTTCCGGAAGTGACTGTTCTGACAACTGTTCTTCCACATCTGTCTCATCTCCGTCTCCCAGTTCATAGACTTCTTTCCAGCCCGCATGTTTTACGATTTTTCCTCTCGCAGCAAATCGTTCTCCTGCCGCTTTCCCAAGCAATGTCGTCTGCTCATACTCAAACGGCGGATAGAGAACACTCAAAAATCTGCGGACAACGAGATCATAAATTTTTCGCTCCTCGTTTGTCATATGCTCCAACTGCACAAACTGCTCGGTCGGGATGATCGCATGGTGATCGCTTACTTTCTTGTCATCCACAAATGATTTGTTGACCTTGATCGGCTTCATAATCAGGCTTCCCGCAAGCTTTTTATATGGACCTACACTTACTGCTCGCAGTCTGTCTTTCAAAGTGTCAACCACATCATTTCCGATATATTTGGAATCTGTTCTCGGATAGGTCAATACTTTATGGTTCTCATACAGGCGCTGCATGATGTTCAATGTCTCTTTTGCGGAGAAGCCAAATCGCCTGTTGGCATCTCTCTGTAATTCTGTCAGGTCATATAATCCTGGCGCAAATGATTTCTTCGCAGATTTTTCCACCTGTTCCACGACCATAATTTCACCATTCAAATCTTCTGCCAGCTTTTCTATTCGTTCTTTTGAAAATGAACGGTAGCTTCCCGACTTTTGATCCTGCCATGTCCACTTGATTTTTCCTGCCTGCACAGTCACACCATAGTACTCTTTCGGCTGGAATGTGCGAATCTCTTCCTCCCGCTTTGCAATCATCGCAAGTGTCGGTGTCTGTACACGCCCGCAAGACAGCTGCGCGTTGTATTTGCACGTTAACGCTCTTGTTGCATTGATTCCTACAAGCCAGTCCGCCTCTGCTCTTGAGACTGCCGCTGCGTACAAGTCATCGTACTTTCTTCCATCCACAAGCTTTGCAAATCCATCTCGGATTGCCTTATCTGTCACGGAAGAGATCCAAAGTCTTTTGATTGGCTTGTGGCAATTTGCTTTTTCCAGAATCCATCTTGCCACAAGTTCTCCTTCACGTCCGGCATCTGTGGCGATAATAATCTCTCCCACATCTTTCCGAAACATCTGTGCTTTCACCGCATTGTACTGTTTTGCCGTTTTCTTAATAACAACCAGTTCCATCTTCTTAGGCATCATCGGAAGCACCTGCATGTTCCACTCCTTGAATTTTTTATCATACCCTTCCGGATCCGCAAGTGTTACAAGATGTCCTAATGCCCATGTAACGATATATTGATTTCCTTCAATTGCCCCGGAAATATTTTTATTACACTTCAGTACTCTGGCAATATCTCTTGCCACAGACGGTTTTTCTGCAATTACTAATGATTTCATTTTGTTCTCCTTTTTCTTCGATCAGCTTTTGACACTATTGCGGTACCCGACATAGGTTGCAGCCAGATATAAAATATACACAAGGAAAAATAGTCCAAGTGATGCACTAATCGTGCTTATCAGCATTCCCGCTCCTGTGTACGCTTGAAAGAGCTGATTGAGGGATAGTGTACAGCAGATACTTAGTGGAATCGGAAGCACCAACGGCATTAGAAAATATACTCCGACCTGCCTTCGTATAATTTTCTCCACCCCCTCTTGGGGCATCCCAAGTTCTGATAAAATCCGGTATCGTTTTCCATGTTTTTCTGATTCGCTCAATTGTTGAACTGCCAACACGGTAAGTGCTGTACAGCAAAAAATGAGCGCAATATAAAACATAGAAAAAGAAATAATCGTAAACATAGTCCGGTTTTCCCCCAGCACTGCTCCTTTTACATTCACATTTCCGACCGGAATGTAATCTTCGCCGTCCATCTCCTCTCCGTCTTCCAATGGTTCTATAATTCTGCACAGATTCTCATAATCTTCCGGTGCTGACTTTTTCTCTGTATCTGCCACGTACACAGCTTCGTAAATATCCAGTTTCTCAGCATACTCATCCGGCAAAACAAGGATGAGATAAGCCCCCAAATCTCCCTCCAGTGCAAAACCTTCTGTATAGCATGCCTGATAAGAGAGTGTCTCCCCCTCTATCTGAAATTTAGGCTGTTCCTTGTCAAGAACTGTTTTCACACCGCTGACTCCCTGCACAATAAAGTGTCCTTTTTTCAAATCTATTTTTTCATAGCCAAGCTGCTTGCGCATCTTGCAGTAATCACTGTATGCCATGACCGTATCATTTCCCCAAAACGACATTTCAACCGGTGTTCCATCTAAATATTTCCCGACCTGATTTGCTCCGCTATCATAAACCATAAACGAATGTTCCTGAGTTACACCGCCAAGTTTTTCATCAAGATACTCTTTTTCTTTTATAAAAGAAGGATCCCCTTCTCTATCCCACATCATAATTTCATATGGACATACGGAATTGCCCTGCATATCAAAGAAATTTTTAAACAGTGTTGCAATCTGAGAGAACGAAAGCGTCAATGTAAGCAATAACGCAAGTGTCCCAAGCGTCATACTCATCGTATTAATCTTAGACGAAAGATTTCGGACGAGCACAAGTGTACCTGCATTCTTCTGTTTTGCCTTTCGATTCACAAAAAAACGGATCAGTATATGAGAAACAGAGATATAAAAACAATAGATGCAGACGATAAAACAGGTGAAAAAGATTCCGATTGCTCCCATCTGCACATTGTCTCCGTTTTGAAATGTCAATTTACATACAATCGCCCCTGTGATGCCTGTGAGCAAGGCAATTGTCATCAAAATTATATCACCTTTTTGATGTTTTACAAACACAATTTCGTTCTGCTTTTCTGCGTGAAGTAAATCATATATTTTCATCTTCCCGATTTTACGTTTCATGCGTCAAAAGAGAAAAACAGTAGATCATATAATATAAAGAATTGTCAGCGCAAATGCTTTCACAGAAAATACAAGTTTCACTTCATATACTGCCTCAAAAATATGCATGATGATCATTGTGAGCACCTGATATAAAAATGTTCCGAATATCATCCCCAGCAAAAATGAGATTCCACCTATTATGATATTTTCTGCCAGAAACAATCTTGTAATTGCACGATTGCTGATTCCGAGCACCATATATGTGCCGAGTTCTTTGCTCCTTCTGTGCAGCATGAATTTTGTCATATAATGTACAAGCCATCCTATTACGAACACAACAAGAATTGAAATAAATACAACCATATATGCAAATGTGAGCATCATACGATTGAGCATCATGATATCTTCGGAAAATACAATCATATTGAATGCGTACATCAAAGCAAATGCGATTGTAACTGTTATGATATAGATACGATAATCCCGAATGGAACGGAACGCATTTCGAATTGCAAGTTTACCTAACATCAGTCAAGTCACCTCCCAAAAACGTCATCACATCCATGATTTCGTGGAAAAATTCTTTTCGTGTCCGCTCCCCTTTATACAGCTCATTGAACAATTTCCCATCGCGTAAAAATAGAATTCTGCTACAGTAGCTAGCCGAGAAAATATCATGTGTCACCATCAGAATCGTCGTCTTCATAGTACGATTGACTAACGCAAAACTTTCAAGCAGCATGCTTGCAGATCTGGAATCCAATGCACCCGTCGGCTCATCCGCAAGAAGAAGTTTTGGCTTATTTATCAACGCTCTTGCACATGCACATCTTTGTTTCTGCCCTCCGGATACCTGATATGGAAATTTTTTCAAAACATCTCCAATGTCGAGTCTCTCAGCAATTCCACGCACCTGTTGTTTTACCGCTTTTTCATCCACGCCGGAGATCATCGGCGCTAATGCGATATTCTCTTCCAGCGTCAGCGTGTCTAAAAGATTGAAATCCTGAAAGACAAACCCTAAATTTTCCTGACGAAACACAGCCATCTTCTTATCCTTTAATTCTGTGATATCCGTATCTTCAAGATAAATGTGTCCGCTTGTCACACGGTCAATCGTCGAGATGCAGTTCAGCAGCGTACTTTTTCCACTGCCGGATGCTCCCATGATTCCGAGAAATTCCCCTTTTTGCACCTCAAACGAAATATGGTCTACCGCCTTTGTAATATACGACTTTGAACCATAATATTTCTCAATATCCTGTATCCTTAATAATGTTTCCATAGAACCACTCCTTTTCTTTTTCTAAATTCACTATACCATTTTAAAAGGAGTTTTTTTACTTACAAAACTGTAAGGATACTTTTGTGCCGACACCTTCCTTTGATGTGACCGACAGTCCGATTCCAAGGCGTTCGCACAGTCTTTTTGCCAGATACAGTCCCATTCCAGTTGATTTTTTCTTTGCCCTGTTCCTTCCTGTAAATCCTTTTTCACACACACGTCCAATGTCACTTTGTGCGATTCCGATACCATTATCTTCCACAGTCAGATATTTCTTCCCATCCACTACCTGGCTATAGATATGAATCTTTGCATTATCTTTTCTGGCGTATTTGACCGCATTTGACAAAAGCTGTTTTAAAATAAACTGTATCCACTTTTCATCTGTGTAAACACAAAGCTCCAGATCATCTGCTACAATCTGTACACGGTGTTCCAAAAGCATTGTCCGGTACTCTAAAATAACCGGATACACAATCTCCGACAAACTGATTTCTTTTATAAAATAATCTTTCTCCACCACTTCACTTCGCGCATAATACAATGCCTGTTCGACGAAGCGCTCAATCTCCTGCAGTTCTTTTTGAATTTGCAGAATCTCCTCTGTGGGATGATTTTTACATATGAGATCAATTGCTGTAATCGGTGTCTTCACCTCGTGAATCCATTCTTCGATATATTCTTTGTAGGAACTAAGAGCATTCCTTTTCTCATTCACTTCCTCAACCATGGATTTACTTCCCGCCAGCAGCATATTTGTGTATAATTTTTCCATCTGCGTCTCCGGTTTTCCAAGTAGCTCACAGATTAAATATTTTTTGTCCAGTTCCTCAAGCTGTGATTCTATCTCATCATATTTTCTCTTTTGGCTCCAATATTCACGTCCCCCAACAGCAATCAGTATAATGCCCCAAACAATCAAAATCAGGCCTAGCGCTCCACCTTGTATTCCGACTAATTTTAGAAATACAATCAACGCAGTCGCTGCAAACAGATTTACTAGAACCATATTGAGTTTTTCAAACAAAAATTCCCAAAAATTCATCTATCTCTCACTTTCTGTCTCAATTCGGTATCCGTATTTTGGCACCGTCTGAATCAGTGTTTTTAAGCCGATATCTCCAAGGCGTTTTCTAAGTCTTGACAGATTCACATTCAAAATATTTTCATCCACAAAAAATTTATTCTCCCACAAATATTCAATCAGCGCATCTTTTGCAACAGCCTCTCCTCTGCTACGAAAAAGAAAATACAAGATTTTCAACTCATTTTTGGATAATTCCAGCACCTGTTCCCGATAGCAGATCTGTGCCTGCACAATATGCAGATGCACTTCTCCCACCACAATTTCTTCTGCCATACTGTCTGCTCTTTGTAACATACGTTTGACTTTGGCAAGAAGAATTGCAAGGCTGTACGGTTTTCTTATATAATCGTCGCCTCCACATTCCATCGCACACAGTTCATCCACATCACGCTCTCTTGCTGTCACGAACAAAATCGGCGTACCCGACCATTTTCGGATTTCCCTACACACATCAAATCCACTGATCTCTTCCAAATTGATATCAAGCAAAATCAACTTTGGCTCTACTTTTCTGACTGCTGCAACAACTTGTTCAACTGTTGTAAAGTCTCCCGTCTCCACTGGCGTAAACTCATTTTTCTCAAAAAACACACAAAGTTCTCCTCGGATTGTCCTATTATCCTCGATGATCATAATCTTTTCTTTCATATCTTACTTGCTGTGACAATCAATTCTTTTCTGTTAAAAATCGTAATCATAGTTTTCCTCCTTTGCACTGCCTTTGTATTCTCAACAAGTTCTTCCGAACTTCCTGAAACATATTATCCTCCGGATTTACCTGCAAAATGTAATTCACCTTTCCCATCAGATGCTGAAGGTACCGCTCTTCTCCTTTTTGCAGCCACATTTGCGCCCCAGTTCTCTGTAAATGCTCCTGTACTCCATATTTTCCACAGTAATAGACAGCCTGTCTGACATCTCTCCGATATGTTTTAGACACCTGCGCTTTTTCATTGACAACGATTCCGGTCACAGATTGTCTGTTATATTGTTTCAGCACTTTCGTCTTTTTTAAATTCAATTCAAATCCAAGTACCTGAAGGTAACTTCTTACTTTTTGTTTTACTTCCCGCACATCAAATTTCCCGGAAAACGTCATGTCATCACAATATCTTGTATAACAAATTTCCCGCTCTTCACACCATTTTCCCATATATTGGTCAAAGGAAAACATCACCAGATTTGATATCATCGGTGATGTCGGCGCTCCTTGCGGAAGATAGTCCCTGTAACAGCAAAGTTGGGTCAGCAGTGTACGCACTGCCGGCGGATAGTATTCTCCCGAAAAAACACACTGGTAGACCATAATATATGTAATATTTTCAAAAAAATCTTTGATATCCAACTCCAAAATTGTTTCTGCACCGACATGTGCAAACGCATTGTCACGAACCCTTCTCCCCGGACAATAGGCTTTTGCGTACTTTGAAACTTTCTCTTCACTTAATATTGTTCGCAGAATATTTTTCTGCATCGTATGCAAAAGATAATCTGGAACAAGCAGTTTGCGCCTGCCACCTTTGTTTTTTCAGAATAAAAACTTCACGATAGTGTTCTTCTATGTGATTACTGACCGCATAGATACATTTCAACGTTTTTTCTTTCGGAACATTTGCCCTTTCCAGTAAGTTCAAAGAAAGAATTGCCTCTTTGTCTTCCTCTTTCGAGCGATGCTGCCATAATCTTTGATTATCCATAATCTATCCTTTTCTCTCTAAAAGTAATCTGTCAATATCGTCAAAAGCATTTTGAAGATGTTCGATATGGTAAATTTCATACATTTCATAAATATAATCTGTTACCCCCAATTCATCCCATTCAGCAATTATCTTCTGTGCATCTGTTCCTTTTTGCTCTGCATACCGTTCAAGCAGATAAATAAAAAATTTTAGCTCTTTGCTCAATTCTATTCTCTCCTTAAATATATAGAATTTCTTGGATTTCCTGTAATTTTCTCATTCTCCCACATTTCAAATATTGCACTTGCTCCAAACTCCCACATCTCCAATTCTGAATCTGTCATCATAGAGTATGTTTCTGACTGTAGATACTCTCGCAACGCTTTCATTTGTTCTAAATTATATTTTTCAGAAATCATTTTTACTACTTCTTCATCATAATAATCTAATATTTCTGCTGACGTTTTTCTCATATTTTTATCACCTCAATCAACTTCAAGATAGACACAGCTTCTTCTGTTTTAAAAACATATTGATCTTTCAATTTCTGTGGCATCAGCCTTTTAATTGCTTCATCTTCATTATAAGCACCTTTCAAATAAAGATTTAACACAGGAATTGTATTATCATTTGCCACGGGTCCTACAACAATATCTCTACGATCATTAAAATTCATACTTTTTCTATTTGAGCTGACATATCTCAACCATTCTACATTCGGACCATCAAATCTCAATATATTTAACTGATTTAATTTTTCTTCATCCACTTTAAACACTGATACAATCGGACTCCCCTCTCCTCTTCGTTTCACGGTTAAAATTGACCATTTTTTTGCTTGTTCAAAATCCGAAGTAAGATAAAATCCATTTCCAAAGTCTAACGCCCTTGCAGCAGGAAATAATTTCGGTTTCTCTATCCCCTGATTGCTTCCATGATATAATCTCAAATTCATACCTCCCGCATATTACTCTAAATAAAAAAAGCAGGAACAATACAATAAAGTGATTCCGTAAGATGCGTAGATGTACTCGGACCGCAAGGTCCATGCACACGAAGTGTGCAGAAGTACCTCGAAGCAGCTTATCGTTTCATCGTTTCATCTCCTGTACCGGGCAGCGACTCGCTCCCCTGCCAAAACATCTGTCTTGGATATGCTATCGTTCCTGCTGTTATTCAATTATAATACTATTTCTTCTCTTCCGCAAGATATGCCGCACCAAGTGCCCCCGCAAATCTTCCAAATTCTTCCGGCATCACATGTTTTCCCAATCTTTCTGACAAACGTGCCGTAAAGTAAGTGCTGTGGCTTAGGCCCCCTGTCAATATGATTGTATCTGCCAACGCCTGTCTCTGCGCAAGCTGCGCCACCTTTACCACAACGGATTCAATCACACCGGCCGCAATATCCTCTTTTGCCCGTCCTTCTCCGATATAACTGATTACTTCTGATTCCGCAAACACGGTGCACAAAGAACTAATAGGGATACTCTTTCCTTGTTTTGCCAAGTCAAACAGCTCATCCAGCGTAATACCCAGTCTGTTTGCCATGATCTCTAAAAATTTTCCAGTTCCCGCAGAACATTTATCATTCATAAGGAAATCCATCACCACACCGTTACTTACCTGGATAACTTTTGTATCCTGTCCCCCCACATCGATGATCGTACAGTCTCCACTGGCAAGCTCCCGCCCGCCTCTTGCATGGCAGGTAATTTCTGTTATGACTTTGTCTGCAAAATCAACCGCAACTCTTCCGTAACCGGTTGCTACCACTTTAGTCTCCTGTGCTGTCACATCAACCCCTGCATTTTTCAGACGTTCTCGTATGATGTTTGTCGTCTCCTTACTGCTCCATCCCGTCGGCAGTACAAAATACATCTCATTGTCTCCACGCACTACGACCTTGGATGCAGTAGATCCAATGTCGATTCCTACATAGTTCATACTCTTTCCTCCTCAAGCATACTTTCTATTCATATCGAATCTCTGCCAGTATCAGACCATGTGGAGGTGCCGTCACTCCGGCAGCCTTTCGGTCTTTCGCCTCTAAAATCTCTTTCACCTTTTCCGGCTCATAAAATCCACGTCCGACACGGATCAGTGTTCCCACGATAATGCGAACCATGTTGTAGAGAAAACCATTTCCGCTGATTCGGATCGTAATCTCCTCTCCATCTTTCAAAATCTCAAGCTCAGTAACTGTCCGCACCGTGTCTTCCACATCTGTCCGCACATTGCAGAAACTGACAAAATCATGTTCTCCAATCAGATATCCTGCTGCCTTTCGCATCTTTTCAACATCCAGATCATAGGATACAAAATAATTTGTAAGCCGTTTTGTCGGAATCGGAATCCTCATATTTAAAATATGGTACTCGTAAGTCTTACTGCAGTCACAGTACCTGGGATGAAAATCTTCTGCCACCTCTTCTGACTTTACAATAACGATATCCTCCGGCAATCTCTGATTCAATGCATAGGAAATCCGCTCCGGCGGAATCGTCGTATGCGTGTCAAACACTGCAACATTTCCAAGGGCATGCACTCCTGAATCAGTCCGACTTGCCCCAATCACCTGAATATCCTCACCAGTCAACTTTTTTAATGCCTTGTTTACTACTTCTTCTACCGTAGTTCCGTTCGGCTGTACCTGCCAACCACAATAATTTGTGCCGTCATAGGCAATTGTCAACTTTATTCGCTTCATACTTTAAAATATCCACACTTTAAATGGAACTAACCTCCCTATTACGATCACAGCCACCATATACACAATAGTAATGGCATATGCGATATAGTCTCTGCTTTGATATACAAGCGGTTTCATCTTTGTACGTCCCTCACCGCCGCGATAACATCTTGCTTCCATTGCCATCGCCAAATCATTTGCCCGTCGAAATGCTGACACAAACAAAGGCACCAAAATCGGAATCATGCTTTTTGCTTTTTGAATAATATTTCCGCTTTCCAAATCCGCCCCTCTTGCAATCTGCGCTTTCATGATCTTATCTGTCTCTTCCAAAAGAATCGGAATGAAACGAAGCGCAATTGACATCATCATCGCAATCTCGTGTACCGGCATCTTGATTTTATTGAATGGCCAAAGCAGTTTTTCAATTCCATCAGTCAGTGCATTCGGTGTTGTTGTAAATGTCATAAGCGACGAACCAATAATCAGGTAAATCAGACGCACCGCCATATAAACAGCCGTCCGAAGCCCTTCTTCCGTCACTTGAAAAATCCAGGCTTCAAACAAAACATCTCCACCTTTTGTCAAAAACAGGTTGAACACAACCGTGATCATCAAAAGCATGATGATCGGTTTCAAACCTTTCAGGATAAATTTCAGCGGTACCTTGGAAGTACGGATAACTGCTGCCAAAAACACGGTTGCAATCGCATACCCCAAAACACTTTTAAATAAAAACAAAGAAATCAAATAGAATAAAGTACACATTATTTTGACCCGCGGGTCTAAGCGGTGCAATTTACTATTCGCCGGGTAATATTGCCCAATTGTAATATCTCTAATCATTGTTTCTCCAATCTTATATCTCTTTCATAATCTCATCTACTGCTTCTTCAATCGTCGTTACCTCCGTGTTCACATGCATTCCTTTCTCAGAAAGCGCGTGCATAATATAAGTCACCTGCGGTGCTGCAAGCCCTACTTTTTCCAGTTCTTTGTAATGTGCGAACACTTCTTTCGGCTCCCCGTCATACATTTTTCTGCCTTTGTTCATCACGACAATACGGTCCACATATTTCGCAATGTCCTCCATACTGTGCGACACAAGAATAACTGTCAGATTCCGTTCTTTTTGAAGATACGCAATCTGATCCAATATCTCATCGCGTCCTTTCGGATCAAGTCCTGCTGTCGGCTCATCTAAGACAAGCACCTTTGGTCGCATAGCAAGCACTCCTGCAATAGCCACACGGCGTTTCTGTCCTCCCGATAAATCAAACGGAGAAGTGTCATAATATTTTTCAGAAAGTCCTACAAGTTCCAGTGCCTCAATCGCACGCTTTTTGCATTCTTCCTCCGTAAGCCCCTGATTCTTCGGTCCAAAACAAACATCTGTCAGGACATCGATCTCAAATAACTGATGTTCCGGATACTGGAACACAAGTCCTACATTATTCCGAAGTTGCCGCAGATTATACTTCTCATCATAAATGTTCTCGCCATTATAGTAAAGCGCTCCGCTTGTCGCTTTCATCAGTCCATTCAAATGCTGGATCATCGTCGATTTTCCAGAGCCGGTAT
>ENA-OQBV01001120-OQBV01001120.1-human-gut-metagenome-genome-assembly--contig:-NODE-1120-length-13986-cov-2.465402_pt1 | contig 13986 bp, 19 predicted proteins | sample MGYA00242750_ERZ504559 | MGnify/ENA primary metagenome ERZ504559 (study PRJEB26092, sample SAMD00036230) | human gut metagenome | host: Homo sapiens | study: EMG produced TPA metagenomics assembly of...
CATGTCGGAGCGGACGCGTTCCGCGGCGATGTCGATGTCTCCGGGCCATGAGGGCACGCCGAACGCGAGTCGCACGCGGTCGAACGTCTGCGGGTCCTTGAGCGGTTTGAACATGCCACGGTCGACGTATCGGGACATGTCGAAGATTCCGGTCGCGCCGTCGGAACAGGTGACCTTGAGCCTGTAGCCCGGCATGGGCTCGCATTGGGTCACTTTGATTGAATAGTCGATGGTCATGTCCGTCGCCTCCTTGTCAGCGTAGCGGGTCGATTCTGAACGGGTGCTCGAGGTTGAAGGCCAGCTCCCAGTCGGCCTCCAGCTCTTCGGCATGCAGCAGCACCCATGCCTCGACCAGTTTGCGCTGCTTGCGCGGGAAGTCTCCCTTGAGCAGATTGCCATCGAAGGTGAAGGACGCTTCATGTCCTTGGTATCTGGCGTGGATGTGCGGCGGAACATGGTCGTCCGCGTTCATGGTGATGATGATTCCGAAGAACATGCTGATGACCGGCCTGCCCGCCTCCTTGCTTTCGTTGTCTTCCATTCTAGGATATTTTTCTTTTGACCGGATGGTCAAGCGAAAGCGCCAGCGGTGGTAGCGGGTTCCGTCATGAGAACGCGTCGAAACCACGGGTTTCGCTGCGCGGGCGTTGACGGGTTCCGCGGGCCGCTATGATCAAGGCGTCAGCCGGCCGGTCAAAAGAAAATCCTCGGGATGCGCGCGGCATTGGTGCCGCGCTCCGTTTCCCGTCGGCGAGCCGTGGCCTCCGTGCCACGGCGACGCCCTGTCAGGTCCGGGAACCGTTCCCGGCGCGTGGAGTACAGAGGACGGTAGCCGTCCTCTGGCCGCCGGAGGCGCCGCCCGCGTCATGCGGGCGGCATCGGTCCCGGGGCGTCCCTTGGCCGGGAACGGCGGATGACGTTTTTAGTCTTCGACGCTTGTCCAGTAGAGGCCGTCGTCGGGAAATGTCGTCGACCTCGTCCCACATGGCTCGCGCCTGTTCGTCCCACCATGCCGCGTCGGCCCAATGCGCGTCGGCCTCGTCGTATCCGACGCTGCCGTTCGCCAGAGTAGCGTACCGGTCGAAGTCGATGCCCGTCGGGCATAATGGCCTCCATCTGTTCGGCGGTCGCATAGTAGATGCTGTCCAGATGGTAGGCCTCCCGTCCGGTTTCCAAGTCGTGCGCGGCGAGGTTGGCCCGCGCCGTCCCGGCGAGCTCGTCGTGTTTGGCCCGGAACCATTCCAAGGCCACGTTCTGCTCCTTCATGGTCGGGTCTCCTTTCATTCCGCGTGCCCGAACGGTTCGTCGGTGAACCACCAGTCCCTGATGACGAGCATCCAGCCGCTCCTTTCGAGCAGCGGGTCGATGTCGTCGGGCGTTACGATGTCGCCCGCGTGGTTGACCCATACGCTCTTCTCGATGCTGCATGGCGGCCATCCGCCGTCACCGCCCCTGACGGCGTAGCAGTGCCATCCGTCGGGGATGTCGTGCTCGTGGAGACGCACGTCGCTCCACATCGCGTCGACGCGCCCCTCGTCGGTCTCGAAGACGACGTGCTGCAATTCCATCGGTTCCATCTGCATGGTCCCACTCCTTAGTGTCCCGCCGGCATTCCTGTTTTCCTTTCGCCGGACATGGGGCAGCCTCGCGGTCCCGCCGCGCGGTGGAGGACGCGTGGGCCGTGCCCGCTTCGGGATAATCGGGCGAAGCCCTCCCGGAGCGGAGCACGGAACACGCAGATCCGAAGACGCGGGCGCGGGCTGCGATGATGAACCATGGCCGGCCGACTGTTCCCTTCCAGGCGTCGACGCCTGGAAATCCCGGAAGGGTCGGCAATGATCGCGCGCGGCCACCGGGGCCGCGCTCCGTTTCCGGCGAAGCCAGGATCACACGCGTGTGATCCTGGCGGAGTCCGACTGTCCAAACCGGCGCACGTCCGATCGCGTGAACATGGTTCCAGCCGGATTAAAACCGGGATGAAAAAGACTGGAAAGGAACACGGACATGGCATCCGATTACGTGGACGACTTCCTGCGCGACGAACGCGAGTCGTTCAAGCGCAAGGAGGCGCGGCGAAGAAGTTCGACAGCCGCCTCGACAATTTCCGCAAGAGCGCGCAGGCGCTGCGCGACGCGGCGAGGCAATTCGAGGAGGCGTTCCCCGGCATGAGTCGGACGATGATCGCGGACAAGCTGGCGATGACCGGAACGGAGAAGAACATCGCGTTCGACGCGAAGGGCGAGCTCGTCGCCGCGCCGGGCGGAAGAAAGACCCCACCCTCCGAACCGGAGACCGTCGCCGAATCGGATCCGGAGACGACCGGATCCGACATCCAGGCGACGGACGACGAGCCCGCCCCGCAGGACGCCGCCGGGCCGGACACGTCGGATGCCGGACGACCCGCGTGGGCGTCCGGCAGCTACTGATGATCGGATGTGATGCGGGATGCGATTGATCATCGCCGAGAAGCATTCGGTCGGCCAGGCCATCGCCCAAGCATTCGGCGGGCATGCGGAAAAGCATGACGGCTACATCGAGGTCGGCGACGACCTGGTCACCTGGGCGCAGGGCCACCTCGTCGACCTGGCCGCGCCCGACGAATACCAGGGCCACGACTGGGGCAGGTGGAGCCTGGACACGCTGCCCATCGACCCGACGCCCGACTGGCAATGGAAGGTCAGCCGGGAGAAGGGCGCGGACCGGCAGTACAAGATCGTCGCGGGACTGATGCGCCGAGGCGACACCGACTCATTGGTCAACGCGTGCGACCCCGACCGCGAGGGCGAGGCCATCTTCCGCAGAATCGTGACGCATGCCGGCGTCTCCAAGCCGATGCGACGCCTGTGGGTCGCGAGCCTGGAGGAGGACGCCATCCGCGACGCCCTCGCGTCCATGAAGGACGAGACGGAATACCAGGGGCTCGCCGATTCGGCGATGATCCGCGCGAAGGCCGACTGGCTCATCGGCATGAACGCGTCGCGCGCCTACAGCCTCGTCTACAACGCGAGGTTCACCGTCGGCCGCGTGCAGACACCCACACTCGCGATGATCGTGGACCGCGACCGGCAGATAGCCGGCCATGTCGCCCGACCGTACTGGAAGGTCGTCGCCCCGATGGGCGGATGGAAACTGGCCGGCGAACGCCTGGACAAGCGGGAGGACGCCGAGACGCTGCTGCGGATCGTCAACTCGGACGACTTCGCCTTCTCGATCTTCAAGGCCGAACGCAAGCAGCAGCACGACGCACCGCCCCGCCTGTACGATCTGACCGGATTGCAGAAGGACATGAGCCGGCTGCACGGCCTGACCGCCGCCCGCACCTTGGCCGCCTTGCAATCCCTGTATGAGAAAAAACTGGCGACGTATCCGCGCACCGACTCGCAGTACATCACGCACGACGACCTGGACACGCTGCGCGGCCTCACCGAAGGCGACCGGCTCACCGCCGGCTTCATCGAACCGGCCGCGAAACCGGAACGGCCACATCTCGAACTGACCGTGAACGACGCGAAGGTGGCCGCCCACACCGCCATCCTTCCCACCATGCAGACCGACAAGGCGGCGCTCGATGAGCTCGGCGACGACGAACGTCTCGTGTTGACGCGCGTGGTGCGACGCATGTGGGAGGCCGTGGGCGACGACTACGTGCACGACGTGACGAACGTCGTCGCGAACATCGACCCGCATTGGTGCGAAAAGCATCCGGACGAAGGCCGCCTCCTGTCCGAAGGCGAATGCCGTTTCACCAGCCGCTTCCGACCAGCCCGTCTCCCTCGGCTGGCACGCCATCGAACATGACGGGCCACAGGAAGATCAGGACGACAATGACGAGACTGCGGGCAACATCATCCCCGCGAACCTCGTCACCGGGGTCTCCATCGCGCCCGTCCCGCAATGCGGCGCGACATTGTCCGAGGGAAAGACGAAACCGCCGAAGCCGTTCAGCGAGGCGACGCTGCTCGCCGCGATGGAACACGCCAGCCGCTGGGTGGAGGACAAGGACCTCAAGGCCGCATTGGACGACGACGAATCCCACTCGGGAGGCATCGGCACCCCGGCCACGCGCGCCGACGTGATCGAGAAGCTGATCCGCACCGGATACGTGGACCGCAAGGGCAAGCAGCTGCGCTCCACGGACCAGGGCCGTTCCCTGATCGACGTGGTCGCCCCGAAGCTCAAGGACGTGGCATTGACCGCCGACATGGAACGACGCCTCTCGGAGGTCGAACACGGCCAGGCCGCGGCCTCGCAGGTCGAAACGGAGTTCCGCGACCTCGCCGCGCGCATACCGGCCGACGCGCAGACCGCCATCCGTCAGGACCATGTGCAGGCGAAGACGCGGAACACGGAATCGTTCGGCGGCTGCCCGCGCTGCGGCAAGCCCGTCGTCAAAACGGGCAAGGTGTTCCAATGCTCCACCAACCGGCGAGAGAAACAATCCGACGGTACATGGAGGACCACGGAGGGATGCGGCTGGCGCGCCTGGACGACCATCGCCGGCAAGACCATCACCGACACGACCATGCGCAGGCTGCTCGACGGCCGGAAGGTCAGCCTCAAGGGCTTCGCCTCGAGGAAGGGCGGCACGTTTGACGCCGCGCTCGTCATCGACAAGGACAAGGGCGTCGCCTTCGACTTCGGCAATAACAACAAGGAAAGGAAAAAGAAATGACGAGTTCAACCTCGGTAGCTTCGTCTGGGGCGCCGTCTTCCTCGTCGCCGGACTCTCGTTCCTTTCGAGCAGCGCGCTTGTGGGGATCCTGTTCCTCCTGCTCGCGGCCGCGAACCTGGCGAACGCGATGAGCGCGCAGCTCGACTTCGTCAACCAGGCCGGCGGCAGGAACAGCGTCAAGGTGTCCATCCTCGAAAAGGACAAGCTCATGCAGCTCGCGCAGAACATCCAGCGGCTTGTCTTCGCCGACGTCGAGGGACAACGCCACCAGGAAAGCATGGACATGGCCCAGAAGCAGTACACGGCCCAGACCAACAGCGTCCTGATCCAGCAGCAGATGCTCGACCAGCAGCGCAAGGCCACGGCCGACGATAATCCATCGATACCGACCGAGTGACGAAACCGGGGCGCGGCCACGGCCGTGTCCCGGGAAACGCCGGGTCCGCCCTGTAGAAAACCGTGATTATACTAAAGTATAATCACGGTTCGCGCAGGCGGATCCGGCTTTCTTATATCCAGGAGGGGCCATGGCAAAAGAGGATTGGAGCGAGGCCAAGGCGTGGATGCGCGCGACGCGCGAACGCATCGGCATGACCCAGCACGACGCGGCCGTGCTTGCGAACCTCACCGTGGACATGGTCAAGAAATACGAGTCGGAGAAATACCGGATCCAACCATCGGGGAGAATGCGGGAGATGCTCGAACACTATCTCGCCGAGCACAGGCGCGCCGTCGTGGCCATCGTGGAACGGCACAGGGGAGATGAGCGGGCCGTGCTCTCGTTCTCCCGCGTCTCCGACCTGCCCGAGGGGCTGCCCGACTGGGGCCGGGCCGAGGAATCCGTGAAGCGCCGCGCCGCCGCCGTGCGCGAGGCAGCCGTGCTGCTTGAGGCGGAGGGCGTCGCCGTCGACTACACCTATCTGCCCGAAGAAACGGAATAGGAGAGGGAAGGAAGGCCGATCATGTTCGGACTCTACATGCTCGCGATATACCTGGGCGTCGCCGTCATCGCCGCCGGCTTCGTCGCACTGCTCGTCGTCGTCGCGCTGGCGGTGGGACTGGTCACGCATCCCATCCGCACGCTCGCCCTCGTGTTCCACAAGCTCGCCGCCCTGTCCGCCGGCCTGGCGTTGATCCTCGCGTTGATTGTCTGGTTCTGGTACGACCACTCCAAGCCGGACTTCGTCCCGTGCTTCTGGGGATCCATCGGCGTGATCGTCGCGTCCATCCTTATCCGCGCGTTCGCCGAGTGGATTCTCGAACGGCCCACCAGAGCCGAACGCCGAGCCATGAAACGTGCCGCCGCGCAGGAAACCGGCAGGGTGACGATGCGCATGCCGGTATCGGAAGAAGTGGCCGCGGCGTTCGAATCGACCCGGGACGGCCGGCGCGCCTCCCTATGACATGCAGACCGCAGGACGGAACGAACCGCGGCTGGAATAATGGACTTTGCAACCGGAACACGAAAAGAGGGACATGATGGCCAATCCCGAGCTATCGCAGCGCATACAGGAACTGCCCGAGGAACTGCTCGGCCTTGAACGCGAGCCGGGAATCGTCGAACGCCTGCGACGAATCGACGCGCTGAAGGACCGTGCCCGCGCACTGGACCCCCTGGACGGCGTCGAGGACATGGCGCTGGCGGATTACGACCGCGACTGGCTGGTGCGCTACACCTACAATTCAAACGCCATAGAGGGATCCACGCTGACCCTGGAGGACACGTCCCTGGTTTTGGAGGGCGAGTTCGTCCCGTCGGATTCGCCGGCACGGTACGTGTTCGCCGCGCGCGGCGTCGCGGACGGCATGGCCTACGTACGCGAATACGCCCGGGAGGGGAGGAGACTGGATGAGGAACTGGTCCGGCGCGTCCATGAGGTGACGGCGCTGGACCTCCAGCCGTTCGCCCGCGGCACGTTCCGCCCCTACGGTTATCTGGCGAGGATCACCGCGACCCGCGTCAAGACCGCCGACCCGCTGGAGATCCGCGACGACCTGCGGGCCCTGATCGACGGGCTGGACGCGAGCGGCGCTCATCCGCTGCTCAGAGCCGCCGGCTTCCATGCGATGTTCGAGAACATCCACCCGTTCATGGACGGCAACGGGCGGACCGGCCGCCAGCTGCTTAATTTCATGCTGCTGAAGCACGGCTATCGTCCCGTGGCGATCAAGTATGACGCCAAGCGCGACTATGCCCGCAGTCTGGAGACCTGGCAGGTGGACGGCGATCCCGTGGCGTTCTGTTCTGTGTTCCTCGACTGCGTGGAACAGGAGGAACACGCGTTCATCGATCTGGTCGAGGGATTGCGTCGGAAGCCGGACGCCATTCGCAGCAAAACGGATCTGCTGGACAGATTCGGCGACACGCTGCGGAAGAATCTTGCTCGGCAAGACGGGGATGGCAAGAGTGCCGGGATTGATCGCGAAGGTCCTGGGCGCCATATGAGCCATTAGACCAAAAGCCTATACTTTGGATATATCGATTTGATGTAGCGAGGAGAACGGGTCATGCCGACTTTGGAGTGGATGGGAAAGAACAAGGTGGTCGCATACCACCGTCAAGTGCCGTACCGTGTACTCGAACACGTTCCCGAAAAAAGCGTCATGGATTCTCATGGCTCCGACTGCGGCAACATGGTCATCCATGGGGACAATCTTGAAGCGCTCAAGGCCCTGCTGCCCGAATACGAAGGCAAGGTGGATTGCATCTATATCGAAACTTTCATGCCACAACGGATACAAACGCGCGCCAACTACGATTTAGCCGCCTGATTGGTTCACCCTGAGAAACCGCAGGTCAACGCAAATAACGAAGCCCAGATAGCAATCTCAGACTTCTCGATAAGTAAGAATTGAACCGGAACTAGGTGTAAGCAACCCGCGACCTACTGAAAGTCAAATTCTTTTTCTTGTTCTTCCCCGTCTTCAGACCAACGGATCTTTAGCGTAAGACCTGCCGTACCCATTGCAATTGCGAACGGAATCTTCCATGTAGAGCCAGGGTCAAGCCTTATCGGTCGAGTCTCATCAGTAATGAGCCGAAGCAACCCTTCCTCGGCGCGCCCTTCAAACGTCACCGATTCAGCAGCTTCATCACCAACATTTGTAACCTCAATCCAATGCTTCACATCATGTTTAATGCGGCCTTTTGCATCAACGGATTTTTGAATGCGTTCTTGCTTCGAATCAACCTTGAAACGAATTCCCTTTTGCATGTTTGGGGTTAGCTGCCCTGAAATTTCGAGTTTTTCAATGTCATGCTCTACTGCCGCCCAAATCTGGTTTTCGAGCTGACGAACATCATCAAATTCGCCGAGAAGTCCCTTCTTTTGCAGTTCCTCCTTGAATTGGCGCAACCCTTGAAGCTGTTCAATGTCTACGTCATGCGGCAAAGACGCAGTTGAAAAGTATGGGTGAACAGGTTTTCCATTTGCCAGGGATCGCTCTATTTCCTCAACTGTCCCAGAGACAGCATCGGGTGTTGGTGAGCCTAAATGACTTCCGAAAATCGCGATGATGATATCGGCGTCGTCAACGCCTTGCTCATTGATTAACGCTTGCGGATGCTTTCCAAGCAAAGGAACTGAGCTGCTTTCCCAACGCCAAGGAAGCACGACAATCTGTCGCTTTGCCGCATACCGAAGATTCCACGAGTTTAGAGCGCTTTCTACTGCGTCACGAGCTTCAGGGACATCGGATGGAGATGCTACAAGCACCCTCACAACGGTTGCAGAAAAAGTCATGCATCCAGATTAGATCACGTCAAGGGATCCGGTTCTGATCAGCACCTACTATTTGCGCCCAGCGAAACAAGTCAGGGTGGCCGCTATCACTTGATGGCAACCGCCTGAGTGCTGCCGTCCCTGAATTTGAAAGTCACGATCCCGTCCGCGCTCACGGATGCCGAGTCCAGAACCGTCACGCAAAGGTAAGGGCTGAACTTCAACCCCCCGACCTGAAGGCTGCCCATCTGCCCTTGGTAATAACGGAAAGCCGCCAACTGGTTGTTCATATCCTGGATCTGGGCAAGCACCTCACCATGCTGCACCAGCAGATCCTGATGCAACTTGTGGGCCTTATTGAACTGCCGCTCATACTCGTCCTGATCCTGCGCAACCCGAGCATTGCGTGCAATCAGCTCGTTGAGCTTAGCTGCCGCCTGGTCAATCTGCGCCACCAACCCTGCCGCCTCAAGTTCCAGCTCACTGGTATCCACCGCCCGCAGCAACACCTGCTCAGACTCGAGCTTCTTACGGGACTGCAAGTTCTGGCGAACCGCTTCCACCAGCATCTGCTCCAACCGGTCATTGTCCACGTGCCCGGTAGCGCACCTGGTTTGAGCCTCGTACTTCTGACTGCAACGCCAGATCACTTTCTCGTACTTGCTGCCCGCGTGCCAGGTTTTCGACCCGAAGAAATGACCGCACTCCTCGCACACCAGGGTTGATGAGAAGGGCCGGGTGCGGTGCTGGGTTCGCCTAAACTTAGCCGTCTTGGCAAGCTCTGATTGAACGAAGTCCCACACGGCCGGGCTGATAATCGCCTCGTGGTTACCGGTGACGTAATACTGTGGCACCTCACCCTGGTTGGCTACCTGCCGCTTGGATAGAAAGTCGGCCGTGTAGCTTTTCTGCAAGAGTGCATCGCCCTTGTACTTCTCATTGCTGAGGATGCTGCGCAGCGTGGTGATGCTCCACCGCTTGGTGCCTGCGGCCGTAAAGGTGTCAGGCTCGTTTGTCAGGGTTCGTGCGATTGATCCGATGGACATGCCGTCAAGGAACATGTCGTAGATGCGGCGCACTAAAGCAGCCTGCTCAGGGTTGACGACCAGGTTGCCGTCCTCGCCCTTGTCGTATCCGAGGAACCGTGAGAAAGGCACGGTGACTTTGCCGTCTGCGAAGCGTTTGCGGTGCCCCCAGGTTACGTTTTCACTGATCGAGCGGGCTTCTTCTTGAGCGAGGGAGCTCATGATGGTGATGAGCAGCTCGCCCTTGGCATCAAAAGTCCAGATGTTTTCTTTCTCGAAATAGACCTCCACCCCCTTCTCCTTCAGCGCGCGCACGGTAGTTAGCGAGTCGACGGTGTTACGAGCAAAGCGGCTCACGCTCTTGGTGATGATCAGGTCGATCTTGCCTGCCAGCGCATCAGAGACCATTTGTTGGAAGCCAGCTCGCTTGGTGGTGGACGTGCCGGTGATTCCTTCATCGGTGTAGACCTTCACCAGCTGCCATCCTGCGTGGTTGGTGATGTATTGGGTGTAGTAGTCCACCTGCGCATGGTAGGAGGTGACCTGGTCATCGTGATCGGTGGAAACACGGGCGTATCCTGCGACCCGGCGGGCCTTGGTCTCCGTCAGTGAGGTGCCGGTGTGTAGGGCTCGGGTTGCTGGGATCTGGGTGACCTTGCGGGCCATTAGATCTCACCTGCTTTCATTGCTTCTTCACGCTTGCGCTTTTCACGAGCTCTGGTTTGCCGTGCGATTTCAGCGGTCCTGGCACGGCGCTCTGGAGTCCAGGCGGCCTTGAGCTTTTCACTTTTGCGCTGCTTGGCTTCTTCGGTGATGCCTTCTTGGCATTTGCGAATATGCTCGGCTCTTTCTTCCTCGGTGCGCGCTGCCCACATGGCCTTGCTTCGCTCCGCTTGAGCTTGGCGACGCTCAGGAGTCCAGGCATCACGCATCGACTTCCTTGCTCCATCGCTCAATGGCTTACGTGGTTTGGCTTTCTTCTTGCGTGAGGCGATGGTGCGTTCCCGGTACTCGGGGTCTTGCCACTTTTGCCTTTGAAACTCACCCCATGCTGCCCGGCGTTCAGGTGACCAGGAGCGTTCGCGTCGGTTCGACTTCCATGCCAGTTCAACCTGGCGACCGTCCTTGAAGTTGATGCGGATCTTTTGGTCAGGCAGCATCACCACGGTTTCTACCAGACTCTCGTAAACCTCTGGGTCAAAGACTTCGAGCCCTAGGTGCGGTGCCAGGTGCTCTTCGAGGATTGCTTGAGGGATGTTTTTCGCCGTGCATCGCCTGCCACCAGAGCGTTTGTACCCGTCGCGTTTAGTGCGGCACGACCAGACGTAGTGAATTTCGTGAGCGGTGTTGTATTTGCCTGACCGTGAGAAGCTGCGGCCGCAGATTCCGCACTTCACTGTTGAGGTAAAGCAGGTGGTTGGGATTGACCAGTTGGCTCGCGCGCCGAGTTCACGCCTGCGGGCACGCTCCTGCTGGACCGCTTCGAACAGTTCCTTGCTGATGATGGCCGGGATAGCATCCTCAACCCGATACATGGGTTTCTCGCCCTTGTTCAGTACCGAGTGCTCACCGAAGTGGGGGCTGTGGTGCCTGCCCAAGATCAGGGTGCCGGTGAAGGTTTCTGCTTTGAGCCATGACCGCAGTACCTCAGAGGTAATCGGTTCTCCGCTGCGGCCAAAGGATCCCTTCGGCTGCAAAGATTTCTTCCATCCGCTCACAAGAGACCTGTTCAAGGTAGAGCCGGTAAATGCGGCGTACCAGGGCGGCCTCATGTTCGATGATTTCAACATCGGTGCCATCAGGTGAGTTGGTGTATCCGTAGTGACGAAAGCCGTTAGCTAAGCCCTTTTCGAATTGCTTCTCCACCCGCCATTTCACGTTGGCTGATAGCTGCTCTGACTCCGCTTGAGCAAAGGAAGCCAGCAGGTCAGCATCAGTTCGCCATCACCGGTCATAGAGGAGATGCCTTCCTTTTCGAACCGCACCTCCACTCCCAGGTCTTTGAGTTCACGAACGATTTGCAGCAGGTCTACGGTGTTGCGTGAAAAGCGGGAGATGGACTTGGTGAGGATAATGTCGATCTTGCCTGCCCGCGCCAGGGTCAGTAGTTCTTGGAATTGCGGCCGCTTGGTGGTGGTGCCTGAAATGCCGGAGTCGGCGAATACTCCTGCGAAATTCCAGCCTGGGGTTGAGGTGATGAGTTTTTGGTAGTAACTGATCTGTGTGGAGAGGCTGATGGGTGTGCGTTCGGTTTCCATGCTGATACGGGCGTAGGCAGCGACGTTCAGCACGGTCTTCTTTGCTGTTGGTGGTGGGGCGATTTGCTCCATTCGTTTCATGCTTTTCTCCTAATCAGAGGCGGTTTTTTCTTGTATCCATACATCACTCAAAGCCTCCAGATAGTCAACGAAGCAAGCCCTCTTATGTGCTGCCAGCGGAGCACTCTCAACGTCAATGAGTTGTACTGCCCTCAAAGCCACCACGGGGCTGATGATCTTCAATTCGAGCAGTGTGGTGATTTCTTCGATCTGGCGGTAGACCCTGATTTCTGCTTTCAGATCTGGAATCATCGTTTGCCGCCTTTGGTGCCGAAGTGATGCTGGATGAAGCAGGGGTGACTGCAGTACTTGCGCGGGGCCTTGTTGCTACTGGCGACGGTGACGTGTTGCCCGCAGTTGGCGCAGGTGATGGTTTGGCTGATGAGGGTGCGATGGTGTTTCCACCAGGTGCGGCGGCATTCTTGACTGCAGAACTTGCTGCCTTTGCGCAGGCTGATTTCTCGCCAGCAATGCAGGCACCAGATTCCTTCTGGGTCATCAACCTGCTCTAGTTCTGGGTTGATGGTGATGTTGTTGCGTAGGCAATAGGTTTTAACGCTGTTGGCGTTCAGTTCTAGGTGGCGAGCTATCCGCGCATAGGCCACGCCATGGCTGCGCATCAGGCTGATGGTGGCGCGTTGTTTCTCGGTCAGGGCCATTGCTCTCTCCTCCTTGGGTTGGCGATTAGGTGGTCGCCTATCCGTCCGCGAGAGAAGCCGAAACCGGACAAGGTGGTCGGAGAAAAGCAAAAATGGCCCCGCACCAACCCCCAGTTACGGGGATCGACGCGGGGCCAGAGAGAAAGGATGCTGTTTAGCGGATGCCGAGCTTACGGTTCACCAGATCCTGTACCGGCTGATACAGGTGCCCAAGGCGCCGGCGACGCTCCTCGCCATTGCCGTATTCACCGCGAAGCACCGCGTTGGCTAGTGCATCAAGGTCCGGAGCTGCTGGCGCTGGTGCTTTACCTGCGATGAGTTCGTTCACGCGGCGCTGTACTTCTGCGTAGCGGCTACCTAGGCGGCGTTTGCGTTCCTCACCGTTGCCGTAGCGGCCTGCCAGTACTGCTCGGGCGAGCTCATCAACACTGCCACCAGGAGCAGACGCAGCAGGTGGCTTCGGCGCGGCAGGCACACCACTATTGCCACCCAGGTAAGGTGCGAGCACGGTTGCTGGCGGGTAATAGCGTCCGGGACAAGCGGTAGAGCTCGCGTCCTTATGGCCGATGATACGGAGCTTGCCGTGACGAGACTGAATATCACGAATCAGCGCAGCAATAGTCTGCTTGTCAGCTTCAGAAGCTCGAGGGTTACATTCGATGCCAATAGAGGTCTGGTTGACCGGCCAGTTACCTGCATGCCATGCGGTATCACTCTCAGCAACGAGGCGGGTGACGCGTCCTGCTTCGACAACATAGTGGGCGCTGTTGCGACCGCGGCCAGAGACAAACCAGCCCACGGTTCCGTCAAAGGTCGGGTTCTTAGCTGGGTCATCCCAGTGGTGGATGACGATGGTGGTGATGCGGTTGCCGCCTCGTCCTGGGGTGAAGCAGGCTGCTTGGCGGTGATTCAGGGTGTAGGTGTGGCTCATTGGTTTTCTCCTTCAAGGGTGGGGTTGGTGGGATGGTGTTTGTGGCCGATCAGATCCAGGGCTTCACGAATCCGCGCAGGCACCGGCAAGCCGAGGCGGGTGGCGTTCTCCAGCAGGCTGATGCCTTCGTTGGAGATGTAGAAAAAGATCGTCGCCGTCCGCAGCACCCCGGTATCCCCGAGAACGTGCACGTCGAGGACATTGGCTAGGCCGACGAGGGTGAAGATGATGATCTTGCGGAAGATCCCTTTGAACCCGATAGCGCTTGAGAGGCGCTTCTCGCTGATGGCGGCCATGACGCCTGTGAGGTAGTCGGCGGTGACGAAAGCAACCAGGGCGATGATCAGCCCGTCGATGCCTCCAAACAAATAGCCGGCGATGCCGCCTGCGGTGGTGACGATTGCTTGGGTAGTAACCCAGAGAGGTTTTAAGAACATGGGTGGCTCCTAGAAATGCAGAAAGCCACCCAAGAATCGGATGGCTAAAGAGTTGATGAGGTCAGGTGGGTTATGGCTGGGTTCCGGGAGTGGTCGGACCTGACCCCCGTTAGGTAGACACCTCTGATTCCAGCCAGTGTGGTTGGGAAGGAAGGTAATCTACCACCATGCCCCGCAAGGTTTACACGGAACAGTTCAAGCGCGACGCCGTCGCGATGTTCG
>ENA-OQBV01001123-OQBV01001123.1-human-gut-metagenome-genome-assembly--contig:-NODE-1123-length-13970-cov-2.578054_pt1 | contig 13970 bp, 10 predicted proteins | sample MGYA00242750_ERZ504559 | MGnify/ENA primary metagenome ERZ504559 (study PRJEB26092, sample SAMD00036230) | human gut metagenome | host: Homo sapiens | study: EMG produced TPA metagenomics assembly of...
AGCAGCAATTCTTCATGGTTGCGCAAGGCAATGCTGACACAATAGGGAGCATTGTTGTGGATGAAGTTGGTTGTCCCGTCCAACGGATCTACCAGCCAGCAATAAGGCTGGTCGGTAAACTGGTTTCCATGTCCTTCTTCCGCAATAAAACCTGCCTGTGGAAGCAATTCCTTCAGGCAGGTTACAATTCTTTTTTCAGATTCCTTATCTACATACGATACGTAATCGTGTGCATGTTTTTTTTCAACCGCATTACGGTTAAAGCGATTGCGTTCTTCACGGATAAATCCAACCGGCCTCTATAGCCAGTGCCTTTACCTTTTCTGTCAGTTGCAATAAATCAAGTGTCATTTTCTTTTCCTCCAGCAAACGTCCGTTCTTGAAAGTACCTTTGCGGATAACATTTCCGTTGCTGTCCATCTCCACAAAAGGTCCGTCTTTTTTACCCTGTTTGAAAAATCCTTCGAACCGGGTACCGTCTTTGGTCAGCAGGGTGCCCTCTCCGTCTTCTCTTCCACGGGAGAAATGTCCGGTATAAACAGAGCCGTCCGTAGTGCGCAATGTACCTTCGCCTTCGGCCATGTTGTTTTTCCACTGGCCTTCATATTCATCTCCGTTGGCCCATTTGTAATGTCCCTGTCCGGAACGCTGGTTGTCTTTCCATTCTCCTTCATATACGGCTCCTTTAGCCCATGTGAAGGTTCCGGTTCCCTCCTGACGTCCGTTTTTGAACTGTCCTACGTATTTATCCCCGTTGGGGTAAGTATAGATTCCTTCACCGGTCCGTTCTCCTTCGGCATAGTCACCTTCGTAACATTCTCCGTTCTGGAAATGATAGATTCCTTTGCCGTGCTGTACGTCGTGCGACCAGTCACCTACGTATTTATCGCCGTTGGTGTAGTGGAAGGTACCTTTTCCGTGGCGTGCGCCGTCTTTCCATTCTCCTTCATATTTGGAGCCGTCTTCCCAGGTCATCACTCCTTTGCCGTTTTTCAGGTCGTTTTTCCATTCACCTTCATAGCGTGCTCCTCCTTTCCAGGTATAAGTACCTTTTCCGTTTCGTTTGTCCCGGTGCCAGGTTCCCACATAAAGGTCACCATTATAATAATACATGGTTCCTTCTCCCTCCTGAAAATCAGCATACCACATACCTTCGTAACGGTTGTTATTCATGAAGTAATATGTGCCTTGTCCGTGTTGCTGGTCCTGATACCACTCTCCCACGTACTTTTCTCCGTCGCTGAAAAGGTAGGTTCCCTGTCCCTGCCGTTTTCCTTTGACGTATTCTCCTTCATAGGAGTCTCCGTTGAGAAAGACGGTTCTTCCTTTTCCGTTAGGACGGCGTCCTTTTAATTCTCCAGTATATTCGGAGCCGTCTTTAAACTTGTAATACCCGATGGACAACTGGGCCGAAGCCGAAGCACTTCCCAATGTCATCAGTGCCAATAATAGATAAGTATATTTTTTTCATTCTGTTTGTCTGTATTTCGATTTTTGACATTTCTGTTCAAAAATACTTCTTTTACCGGTTCCCCCTTGTTTTCAATTACATTTTTTTACCGGCTATGACCTCTATTAAGTTTTCTTTGCAGAAATGCTTACAGGCAAGGGTGCGTATTTCTTCTTCGTTTATATCGCGTATGGCTTCCACTGCACGGTCAAAGAACTGCTCGTCCAGCCCCGCCGTCTCGATAAAGATCCAGGCATCAGCCAGCGAAAATGCACTCTCATACGAGCGGCACATGTCACCCAGCATATAGTTGCGTACCATTTCCAGTTCCTCCTTCGGTACCCGTTCTTCACACAGGCGGTCCATTTCATGGTATACTTCCTTGATCAGCGGTTCGATGTATTCATTGGCGGCTTCAGTACTGATCACAAAGATTCCTGTGTCCGGATAAGAAACCACTCCTGCTCCGATTCCATAGGTATATCCCTTGTCTTCACGAATGTTTGACATCAGCCGGCTGCCGAAGTAACCGCCGAACAATGTGACCAGTATGCGGAATTTCAGATAATCCGGATGATTCCGGTCCAGAGAAAATGCTCCCATCTTAAGCGAACTCTGCAAGGCGTCTTCTTTCTCAATGAATACCCGTTTGCGTTTGTCGGTAGCAGGGAGATGACTGGCAGCAGTCGTGACGGAAGCGGTGTTGCCCCAGGCCTGGTTTCCGAAATGTTCCTCAATGCAGCGCAAGACTTCATCCGTAACTTTTCCTGAGACGTAAGCGGAGCAATTGTCCGAGTGATAATATGTCTGGTAGAAATCCTGAAGATCCTGGCTTGTAATCCGGTCATAATCTTCCTTCTCCGCATATTTCCCCAAAGGATGTGCTGTACCGAAAAGTGAACGGTTGAGTTGCTTGCGTGCCAGAACTTCGACCCGCTGGCAATTCACCAGATACTGCTGCCGGTTTACGTCAGTTACGATATTCAGTTCTTTCTCGGGGAAAGTCGGTTCCTTGATCATGGATGCCAGGATTTCTATTGTCTGAGGAAAGTATTTCCCTAGTGAATAGAGTGTTACGAATCCGTAATTTCACAGACGACGACAAATCCAGCCATGCACCGTAATAGTCCAGCTTTTCTGCGATAGCTGCTGATGTCAGCGTACGGGTTCCTTCGCGGAGCATCCGGTTGGTAAACATGGCCTGAAGCGGCATCCGCTGGTTCCATTGTCCTCCGTGGATCAGCAGATCGAAACGTATGACATCCTCATCTCCTACCCGAATGATACGGAGCGGCATGCCGTTACGCATCATTCTTACTTCCGGATGATCAATGGAGAAGTGTTCGATGGGGCGGATTATTGGAGGAACCGTTCTGTCCAGCATACTCATTCCTCCGTACCATGTTCCCGCAGAAAGGCTTCAGCCCGTTCCAGATCCTGCGGAGTATCGATACCAATTGTTTCTACCTCACTGATTCCGACTTTGATCGTATATCCGTTTTCCAGCCATCGCAATTGTTCCAGCGATTCTGCCAGTTCCAGAGAAGACTGGGGTAAAGCGGTAATTTCTTTCAAGACGGCGGCACGGTAAGCATACAGGCCGATGTGCTTGTAATAGGTATGTCCTGCAAGCCATTCCTTTTTGTCGCGGTTGCGCTGGTAAGGAATGATGGAGCGGCTGAAGTACAAAGCCTGCATCTGGCGGTTAACTACAACCTTCGGTGAGTTGACATTTTCCAGAGCTTCAAATCCGTCACCAGGAACAAATGGTTTTACCAGCGTAGCGATTTGTGTAGCGTCGTCATCAAAGCAGGCTTTGATAGCTTCCAGTTGTGAGCGATGGATAAAAGGTTCATCACCCTGGATGTTGACAATGACATCACAGGAGCTGTTGACTTTACAATAAGCTTCGTAGCAACGGTCTGTTCCGCTCTTGTGATGCACGGAAGTCATAACCACTTGTCCGCCGAAAGCCTTGACAACAGCTTCAATCCGTTCGTCATCGGTTGCCACCCAGACTTCGTCCAATACGCCGGCTACTTGTTCGTATACCCGTTGAATGACGGGCTTGCCTCCCAATAAAGCCAAAGGCTTGGCCGGAAAACGTATGGAGGCATATCTTGCAGGAATAATTCCAATAAATTTCATAAATTCGCGTTTTTAATGAAACGCAAATTTACGAATAAATTTATATTTCCGTAGTAAAAGTTTCAAAAAAGGTTGGTTTGTATTCCGATAGCTTCCGGCCCGGATGGGGATCTCACTTTTTATTCGTACCTTTGCAGAAGTAAATGACAGAACCATGAATTGCAGTCACGAATGCCTGATCTGTCTGGGCTCAAATAAAGACGGAGTTTTGCGGTTGAAGACAGCAGAATATATGCTTGAAGAGTTGTTTCCCGGTATTCACTGGGGAAGAATCCTGACAACCATACCTGAAGGGACAGATTTTCCTGCCCTTTATATGAATCGGGCTGCCCGTCTGTATACGGCAATGTCTCCTGAAGCTTTACAGGATTGCCTGAAAGACATAGAACGGCGGAATGGCCGTACCCCGGATGACAAGCGACGGGGAATTGTGGCATTGGATATTGATCTGCTGACATACGATGGACGCATTCTGCGTCCAAAGGACTGGGATAAACATTATGTACAGCAGGCTTTAGAGGCTTTATAACAGTTTTACATATCCCAGGCGGGTATACCTTACTCCTCTTCCTTCATAATGGGACATGACCCGGGCCGTTTTCAGGTGAAGTGTCTCCTGTGCTTCAATCTTTCGGCTGTGGCAACTCAGAATATTAGGACTCAGGCTTCTGCCTGCTGCTTTTATCAGGAAGGTAAAGCGGTTACCGTCGCGGTCTGCAGCCAGGACATTCTGGTCTACATAGAAATCTGCTTTATAGGAATCTGTCTGGAGCCGTACATTGAGTACGGTCAGATATAAGTCTTTTAACTGTTCTCCTGTTTTGCCGACAAATTTACTTACCGAAGAAATATGCCGTTTCTGGACGGTCAGCTCAAAATGGACAATGGCAAAGTCCTTGGCCAAAGCAATCAGTTTGTCATACCGGTGATTATTGGGAGTAAACTTGTTAGCCAGCCAGAGTACATAAGATGGTTCTACATAATAAATTTCAGCCAGGTGTTTTCCCCGGTATTTACCGAAAGCAATAATGTCATCCGTTTGTCCGTAATTTGCCTCAAAAAGAGCATTGTCTGCCAGATCAAGCATAACATTACAGTTCTGAAGCATTCGGAAGGCCCGTTCAAGTGCAGCATCCAGTGTAACGGCCAGCGTCCGGACCAGCAGAGGGCGGTGATCATTGGCAAAGATACGCCACAATGCGTAATATGGCCGGTAAGTTGTGGCCATGCTGATGGTTATAAGTACCTTCGGCCGAGGTTCGTCCCTGATTGAAAGTCTCTACTTGCCGGATCAGGTTTTTCCGCAGGTGCGGGATTCAGCTGAACATTTTTCAGAACCGTTTCCAGATTCCCTCCTTTTTTCAAGGCAAGATAAGTAAAAAAAAGGAAATATCCAAATTGACGGCTTTCTGTTTGCCGGCAAAAAGAAAGTCCGTCCAGATCACGTCTCCTTTTCAGAAGATCGTGTCCAGACGGACCATCTTGTTTATCAGCTGATTATCTTTATTGGAAGAATATATCATCCAGCTTGCTGGAATTCTCTTCTTCTATTTCGGTCAGTTTGTCTTTACAGGGATCGAAGTCCTCCGGTATTTCAAAGACATCCTGTTCTGAATACCCCAGAGTTTTGTCTGCAAAGACTTTCTGCATGTAAAGTCCCCAGATCGGCAGAGCCATGGCTGCACCTTGTCCGTCACTCATCCGGTCGAAGTGGATATCACGTTCTTCACCACCTACCCAGCATCCGGAAACCAGTGTCGGAGTGAATCCCATGAACCATCCGTCAGAGTTTCGGTTGGTTGTACCGGTCTTTCCACCCATATCGGCCTTGATGCCATAGAGTCGGCGGACACGGTTACCGGTACCTTCGTTGATGACAGCTCTCAGCATAACCAGCATCTTGTAGGCACTTGTTTCGCTGATTACTTCTTCCACCTGCGGAGTGAATGTTGCCAGTACATTGCCTTCGTTGTCTTCAATTCGTGAGACAAAGAGAGGAGCTGTACGGATACCCCGGTTGGCAAATACCGTATAGGCACTGACCATTTCACCTACAGAGATTTCACAGGGACCCAGACACAGGGAGATGGTAGGCTGGATATCTTTGTTCAGTACCCCAAAGGAGTGGATCAGACGTACCAGTGCGTATGGATTCAGCTTGCTCATCAAATAGGCAGAGATCCAGTTGTTGGAGTTTGCCAGACCCCATTTCAGGGTTACGATCTCACCGTAGTGTGATTTGGAGCTGTTACGCGGTGACCAGGGAATTCCGTTTTCATCAAAATAGGTTCCTTCTACGTTTCTTACTTCATCGCAGGGAGAGAATCCGTTCTCCATGGCCAGTGAATAGAGGAATGGCTTGATTGTAGATCCAATCTGGCGCCGTCCCACCATGGCCATGTCATACTGGAAGTAGTTGTAGTTCGGACCACCTACGTATGCTTTCACATAGCCGGTCACAGGATCCATGGACATAAATCCGGTACGCAGGAAGTGCTTGTAGTATTTGATGGAATCCAGTGGAGTCATGATCGTATCCTTCTCTCCTGCCCATGAGAATACAGACATTTCGTGTGGAGTATTGAAAGCCTTCATGATTTCAGATTCTGAACAGCCGGCTTCTTTCATGGTCCGGTAACGGTCACTTTGATGGACAGAGCGGTTCAGAATGGTCTGTACTTCTTCCGGAGTCAGTTCACTTGTGTAAGGAGCAGTTTTCCGTCCTTTCTTTTCCTTAAAGAAACGGGGCTGCAGATACTGGGCAATATGCTGGTAAACCGCTTCTTCCGCATATTTCTGCATGCGTGAATTGATGGTTGTGTAAATCTTCAGTCCGTCTGTGTAAAGATTATAGTTCGTGCCGTCCTTTTTCTTATTCTTCGCACACCATCCGTACAGAGGATCTGTTTCCCAGGCCAATGAATCTTCATAATACTTCTGCATCTGCCATCCGCGATAACTTTTGCGATTAGGTTTGCGGGCACTCATCCGGGTACGCAGATATTCACGGAAGTAGGTTGCCAGACCATCCTTATGATCTACAGGCTGAAACTTCAGGACCAGTGGCAATGCCTGTAAGGAATCGCATTCTGCCTGTGTCAGGAATCCGGCTTTCCGCATCTGATCCAATACTGTATTTCTACGTCCGCGGGATCTTTCATTGAATCGGCGCGGGTTGTAGAGTGACGGATTCTTACACATACCGATCAGTGTAGCAGCTTCTTCGATCGACAGATTTTTCGGGTCTTTTGAGAAATAGGTCTTGGCAGCTGTCTTGATACCGACCGCATTGTTGAGGAAGTCAAACTTGTTGAGATACATAGTAAGGATTTCTTCTTTTGTATAGTACCGTTCCAGTTTGACAGCGATTACCCATTCGATAGGCTTTTGCAATAAGCGTTCCATGACGTTATCGGCCGTTGGTGAATAGAACTGCTTAGCCAGCTGCTGTGTGATGGTACTACCTCCACCTGCATGTTTCTGCATCAGGATTCCACGTTTGACTACGGCTCGCATGAAAGCACGGGCATCAATACCGGAATGTTCGCTGAAACGGACATCCTCTGTAGCTACCAGGGCATGTACCAGATGGGGTGAGAGATCCTCATATCCTACATATACTCGATTTTCTTTACTTAATGACCAGGTTCCCAGCAATTGTCCGTCATCGGAAATAATTTGCGTGGCAAATTTCAGATTAGGGTTTTCCAGTTCTTCTACTGGAGGCACATAGCCGATTTTACCTTTTGCAATGGCTGTAAATACGGCCGCTACTCCTGCCATGGACAAGAGTAGCAAGGCCCATAATACATATATAAATGTCTTTCTCATAATGAAAAATAAGTTCTGTTCTGTGTTTAAGTTGCAAAAGTAGAGAAATTTTCCGGATTTACATCGAAAAAGAACACAGATTGATGCTGACAGACTTATTTATTCATGTTCAGACATGTGAGAATCTGCATATTATTGCATTCTGAGGGGGCAGTAGCAAAGCCGTGTTGAGTAAAATCAACCCACGATCTGGCGCTCAATTTCCTCAAAACGGGGGAAAAGCAGATTGTTTTCCAGGTGGATATGTTCAAACAGTGCATCTACAAACGCTTCCAGTTCCTGCATCAGCAACCGGTAGCTGGCACATCCATCCTGCGGAACAGAAAAATGATCTGTCAGCTGGATGATGTGAAGGTAGCGGTTGCCCTCTCCTTCATGTTCCATTCTCATCACCCGGATCGGATTGGCAATGGTTCCGCAATGCATGGGTTCCATACGTTGTCCCTGTTCCTGTGCTGAGTACAGATCGTATAAATAGGGGAAAAGCACGTTCTCTTCCTTTTGCAGGTGCATCTCCAGATCATTGAGCGATTCGCTGACCAGCAGTTTCAGTTCGTGCAGTTCCGGATGTGCTTCTCCATGTACCCGTTCTACCTTTTCCAGCAGGGTCAGCAGTTCCGGGCCATTTTTGCGAATACCCCGGTGATGGATCTTCAGAATGTAGTCCATCAGCAGGTCCAGCGGCCACGATGAGAATGGAATCCGTCCTTCCCCATTTTCTTTCTGCTGTTTCAGGGCCTGCATCACTTCTTCCGGAGCCAGTTTCAGGCTGGCACAGGCTTTTTCAAGCGTCACTTCTCCATGGCAGCAGAAGTCAATGCCATATTTTTTGAACACCTTGGCTGCAGCAAAATCCTCAGCTACAATTTCTCCTACACTCGTATCTTTCCAGTCAGTCGTTTTCATATCTTTCTATTATTTTGATTACGCTGCAAAGTTACTGCCCTGCCTTTACAAAGTTTGTCACATAGGTTACATCAGAAATTAATGAAAGTTAAAAGCCGGTTTTGATGCAAAAATTTTACTTCCCCATTTCCAATACAAGTTTTCCACCCTTCAGCACGTCTTTCTGGTGAATTTTGAATCCCTTGACCTTTTTCCCGTTCAGATACATGGAACGGATGTACTTGTTTTCCTTTGAGGCATTCCGTGCTTCAATGACGAACCTTTTGCCCCTTCCGTATTTGTTACCCAGATTCAGGGTGATCTTTGGATAACAGGGAGATCCCAGTTCATAGACAGGTGTCTGACTGCATCCGCCGTCCATCTGGAAAAGTCCGATAGCACTCATGACAAACCAGCTGCTCATCTGTCCCAGATCTTCATCACCCGGGTATGCATCATAAGGAGTTGTCCCATAATATTGTTCCTGAATGGCACGAACCCATTTTTGAGTCAGATGAGGAGCTCCTGCCCAATTGAAGAGATAAGCTACCTCCATGGAAGTTTCATTGCCATGATTGATGGGATAGTTCGCAAAATCATCGCCTGACGCATTGAAATTTGCGAAAGAGGATTTTTGCATGGCACTGTCCAGGCGTGAAACGAAGCGGTCCTGTCCCATCAGTGCAATCAGCTTTTCGGGAGTATGCGGTACAAACCACGTATAGTTAAAGGCATTCCCTTCTGTAAATCCCGGCGTATGATAAGGGTCAAAAGGAGAAATCCAATTGCCATCCTTATCTTTAGGGCGTATAAATCCGGTTTCTGTATCGAACAGATTAGTCCAGTTTGCCGAGCGTTTCAGGAAATAATTATAGTCATCGGTATGTCCCAGATGGTTCGCCATCTGAGCCAGGCACCAGTCATCATAAGCATATTCCATGGTATTGGAAGGACGTCCCATACCTTGGGGTATATATCCGTATTTCATGTAAGGAACAAGCTCTTCAACACCTACGGTACCTCCTCCGTCATATTGTTGCGGAGGGGTTAAAAGCATTTTCTTCAATCCCTCATAGGCTGTATTCAGATCAAAATCACGGATGCCACTTTGCCAGGCTCCCCAGATTTGAGAGGCAACATGCATGGCTACCATGACACCGGTATGTTCGATGCCTGCCGGATCTGTATTAAACCATCCGCTGTTCTTATACAGAGTGATTGCCGAGCGTGCCCATTTGCTGGAGATTTCAGGAGCCAACAGATTGAATAATTGCTGGTTATCCCAGAACGTGTTCCAGTATTCACCGCTGATTATACGGTCACCAGGCGATTCCAGCTGACAGATCTGTTCCCGTTCGTCACGGAAACGGCCGTCCCAGTCACTCCAGGAGGCCTTTGCAGCATATGCACGGTAAAGATTGGAGTAAAATTTCTTTTGCTGCAGATAGTCATCCGTTTCGATTTCCACGCGCTGCAGGTAGTCGTTCCATTGGGCGCGGGCATTGCGGGCCACCTCGTCCAGATCCCATCCGAAAGGCTCTGCTAATTCTTTCTGAAGATTATTGCGTGCACCGGCAATATCTACGAGTGAAACACCTGTACGTACTTTCACTGTCGATTCTCCGGATTCCTCAGGAAAACTCAGGAAGAAACCTACATCTCCTTTCCCGTGAATTTCGTGAATGTCCTGCATGATTTTAGGGGCAGTCTCAAATTCATGGGTAGAATACCAGGCTCCCTGATATTCCTGGGCAGCCTTTATCTGATCGTTTACCCATCCTCCCATTGCAGTGAAAGGCTTGTCGAACTGCATCACAAAATGGATGGTGTAATACTGTTCGGCCGAATATCCGGTATATGCTCCGAAATAAGTTGCATATCCTTCAATCTCTGTATCACTGACTTTCACTACATGAGCATCCTGCAGGTTGTGGAGATATTCACTGGGAGCATACAGGTCAACCAGTATCCGGCCGTCTTTGCAATTAGAGGGGAATGTATAAGCTTGTATGGAAGCACGGTCTGTGGCTGATAGTTCTGCTTTTATCTGGGTGTCAGTCATGAATACCGAATATTTCCCTACTTCTGCTTTTTCCCGTTGATTTGTCGATTCTGGAACGATAGCTGCGTCCGGATTGTCTGCTGGTCCCGGGTTGACTTGCAGCTTGCCGCAGGTGGGCTGCATCAGGAATCCGTCAATGGTCCAGTCGCAGAAGTGATTGAATCCGGAAATATTTTCAATGGTATATTCATAGCCGGCTTTCCAGGTTTCGTCTTCATTGTCCGGAGCTATTTGTACCATCCCCAGCGGAAGTGATATGCTGGGCTTGTACATCCATCGGGAGTTGCCGGTTCCCATCAACAAGTCTACATCGTCGGCATAAGTATGTAGAGGTTTGGGAGCCAACCGGACAGTACCTCGATAAACCAGCTGATTTCCGTCGTGTATCGTAAACACTTCCTCTGTTGCTTTCCGGACGGAAGGTAGCAAAATTTGCTGAATGCTGCTGCCTGTCTCTATTAGCCGCTTTTCTTTGACCGTTCCACACGTAAAGGTCAGGGTTCGGGGATGGTCATATTGCACCATGTCTACCATAATGGGTTGAAAACGAGCACCATCTTCCTGCTTGTATTCAAAACCGGCAGCTTCTACGGAAGTGATCAGCGATGAAGATATCGGCTGTACTGCCTCGTCACCAGTTCCGGTCAGCCGGATGCAGTCAAACATACACCATTTTCCTTTGACTAATCCCAGCTGAATCTGATTCATACCTTTTTTCAACCATGCTGCCGGAAAATCTATTATCCATTCTGAAGGTATGGCAGATTCCTTGCCTGTCAGGAGCTGGTCGGTAGAAGTTCCTTTCAATTTTTTCTCCAGACGATGACCATTTATCTCCACACGTAAGACTGGAGACTCTTTGGCACTGATACCGGCAAAATAGAAAGCCAGCTGACAATTACCTTCTGCTTTCGCCTGAGCCAACTGAAAATTGATAATCGGGAAATGGCGTGGGTGATATCCGGCCCAGTATCCTCCTCCACCCCAATTGTCTTTAGGACCGGGGAGTACATAAGGCCAGTTGCTTGACGGCCGGGAATAACCGACTGCAAAATGTTTGACTCCGGAAAATCCCATTAAGAAATTCTTATATTTACCTGGATACAGGGCAAATTCGGCTGCACTGTTGTCCTTGGTTCCTATTTCAAACAAAACATTGCCGGCCTGAGAGTGAGTTGTACTCAGCAGGGCAGCCATGACTAAAAGCTTACAGATATTACCTGCCATTTCTGATTATTTTAGATTGACGTATATACTTCGTTTATTCTTTTCCCCAATTTTCATTCGGCTGGTTTCCCATCTCATAAACCAGTTCTCCACCTTTTATAACATCAGACCATTTTAGTTTGGGGGTGTTTAAAGGTTTGCCATTGAGAGTTGCCGATTGAATGTATATATTTTCTTTGAATTATTTTTGGCTATGATCGTAAAGGTCTTGCCTTCGCCATACATCGGGTCCAGATGGATGGTAGCCTTTGGAAACAAAGGAGAAGAGAGATCGAACTCCGGATCACTGGTCACACCTCCATTCATTTCAAACAGGCCTAATGAACTCATGACAAACCAGCCTGCCATTTGTCCTTCATCTTCATCGCCTTGCCAGCCGTCGTAAGGTTCATCACCATAGTAAATATCCAGTATGGCTCTTGAGTATTTCTGAGTCAGCCAGGGCTTGCCGGAGTAATTAAACAAGTATGCTGCCTGCATATTTCCTTCGTTGCCATGATTGATGTAGTATTCGAAAGCTGTTTCCTGATGACGGTCAAAAGCATGGGCTGCGAATCTGTGTTTTACAGACTTTTCAAAACCTTCTTCCAGACGTTTGTTGAATAAATCCGCCCCCATCGTTTCTACCAGTCCCTTGATGTTATGAGGAACATACCAGGTGTATTGCCATCCGTTGCCCTCTATCCATTTATATCCGCTGAAGATGTCATAATCAGCAATCCAGTTTCCGGCTGAATCTTTCGGAGTCTGCCATTTGGTTTCCTGATTAAACTGATTACGCCAGTTTTCCGAGCGTTCTATGAAATAGGCATATTCCTTGTCCTTACCCAGGGCCTTTGCCAGCTGGGCAGTACAGAAATCCGTATATGCGTAATCTAGGGTCTGACAAGCCGCACCAGTTTCTATGGGAACATATCCTTTCTTCCTATAAGCATTCAGATTACGCTGGCCTGCATAGCCGGATCCTTCAATCCAACGGCCCTCTTCTGTGGCATTATGATATACTGCCTCCCACAGTTTGTTTACGTCATATTTCCGGATTCCTTTTTGATATGCACCGACCATCAGGGCAATTTCATGCGTTACTTCCATAATGCCTGTATGTTCCAGCCCGGTGGGTCCGTTGTTGGTCCAGCCGGTCTTGTCAAAGAGTTCCAGTTGTGTCAGCACCCAGTTATTCAGGATATCGGGAGATATGAGAGCCAATAAAGGATTGAAATTCCAGAATGTATTCCAGAAAGCATCACCTCCATACATGGGTTGCTTGTTTTGGGTCTGTTGAATATTTTCTAACGGATCACGGTATCTGCCGTCTGCATCACTCCAGGTTTGTTTGGCATAAGCCCGATAAAGGTTTGTATAGAATTTTTTCTTGTCTGCTTCATCTCCTTCTACCTCGATCTTTGACAGTAATGTGTTCCATTCCTGTTTGGCTGCCTGATGTACGGCATCAAAATCCCAGCCATAGGGTTTTAATTCTGCTTCGTAGTTATTCTTGCATCCTTGCTGGTCAACCAGCGACAGGGACACCTGAACCAGAACTGATTCGTCTTTCTTGACGTCAAATTCTACAAATCCACCGCAATCGCCATTTGATTTCCATTCTCTGATGTTTTTTTCCACCTTATCGTCTTTCCATCCGTTGAAAGTCTTGAAAGGCTTGTTGAACTTGATGTTATAATGCAGGATATAGTCTCCTGCTACGCGTGTATCGGCATATCCTTCAATCTCCTGATCTGAAATCACTTTAAAATATCCTTCATGGATATCAGTGCCATACTCTGCGGGATAATTCAGGTCAAGCATGATCCGGGCATTGTCATAGTCATTGGCAAAAGTGTATTTATGGAAACCGCAGTGGTTGGTTGCGGTCAGCTCTGCCTGACAGTCTGCATCATACAGAAAGACAGAGTAATAGCCTGGTTCTCCTTTTTCTGTTTCTTTTAGAATCCTTGAATGATAACCGGCATTGGCTCCTCTGTAAGGTGACGAAGAAGAACCTTCCCAGGTAACAAGATCCTGTACGGCAGGCATGATCATCAAACCGTTCATCATCCACGCATGAATATGTGTGAAACCTTTTACGTTATTAATGGAATATTCGTATCCACCCATCCAGTGAGCGTCCTGATTGTCTGCTCCCAACTGTACCATTCCGTATGGGACAGCTGCGTATGGTCCCAGCATGGCACGTGAATTGGAAGTTCCGACAAAGATATCTACATAATCCACCGGGTCTTTCACCGGAGAGCAGCCGAACAGGGCGCTCAGGCATATCATGGAAAATAGCTTGTTCATAGAACTGTAAAAAGATTAGTGGTAACAACATTTTATTTGATAGAGAACTCGGTCAGGACAAAACCATGA
>ENA-OQBV01001124-OQBV01001124.1-human-gut-metagenome-genome-assembly--contig:-NODE-1124-length-13961-cov-3.320081_pt1 | contig 13961 bp, 10 predicted proteins | sample MGYA00242750_ERZ504559 | MGnify/ENA primary metagenome ERZ504559 (study PRJEB26092, sample SAMD00036230) | human gut metagenome | host: Homo sapiens | study: EMG produced TPA metagenomics assembly of...
ATTGGCATCCGACATCACCGCGGCAGCCAAAGCGGCCGGAGCCACCGATACAAACCTTACCGTCAACGGCAAAAAACGATCCGATGGTGTGGGTGGTGAAGAACCTGACCGACTCGCGCAGCGATCCATGGAGCGGAAAGCTACGCAACTTCTGCAACAGCCTCGCCAAACAAACCAACTTCGCCAAGCAGGATGGAACGGCGGTTTCCACACTCAGCCAAGACAAAGCCACCATGTCGACCGGCAACGCACTCGTACCGGGAATCTACGCCATCGTGGACCGTACACCGGCGACAACCACACTAAGCAGCGGCACCGCCATCAAAACAACCGCGTCCATCATGATGATGAACGGCACCGCGGTCAACGGCGTCAACCAACTACGTACGGCCGGCGGCACGACCCTGACCCTCGGGCAAGTGATCTACAAGGTATCCAACGTGGAATCGCCAGACAAAAAAGTCAACGTCGGCAGTGCCTGGAAAGACAGCGCATCCGAAGCGATAGGCAAGGACCTGACCTACCGCGTGACGCAGAAAATCCCCAACTGGACAGGCTACGAGCACTACTATCTTGCGTTGAACGATACGCTTGGCGCGGGTCTCGACTATGGTTCGCTCACCTCGATCACCGTCGGCGGCAAAGCATTGGCGAGCACGTTCTACAAGGAAAACGTCAACGGCAAAACCATCAGCTGGCTGTTCGGCGTCAACGGAGACATTCTCGCTTCGGACGCATCAAAGGCGGCCCTGCCGGTCGGCGCGACGATCACAGTCACCTACAAGGCCAGACTCAACGGCAATGCGGTCATCGGAAGCCCCTGCAACGTCAACTCCATCGACTTGGAATACTCCCACAATCCCAACGCATGGCAGGACCACAACAACCAGCCCGGCAACGAGGTTAAAGTCTGCACCGGTGAAATCGCATTACGCAAGGTCGACGCCAAAAACCAAAAGCTCACCGGCGCGAAATTCACCATCGCCCAAGGCGCCAGCGACAAAACGCCTTTGAAACTCGTGGCCCTCGGCAACGGCACCTACCGCCTCGCCACCAGCGGCGATACCACCACAACCACCACATTCGAAGCCGGCGAAACCAAAATCCAAGGACTCAAAGGCGAATACACCATCACCGAAACACAAGCACCCCAGGACTACTCGTCGCTCATGCTGCCCAGCGCAGTCGTCACCGTCAACGTTGACGACACCAACATGACGTGGAGCCTCGACGTCAAATCCGACCCCAACAACCTCTCAAAAAAGGCGACAGCCACACCGTGGTCGTCACCAACATCCGTACCATCACCGAAATACCGTTGACTGGTGCGGCAGGCCTCACCATGCTCTTCAGCATCGCGGCACTCCTCTTCATAGGAGGCATCGTCATGCTGCGTATGTGCCGATCAAGCAACGACTAGCCAACATCCGACAATAGGCAACACATGGCGATTCCCCCGCATAGCAAACCACGGCACAAAAAAGCGCCCAACAAACGCAGCATCATCCGATGGTGCGTGGGAACCGCCATGCTCACCGCAACGGCACTCATCATCAGCATCCCCCTGATCATGCGCGCCGAAGACAACATCCAACAAGCAGCCAACGTCAAAGCGTATGCAGCCACCATCACCAACACCGCAAACAAGGCAATCCAAGAAAGCAAACGGCAGGCGAAACTCTACAACGCGCGCCTCGCAAACCAAACCAGCAACCAAACAGACGGCGAACCCGCAACGCAAAATCCCGACGAATACAATCGGCAACTCGTCATCCCACCCAGCGACGTCATGGCAACCATCAACTACCCGAAACTCGGCATCAGCCTACCCATACGCCACGGAACAAGCGAACAGACGCTCGCCATCGGCGCAGGGCATTGGGAAGGCACATCCCTGCCAATCGGGGGAGCGGGAACCCATACCGTCATCACCGCACACCGGGGCCTCGCCGACAAACTCATGTTCACCAAACTCGACCAAGCCCGAGAAGGTGACGAATTCACCATCACCACCCTCGGCGAAACCCTCACCTATCAAGTGCAAACAATCCGCACCATCACCCCCGACGATTTCATCTGGATAAACAAACACGACGCCAGCGCCGATCAGGCCACCCTTATGACCTGCACCCCATACGGCATCAACACCCACCGGCTTCTCATCACAGGAACGCGCGTCCCCAACCACGACGAATGCCCGCCAGAAACAGGATGCCTCACCGACGGAACCCTCTCCACCACGGCATTCGCGCTCACAGCCATCTGGGCGACCCTCGCCACACTCGCACGGCATAGCTACAATGAAATGCATGATCGACGAAGTACTCTTCCTGCGCCACGGACGCACCGCATACAATCTCGCAAGACGACTGCAAGGCCAAATCGACATTCCCCTCGACATCGTCGGCAGGTGGCAGGCCGACCAAAGCGCTTATGAACTCGCCAAAACATACTATTGGGCGAAAGTCGCGCACATCGCCGACCATAATGATGAACTCGCCCAACCCGCGTACGAGGGCGCGTATCTCGCCGATCTTAACGAAATCAACGAGGCACCGGCCGCGAGCCGACGCATGGTCGTCGTATCATCCGACCTTTTCCGCGCCCAACAGACCGCTCACGCCATCGCCGACCTTCTCGGACTTGACGTAGCCCTCGACCCACGCCTGCGCGAACGCAGCTTCGGCGAATGGGAAGGCATGACCCGCGAGGAAATCCTCGAACAGTACGCCGACGACTACCATTCATGGCGTGCCCACACCGGAGGCGAAACCAAGCATGGCGTCGAAAGCCGCAGGCATACCGGCCAGCGTGGCTCCCAAGCCATACGAAGCATCATCGCCGAACATGCCGATGATCCGACGGCCACCACGCTGCTCGCAGTCGGCCATGGATCGTGGATCGTGGCCACCGTCGCCGTGCTGCTCGACATGGATCCAGACGACCTCAACAATCTCGGAGCCATGCGCAACGCCTTCTGGACGAGCATGAGCGTCAACACAGGCGGTTCCAACGGTCCTGCGGATCCCGACACATGGCAGTGGAAGCTCGACGCCTTCAACCAAGGTCCCGCCATCGCCGCGCTTACCGATTGGGAGAATGGGCCGAAGGAATTGCGAGGCCCCAACATGCCATTGTGGAAGCCCATCGTGCAGTGATCCGCAGTAACCGCAACGATCTGCAGTGACTGTCGCCTGCCGCGGACGCATGCGTCGAACATGAATTCTCGATGAAATCTCAGGCACGCGGCCGGCCAACTCTCAAGGTGGGACTATCCTAAATAAGGTTGTTTGCCCGAATGTTCCAGATCGATCGCAAGAGACCGATCGCCGGAGATGTTGGATTCGGGCTGCCGTACAGCGATAGAACGTCGGAAAGCGCGAAAGGCGGGTGAGAGACATGTTGAGAATGTTCAGAACGATTAACGGCCAGGTGGAGCAGATCCAAAAACCCGAAAACGGATCTTGGTTATGCCTTTCGGATCCGACGGATGTGGAACTCGCCAACGTTTCCATGGAAACCGGCGTTGATCTCGCCGACCTGCGCGCCCCGCTTGATGACGAAGAACGCTCCCGCGTGGACGTGGAAGACGATTACACGATGATCATCGTCGACATTCCAACCGTCGAAGAGCGCGGCGGGCGAGACTGGTACGAGACCATCCCGTTGTCGATCATCATCACGCAGTCGGCCATCATCACCGTCTGCATGCAGGACACTCCGGTGTTGCACCCGTTCATGGAAGGTACGATCCGCGGTTTCAACACGTATATGAAAACGCGTTTCATCCTGCAGATCCTGTACCGCAACGCCACCATGTATCTGCGGTATCTGCGCATCATCGACCGCGAAAGCGACAAGCTCGAACTCAAACTGCGCCATTCCATGCAGAATCGCGAGATTCTCATGCTGCTCGAACTGAGCAAAACGTTGGTCTACTTCACCACGTCGCTCAAATCGAACGAAATCGTGATGGAAAAGCTGACCACGCTGCCGCGCATCAAGCAGTATCCGGAAGACGAGGATCTGCTCGACGACGTCATCACCGAAAACAAGCAGGCAATCGAGATGGCCAACATCTACAGCGGCGTTCTTGCCAACATGACCGACGCGTTCGCGTCGATCGTGTCGAACAATCTGAACAACGTGATGCGCATCTTCACGATCATCTCCATCACGCTGTCGATTCCGACATTGATCTTCTCAATGTACGGCATGAACTTCCAGGAGGGCATGCTAGGCATGCCGTTGACGGACAAGCCGTGGGGCTTCGCCGTGATCATCGGAATCTCGCTGGTCGTTTCGGCCATTGTCACCTGGTTCCTGACGCGTTCGCGCATGTTCAAGTAGAATCGCGTAGAATCGCGCGTATGCTACGTCTGTCACGTCTGTCACGAAATATCGCGGCGCTGGTATGCGCCGCTTCGACCGTATTGGGCACGAGCGCGTGCGGCACTTCCATTTCCGTAGTGACCAATGGTCTCGCGCAGGGGCCGACCATTGCGATTGGCGTGGCCGCGGACCAGCCTGGTTTGGGTTTCTGCATGGGGGAGAGTATTCGGGTTTCGATATTTCCGTGGCGCAATATGTGGCGAACACGCTGGGATTCGCGAAAAAACAGATCGTGTTCAAACAGGTGCTGCCGTCGGCGCGCGTTTCGTCACTTGAAGACGGCACCGTGGACATGGTGGTCGATGCTTTCGCCGCTGATGACGTTCAGGATGGTGAGGCCGAGCTTGCAGGACCGTATCTGACTGTGCATGCGGCATTGTTGGTACGTTCCGACAGTGCGGGAACCATCACTGGAACCGATGATCTTGCCGGAAGGACGGTATGCGTGGCCAAAGGAGGAATACCCTCCTACAGCGTGCGAAATCTTGCGGAAGATGTGACCGTGAGCGAACGCGACACGTATCCGCAATGCGAAACGGCATTGATGATCGGGCAGGCGGACGCCATCGCGGCAGATGACGCCATAGCGGCGGGCCTCGCATCCAACAGGGGAGGCGGATATCTCAAGGTCGTAGGCGAAACGTTCGGCGAACGTTCGTACGCGATCGCGGTCAAATCCGGCCAATCCACGCTGGCCAAACAGATCGACGCCGCATTGCAGTCCATGATGGACGACGGCTCGTGGAAGTGGGCCATAGACAAGATGAAACAGTCGATCGGCTACGTTCCCGACATGTCGCTCAACCCTCCCGCGATAACGCTCTCGGCAGCGTCGGAAGGCTGACGGCCCCCGCCTTGCGTGACGCTTTGCAAAACGCTTCTTGCATAATGATTGACGCCTTGCGAAGTGTCCAGTTGCGCGGCTAGTTTCATGCATTATGAGTGACATTGAGAAAAGCGCGCAGACGCAGTCGAACGAACCAGCCGAACCGTCGTTCCGTTACAACGCGGATTTGGCTCAGGGCATTGAGGAAAAATGGCAGAAGATTTGGGATGACGAAGGCACCTTCTGGGCCGCCAACGTCAATGGCGATCTGAAGGACGGCAAGGGTCGCAACGCCGAAGGACGCCCGTCGTACTTCGCCATGGATATGTTCCCGTACCCGTCGGGCAAGGGCCTGCATGTGGGCCATCCGCTCGGCTACCTCGCCACCGATGTGGTCAGCCGCTACCACCGCATGAAGGGCGAGAACGTGTTGCACGCCATGGGCTACGACGCCTTCGGCCTGCCGGCTGAGCAATATGCAGTCCAGACCGGCCAGCATCCGCGCATCACCACCGAGCAGAACATCGCCAACATGCGCCGCCAGCTGCATCGTATGGGCCTGAGCTTCGACAACCGCCGCTCCTTCGCCACCATTGACCCGGGCTATGTGCGTTGGACCCAGTGGATCTTCTCCCGCATCTACGATTCCTGGTACGACGAGGATGCCACCAACCCGTCTGGCTCCAAGGGCTGCGCACGCCCGATCAGCACGCTGGTGGAGCAGTTCGAATCCGGCGAGCGTGAGATTCCGGGATTCGCAGGCAAGCAGTGGAATGATCTGACCGAAGCCGAGCAGGCCGACGTGCTCAACGACTTCCGCCTGGCATACATCTCCAAGTCTCCGGTGAACTGGTGCCCGGGCCTGGGCACGGTGCTCGCCAACGAGGAGGTCACCGCCGAAGGCAAGTCCGAACGCGGTAACTTCCCGGTGTTCCAGCGTGAGCTGCGCCAGTGGTCCATGCGCATCACCGCATACGGCCACCGTCTGATCGAAGATCTTGACGGCATCGACTGGCCGGAAAAGGTCAAGCTCATGCAGCGCAACTGGATCGGCGAATCCCACGGCGCTTCCGTGCATTTCGATGTCGAAACCCCGAACGGCGTCAAGGACATGGAGATCTACACCACCCGTCCCGATACCCTGTTCGGCACCACGTTCGCCGTGGTCTCCCCGGAGCATCATCTGCTCGAGGATGTTCCCGCCGAATGGCCGTCCGAGACTCCGGAAGACTGGAAGGGCGGCTACGCCACTCCGGTCGAGGCTGTGAAGGCCTACCGTATGGCCGCGGAATCCAAGACCGCCAAGGACCGTGTGGACGAGGCGGGCGAGAAGACCGGCCTGTTCACCGGCCTGTACGCCATCAACCCGATCACCGGAGCCAAGCTGCCGCTGTTCACCGCAGACTATGTGCTTATGGATTACGGCACCGGCGCCATCATGGCCGTGCCGGGTGGCGACCAGCGTGATTACGATTTCGCGGTCAAGTTCGGTCTGCCGGTCACCTACACCGTGCAGCCGCTGCCGGAATCCGGCGACGATCTGGCCAACTATGAGGGCAAGGCTCCGTTCGTCTCCCACGACGGCATCGTCATCAACTCCGCTGTGGACGCCACCCGTGCCAAGGGCGACGCGTTGAGCCTCAATGGACTGCGCGTGGACGAAGCCATCGACAAGGTGAACGCATGGCTGGAAGAAGCTGGTGTCGGCAAGGGCACGGTCAGCTACCGTCTGCGCGACTGGCTGTTCAGCCGCCAGCGTTACTGGGGCGAGCCGTTCCCGATCGTCTACGGCGAAGATGGCACCCCGCATCTGTTGCCGGACGACCAGCTGCCGATCAACCTGCCGGACGTGCCGGACTACAGCCCGAAGACTTTCGATCCGGAAGACGCCGAATCCAATCCTGAAGCGCCGCTGAGCCGCAACGAGGATTGGGTGAAGGTCGAACTCGACTTGGGCGACGGCAGGAAGACCTACTACCGCGACACCAACACCATGCCGAACTGGGCCGGATCCTGCTGGTACTACATGCGCTACCTCGACCCGACCGACACCGAACACATGGTGGAGAAGAGCGAGTTCGACTACTGGATGGGCCCGAACCACAACGAGACCACTGGCAAGTCCGGCGGCGTGGACCTGTACATCGGTGGCGTGGAGCACGCCGTGCTGCACTTGCTGTACTCCCGCTTCTGGCACAAGGTGCTCTTCGACCTCGGCTTCGTGGATTCCGCGGAACCGTTCCACAAGCTGTTCAACCAGGGCATGATCCAGGCATACGCCTACACCGACGACCGTGGCCAGTACGTGCCGGCCGCCGAAGTGGTGGAAGGCCCGGCCGACGCCAACGGAGAGCCGACCTTCACCTGGAACGGAGAGCACGCCAACCGCGAGTTTGGCAAGATGGGCAAGAGCCTGAAGAACATCATCACGCCGGACGACATGTATGCGAACTACGGCGCGGACACCTTCCGCCTGTATGAGATGGGCATGGGCCCGCTGGCCGAATCCCGTCCGTGGAACACGCGCAACGTGGTCGGATCCATGCGTTTCCTGCAGCGCCTGTGGCGCAACGTCGTCGACGAGAACACCGGCGAAGTGCGCGTCACCGATGGTAAGCTCGACACGAAGACGCTGAAGCTGCTGAACAACACGATCGCCGACGTGACCGTGGAAATGGAAGCGATGCGTCCTAACACGGCCATCGCCAAGCTCATCGTGCTCAACAACCATCTGACCAGCCTCAACGAAGTGCCGCGCGCGGCCGTCGAACCGTTGATTCTGATGCTTTCCCCGATCGCTCCGCACATCTGCGAGGAACTGTGGAACAAGCTCGGACACGGCGAATCGTTGGCCCACGCCGAATGGCCGAAGGCCGACGAACGCTATGTCGGCCAGGACGCCGTCACCGCGGTCGTGCAGATCAAGGGCAAGGTGCGCGCCAAGCTCGAGGTCTCGCCCGACATCGATCCTAAGGAACTTGAGAAGATGGCGTTGGAAGCCGTCGCCGATCGCCTGGGCGGCAAGGAACCGCGCAAGGTCATCGTCAAGGCTCCGAAGATCGTGTCCATCGTTCCTGCGGAATGATATTTCGAAAAACGGATCCAACGGCTTCTGGCGAGACCTTTGACGAGGCTTCCAACAGGGTGGGAACCGTTTCCGCATAAGGCGACACGCCGAACATGTGGATAACTCCCATCCTTCGACCACAGGGGCCGTTTCGACTGGACAACATGCCCATGCATCCTCCACTTTGGATGCATGGGCATTATCGTTACCCCGCCGGGCAGGCGCAACAGGCAAGCCGAAACCGCATCGCAGTCCGCGCAACGGCTGCGCGGACTTGGCATGCCCGAAACACGTGGAAAGAACGCGCGCGGGCAGAACGTTCGCAACGAACATGCTGTTCCCGCGATATCCGAAACAACCTCAATATCCGAGGTTTCCGCAGCGGCTGAAACGTCCACTGCAATCGCGACAACTGAACAATCGCCTGAACCCGCAAAACCCACATTGCGGGATCTGGCCGGCGTCAAGCCTTCCGACAAACCGACTGAACAGGACCGGCCCAAACGCGACCATCCACGACTCGTCTTCCAACCAATCCACGCGGTCATCGCCATACTCACCCTGTCGTGCGCGCTCTGCGCAAGCCTGACCATGCTCATCCAACAGGCCGTCCACTACAGTGCGCTCCAACAATCGCAGATCACCCAATCCGAACAATCGAAGGCGAACGGAACCGAGAAAGACAAGACGGCGTCCACGCAAACAACACCAAGCCAGCAGCCATCCACGGAACCAGACAGCCAGAGCGAACCAACATCCGGACCAGCGGAGCCCGCCGATCCGGCTGACAGTCTGCTGAACATCAACACCGCAGGATCCGACGAACTGCAGACCTTGAAAGGCGTCGGCCCCGTGACCGCGCAACGCATCATCGACTATCGCAATCAGATCGGCCGTTTCGACAATGTCGACCAACTGTTGGAAGTCAAAGGCATCGGCGAGAAAACGCTGGCGAAATTCCGAGACCAAGTGTGCGCACGATGAGAGGAAACACGTTCGAATGGCGGGATGGGGAGCAGGGGAGCAGGGATTGGCGTCTGCTGCCGGCCGCCCTATGCGGGTGGGCGGCGAGCTTGGACACGCATATGGGATTCGACTATTGCGTCGAACGGGATGGTCGGTTCGGCATGCTGCCGCTCGTTGTGGCATTGGCGGTACCGTTGCTGGCATTATTGGGATTATTGGGATTGCCGTTCCTGCGATCGCCTATGCTGCGAGTGCCGGTTGGCGTGCGGCGGGCGGTCGCGGCATGGCATTTCAGCATTATCGTATGCGTGGTCGCGGCGATGGCATGCGCGTCTTCCGCGTTGACCTACGACGTATTGCAATGGAGGGATGCGGCCTCGTACGCGGCCAGAAACGGCGAACGCGACGTTGTCACGCTGGTACGTACGACATCTCCCGCAGTGAATTCGAACAGACGTGCAAACGATTGCCAGATTGATGCGACGATCTCAACGATCACGGCAAGCCAGGTCACGCAGCCAAGCATGATGCGGGTGCGCGTCTATGCGGACCGGCCGGACTGCGGCACGCTCAAACAAGGCGGCGAATACCGGATGCGGGGCACGCTCGCCATATCGCAATACGGTGCCATGCCGCTATGGCTGACGGACATCGCCTCCGTGGAACGCATACGGGGACCGAACTTCGCATTGCGCACGATCGGCATGATGCAGCAGGCGTTCTTCGAACAGACGTCACGGCTTTCCGACCAAGGGAAAGTGCTCGTTCCCGGCCTGACCTTAGGTATTCTCGGGCAGGATTACGTTCCTCCAGACAGTGGCAATGGCAAGACGGGCACGGGTATTGACTCCACATACGCCAATCTGCTTGAAAACGCCTTCCAACGTTCGGGCATACTGCATCTGATGGCGGTCAGCGGCGGGCATCTTGCGGTCGTCGCCACCCTGGTGCGCGCCGTCTGCTCGTTCCTGCTGCTGCCCAAACGCGTCACGGCCATCGCCATCGGCGCGTCGTACATCATGCTGGCGATGTGCGTGTTCCCATCCGATTCGGTGTCGCGCGCCCTGCTCATGGGTTTGGCGGGAGCGGGCTTCCTGTTCCTCGGCCGAAGAACGCAAACCCTGTCAACCCTCAGCTGGACCACGTTGGGCATGCTCATGGTCAATCCGCACATGTCACGCAGTTTCGGATTCGCATTGTCATGCGCCGCCGTACTTGGCATCGTACTGTTCGCAGGACCGTTAAGCGCATGGCTCACACCGATCATGCCGGCATTCATCGCGCAAACCATGGCCATGACCATCGCCGCGCAACTCTTCACCCTGCCGATCCAAGTGCTTATCGAACCAGAACTGCCGGTCTACTCCATTCCAGCCAATCTGGTCGTCGCACCCTTCGTGGGATTCTCCACACTTGCCGGACTCGCCAGTCTCGCCATCTCATGGATACTGCCAAGCCTCGGGTTCATATTCGCCAGCCTCGCCTCATGGGGCACCGCCATCATGGAATTCATGGCCCTCAACCTCGGATCAGGAGACCACGCCACCATTCCATGGACCGGAGACGCAGGCGGCGCGCTACTGATCATCCTCGTCGAAATCATCGGATACACGACCGCACGATTCGCCGGAACACTCTTCGCCCGCATCACCACAACGGAACCAAACCTGCCGGGCCGACGCCTCATACACAATCCGATCGAACGGGCGAAAGCATGGGGCGAACGAACCCACAACGCGCTCAAAACCATGAAATGGAACGAATGAATCTTGTCCACCGATACAGCGAGATTGAATACTATGCCGAAACCATCCGCAACAACGCCCTTCCACCTCATCTACGGAGGCGACCCGTACCTCAACGAGCAGACCGTACGCGACCTGCGCCACCAAGCGCAACGCAAACACCCCGACGCGGAAACCATCGAACTCGACGCAACCAACGCCGATCATTACGCCTTCGACGAAGCGGTAAGCCCATCACTGCTCTCCGAACGATCAATCGTCATCGTATCCAACCTGCAAAACGCCGACGACAAACTCGGCGAAACCATGGTCGCCTACTGCAAGCAAGCCGTCAACAATCCAGCCGAAGCCAGCATCGTCATCTGCCAACACGAAGGCGGCATCAAAGGCAAACGACTCATCGACCAACTCACCAAAGCCGGAGCCGTCAAAGAAACCGTAGCCGACCTCAAAAAAGCCGAAGCGAAACTCAACTTCACCATACAATGCTTCGAACGACGCAACCGACGCATCGAACCCATGGCCGCACAACAACTCGTGGCCGTACTCGGCGACAAAACCGGCGAACTCGCAGCCATGGCAGGACAACTCTGCTTCGACTTCGACGACAATCCCATAACATTGGAACGCGTCAACCAATACCTCACAGCAAATCCCCAAGTAGATGGCTTCCGTGTCGCCGACCTCGCACTCTCCGGACGTGCCGCCGACGCCATCATCGCCATGCGCGCCTCAATAGAACAAGGCACCGCGCCAATCGCACTCATCGGAGCGCTCGCCATGAAACTACGCACCATGGCCAAAGCCTCAGCCGTACGCTCCGGCACCATCAGCGAAGCGGAAGCGAAAACCAATTCATGGGTGCTGAAAAACGCCACCAGACAGCTCTCCGGATGGACCTCCGACGGCATGAGACGATGCATCCAAATGCTCGCATGGGCCGACGAACAAAGCAAAACCAACGGATCGGACCCTGTCTACGCGCTGGAACGATCCATCGAACTGATCAGCAGCAAAGGACGAACCAACTAACATGAGCGAGGCAACCATTACTGACGCCAACGAAAACACCAGCGAAGGCACTGCCAAAACCGTCACCGTCGAAGCGACAACCGGCGAAGCCATGCGCGAACTCGGCAAACAAGTCGCACACCTCACCCACGGCGGAGACGTCATACTCCTCTCAGGGCCACTCGGCGCAGGAAAAACCACCTTCGCACAAGGCTTCGGCGCAGGACTCAACATCAGTGAACCCATCGTCTCGCCAACCTTCACCATCGCACGCGAACTCAAAGGCCAATTCCCCAGCGGTAACTCCGCCCACCTCATACACGTCGACGCCTACCGACTCGGCGGCAACGCCTACGCCCCAGGCCAAAATGCCATCGAACGACTACTCGATGAACTCGAATCCCTCGGACTCGACGAAGAACTCGAAGACCCCAGCGACAACACCATCATCCTCATGGAATGGGGAGAACAGATGGCAGCCGCGCTCGCACCGGAACGCCTCGAAATCCACATCGACCGGCCACTCAACACCGTTAGCACAGACGAAACAAGCAGAGCCGACAACGAACTCACCAGCAACGGCACCCGCACCGTAACCTTCATTCCTGTCGGCGCATCCTGGCAAACCTTCGACATCACACGCAACAACCGCTAAAACACCAGCAGCAAGCACGATTCCAGCATCGGTTGTACAGTAGTTCCCAGCTTGGCATAAGGAGTTTCCACAAAATGCAGACACTGGTGATCGACACCTCATACGGCTCAACCGTCGGCATGGTCGGACACGACCCCATCGTCGAAACCGACTCACGCACCCACGTCGAAAAACTACAGGTGAACATCGCCACAACCGTGGAACAAGCCGGCCTCAAACCGGAAAACATCGACCGCATCATCGTAGGCATCGGACCTGCACCCTTCACCGGAACTACGCGCAGGAATCGTTGCAGCCAAAGCGCTCGCCTTCGCCACCGGTGCACAGCTTATCGGGCAGAATGTGCTTCCCCGCAGATGCTTGTGCGCAACGCGGAGCATGACGGCCGCCATCATCTGACGCTCGCCGTGAACGATGCGCGACGCAAGCAGCTGTATTTCACATTGTTGGATGGCAGCGGCTATGAGGCCGGTGGCAGCGCAGGCGAAGACCATGACGCAAACGTTGAAAACGGCTGTGTGGAAACCCTGATCGACATGGATATCGACTATCCCGAATCGATTGCGAACCGTGTCAACGAGGTACTGGAACGGCTTCGCCAGGCCGATCCGAACGTGGAATATGTGGTCGACGTCGTCGGCCATGGAGCGGCGAAATACGCGCAATCGTGGGCAAGCCTTCCCGAAGGCGGCGAAGTGCGCGATCAGGCGCTGCTCGACGAGGGCGCGTCCGGATTGGAACGATTCGCGGCCTTCGCCACTTCGCAACAGTCTTTGGTGAATCCGGAGCCGGTCGAACCGTTGTATTTGCGCAGGCCGGACGTGTCGGTGCCGAACCCGTTGAAGCATGTGCTCAACCATGCCGGCGCGGAACGTACGGAGTGACGGTACGGGCATGATCGTTGACCATACGAACATCGACGAGGAGACCGTTGTGCCGCAGATGGCCGCGTTGGAAGCGGATCTGTTCGGCAGGGGAGCGTGGAGCGAGCGGTCGATTCGCCAGGAATTCCATGCGCCGGCGCGCACGTATCTGTTCGATATTGATGGTTGCGGGATTGCGAATTGCATTGCCGCAGATGGTTCCGCTGCAAAACAGCCTGTCGTGCGCGGCTATGCCGGTTTCTGGTATGACGGTGATGATGCGGAAATCATGACGATCGGCGTCGGCAGGCAGTTCCAGCGGCGGGGAATCGCGGCTTCATTGATGGAAGCGTTGATTGCGCGGGCACGCGAGCAGGGGGCGCAACGCATGTTGCTTGAAGTGCGCGTCGACAATATTCCGGCCTTGGCATTGTAT
>ENA-OQBV01001125-OQBV01001125.1-human-gut-metagenome-genome-assembly--contig:-NODE-1125-length-13958-cov-2.644422_pt1 | contig 13958 bp, 13 predicted proteins | sample MGYA00242750_ERZ504559 | MGnify/ENA primary metagenome ERZ504559 (study PRJEB26092, sample SAMD00036230) | human gut metagenome | host: Homo sapiens | study: EMG produced TPA metagenomics assembly of...
CTGTCATCTTTCACCCTATTTGCTATTTTAAGTCAGAAGTTTGAGTGGAGAAATATTTTATTTACACTTTCTAGTGTTAGTAAAGTTGCTAGAGAGAGTGGCACCTTTGATTACAATGTTGTCTATTTGGAGCGGTGATTTATTACATCATTTTATTTATGATACTGATGTATTCTCTATGGACTCTTTCTAAAGTTTCAGATAGGTTATGGATTATATACTTATTCGGGATAGGTTTAATTGGACGTTTGCTGATTTCATTTTCACCTACACTTTATGCTTCTAGCACCAGAACGTATTTACCTATAATGCTTAGTCTATTCATTATTACTTGTTATTTTTTGAATGACATTTATATTCATTTTAAACGGTCTAAAGCTATAAAGTAAAAGCAGAGTTATTCTGCTTTTTTCTTTGTCTGTAGTAAGGGGATTTTTTCTTCAAACTATAGTATAATTAGAGTGGTGTACACTTTCAAAATAAGATAGTTGTTCTTTCTTTGAAAGATTGGAATTAATAGTAATTATTATGTACTAATTAATATTTTCTTACATAAAATGGATGGAAAAATGACTAATTTAATATCAGTAGTTGTAACATGTTACAACCATGAAAATTATATTGAGCAATGTTTACGAAGTATTTTTAACCAAACTTATCGAAATATTGAGTTAATTGTTCTTGATGATGGTTCGACAGATAACTCCTCAGAAATTATTCAGGAAGTTCTGCAAGAGTCACCTTTCGTGACGACATTTGAGTCTCATGAAAATATTGGTGTCGTGAGAACAAGAAATAAGGGACTTAATCTTTTAAATGGGGATTATTTTTTATTTGTAGATAGTGATGATTTTTTGGATGAAACTTATGTAGAAGAATTATATGAATGTGCAATTAATCATCAAGCGGATATAGTGTATTGTGATCTATTCAATTTTGAAAAAAATGAAGTCTATCTAAAAGCTCAGGAATTTGAATTACATAGCTTATTGGTATCGAACTATATTTCAAATTGTTCTTTAATAAACAAAGCCATATTAAAGGGTGCCTATTATGATGAAAAACTTTCAGGGAAAAAACTCGAGGACTATGATTTTTTCTTGAACCTTATTGTCAATAATGGGGCGAAGGCTGTTTACCAACCTAATACAAAATTGAATTATCGTGTTTTTGAAAAAGATTCGATTTCAAAAAGGGATTCAGTACGCTACCATTATGAAATCTATCTTGAAGTTCTCGAGAAGTATCTCGATAAGTTACCACATGAAATCTATCAAGCTGTTTGCGAAAATTTAATGATTTTGGAGAGTCGTATAGATGATTTGATAAATCATCACGATGATGTGACAGACTATGTTAATCGCTTGAAAAAGAGCGTGATCAACTTGAACGAAGAAAGTATACACAATCTAAGCAATTGAAGGATGCCCATAAAGAGGTGGAGCTTATCCGAGGTTCACTGTCATATCGTTTGGGGAACGCACTAATTACACCTATAAAGACAGCAGGAGTAATTGCTAAGAATCCAAAAGCTATTAAAAATTATTTGAGAGCTTTAAAAGTCAAAGTGATAAAGCTACGTCGTCGAATGACGCCACTTAAGGTTCGCCAGTTACGACGTCTCAGAAATAGTCAACGCTCTGCCTTGTCATATAATGGTAAGAAAGCGTTGGTTTATGTTATTTTTGAGTCTGAAGCTCGTCTTCAAGAATACAAATTACGTTTCTTGCAAGCCTTGGCTCCATTGGTAGATGATGTTATTGTAGTTGTCAATGGACAGCTCCACGATGATGATATTAATACCCTTGAGACCTATGGTAGGGTTTTAACTCGTGATAACAAGGGATATGATACTGCAGCCTTTAGAGAAGGAATCTTTGCCTTTGGTAAAGACAAGCTTAAAGATTATGACCAGCTTCTCTTGGTGAATGATACTAATATTGGTCCGATGAGGGATTTGTCTCAAGTGTTCCAGGAAATGGCTGATAAGAAACTAGATTTCTGGGGGATTTCCTTTGGAGAAGAACAAGAGGATGTTACTAAAGAGAATCCTTATGGCTACATTCCTAAGCATCTTCAATCTTATTTCCTAGTTATTGAAAAGCTCATGTTAAACGATGATGACTTTTATGAGTACTGGACACATTTGACGGATACAGATTCTCGTGATAAGGCTATTGGTCGACATGAGACACGTTTTACCAAGCATTTTGCCGATTTGGGTTATCGTTTCGATGCGGTCGTGCAAGAATACGAAGATTCTGCCATGTATATCCACCCGCTTAAGATGCTCAAAGCAGGTAGTCCTTTGGTAAAATATACGGCTCTGAAAAATTATGATGAAGACCAGTTCTTGTGGCAAGGTCTGGATCGTGATTCAGAAGTCTCTGACTTGTTGGACTTTGTTGCAGAAAAAACTGATTATCCAGTGTCAATTCTGGAAGATATTGTGAATAAATTTAAGGCTGTTCCACGTGATCAATATATTCTATTGATTGATGGGGTTGAAAATATTATTCCGCAATGTACCCGTTATCGTGTCTTGAACAAGGCAGAACAATTACGCAAGCATGGCTTTGCAGTCAAAGTTGTTAACCTATCTGATTTCCAATTATCGATGGCTCAAAATGCTAGTCACATCATTATCTACCGCTCACCAATCTCACCGGAACTTTTGCGTCTCTGTCATTTGGCTAAGGAATATGGAAAACCTGTTTTCTTTGATATTGATGATTTGGTTTTTGATACGGTTTATACAGATCAATTGAGTTATACGCAAGGGTTGAATTCGGTTGAAAAAGGAAACTATGATGCTGGTGTTCGAAATTATGGCTATATGTTAGAAAACTGTGATGGTGCCATTACTTCGACTAACCAATTGCAGGAGGAGTTGTATAAGTACCAAAGTAAGGTTTTACTTAATCGCAACTTGGCTTCTGATGACTTAATCGCTATTAGTAGCCAATATATCAAAGATTACTCTCAAACATCTGACATTGTTAAGATTGGCTATTTCTCTGGTTCAATTAGTCATAATGAGAATTTCGAATTGATTAAACCAGCTATTAAGCAACTGCTTACAAAATATAGCAATGTCCAATTACATATTGTCGGGATTCTGGATATCCCACAAGATATGAAGCCCTTTGAAAATCAAATTGTAACTCACGATTATGTGGACTGGGATAAATTGCCTGCCTTGATTAGTGAGGTTGATATTAACCTAGCACCTCTTGTGGATTCTATCTTTAACCGTGCGAAGTCAGAGATTAAGTGGATTGAAGCTGCCTTGGTGAAGGTACCAACAGTAGCAAGTAAGATAGGAGCTTTCTCAGATGCGGTTGTTAATGGTGAAACAGGATTGTTAGCTACTGATGACCAGTGGTTCGACAAGCTTGAAGCCTTGGTTTTATCTCCAGAATTAAGACAGAAAATTGCAGATGCTGCTTATCGGGCTGTTCTTGAAAACTGTACGTTAAGCAAGAAAGATGATATGGTGACTTATTTTGAACAGAATTAAACAGATAAAAGTTGAAAATTTATTTTTCATCTTAGCAACGATTTTTATTTTCTCATTTATGTTTGTATTTCCAATTAATCGTGTGCCAGACGAAACAAACCACGCGCGAATGACTTGGGAAACTTTCCATAAACCAACCGAAACATCTTTTAAGTGGATGGATGAGATTCCAAGTAATGATAAGGTTAAGTTAGCAGAATATAAACAGATTTTTGCTCAAAAGATTGATATGAGTAAGGAACCCTTTCAATTTGGTGTGAGCTTAAAAACAATCTCCTTTATTCCACAGTTGATAGGGATGACGATTGGAAGTTGGATTAGTCCTACAGTCGGGATGATCATCTATATGGGACGCATTTTTAATGCACTGGCCTATATACTAGGAATTTACTGTTTAATACGTTATTTCAAGTATGGGAAAACAGCCCTAATGTTTATTTCGCTGCTACCTATTATGGTTCAGCAAGCTTCGTCACTTTCTTATGATGTGATGAACTATTTGGAAGTGATGTTGGCTCTCGGTTTTATTACGAATCTTGCCTATTCTAAACGTTTTACCAATCGTAATATTATCCAGGTGATAGGTCTTGCGATTTTACTGTTAGCAACTAAGCCAAATAACGTTTTATTATTGGGATTGATTCCATTTGTACCGCTTGAGTTTGAAGGTTTCCTTGCCTTTCTAAATCGTCCAGTGCAAGCCATTAAGACCTTTATTTCAAAATATAAAGCAGTCTTCTATCTTCTCTTTGTTGTAGGCCTAGTAGTGGTTCTTCAATTCTTAATGAGGAATCAAGATGGTCTTCGTCATTATGGAGAAGTTTTGCGTAATACACTCTTTAATCCTGAGTTGAATGACAATTTGAATGGTATCTTGTCACTTGGGATGTTCGGTTATCTTGGTAACCTTACTTTACAAATGCCACTGTGGTTAATTTTTATTGATATCATCGTTCTTACCATTTTATTCCTATCAAGTAAGAAGGATTTCTTTACGAAAGACTTTGCTAATGCATCTTGTATTCTCTTCCTACTAGAGGTTCTAGCTGCTGTTACAGTCATGTATATTGCGTGGACACCAATTGTTATTGGTCAGGGAGCTAATATATCGGTTGGCGCTCAAGGACGTTATTTCACGCCATTTATCATTCTTTTGTTGCCGCTAGTCGCTAACACAGCTAAGATTGATTTATCTCGACAGAAAAGATTGAAGATAGCAACTCTGACTTTAATTGCTAATTTCTTAGTGGCTATGTATTTGATTCTTTTCCATTATTGGGGGGTATTTGCATAATTTATGACTAAAACAATTTTATTTATTTCTCCGACAGGAACTCTAGATAATGGTGCTGAAATCTCGATAGTCAATCTTATGAAATTTCTTGTAAAAAAAGGTTATCGTGTATTAAACGTTTTTCCTGATTATAAGGTTCCATCCCAAGAGGAGTATCAAGCAGAACTTCAGAAAGCAGGGATTGAAACCTATGGTCTTTCAGCTGTCAAATGGTGGTGGGAAGAAGCACCGGGTGGTTCACCAGGCAATCATTTTTTGCGAGTAAATTTTTATAATAAGAATGTCAAAGACATTCGAAATATTATTGTAGATAATAAGGTGGAGCTTGTTATCAGCAATACAGTAAATGTTTTTCAAGGTGCATTGGCTGCCGCTTATGAGAATATCAAACATTTTTGGTTGATTCATGAATTTCCTGAGGGAGAGTTCGGTTATTACAAAGAAAAACTAGACTTTATAGATAAGTTTTCTGATGAAATCTTTGCTGTAACAGGAGCTTTGGCCGAGGATTTAGAAAAGTATTTTACAAATAGGAAGATTTATTCCTTTGCACCTTATACTCAAATTGAACCTAAAGAAGGAGTAAAAACTGAATCTAACGACCAACATCGTATCGTTTCAGTTGGACGCTTGACTCAGAGAAAGAATCAGCTTGAGTTAATAAAAGCTTTTCAGATGCTTGATTTAGCAGGAACTGAACTTGTATTTTTAGGTGCATGGGATGAGGATTACAAACAACTTTGTGATGATTATATTGCAGAACACGATTTGAAGAATGTTTCATTTTTGGGGTATTTAGATGATCCTTGGTCAGAGATTACTGATAAGGATTTAGCTGTTTTCCCATCTAGTATGGAAACGTTTGGTCTCGTTTATGTTGAATCTGTTTTGAATGGTATTCCAACGATTTTATCAGATAATGCGGGACATAAATCTGCCTTTGAATATATGAACGAGCAAGGTTATATCTACCCTCTGGGTGATTTGGATGCCTTGACTAGAATGATTTCAGGGGTCCTTGATGGATTTGACCAAGAGAAACTTGAAGCAGTGCAAGCTGTTCCAAGTTTAAAAGAGAGATATTCTCTTGAGAGTGTTTATGCTAATATTACTGAAAAGATTGAGGGCGATGAATTGCGTCATAAAAAAGTAACTCAGAAAGATATCGATTTTTTAAACAGCCGAAAAGCTCTAACCAAGAGTATAAAATCTGCTGTGAAAAAATTGTTTCAGCTTAAAAAAATGAATTAGAGGTTCGCATGTTTCAATGATTGAATTTATGTCTAAGAAAAAATCTTTAGTCATTTATACTTTGTTTTTAATAGTATTGATCTATGGATTAAAAATTGTAAATACATCTTATGGAATGGATACCAATTGGTTTATTCAAAATCCATCAGGCTATATGAATTATTGGATAAGTATTGGACGTTTTGGCGAGGTGATTCTAAAAAAAATCTTTTTGAAAGAGTTCACCAATATATATATGATAAACACCTTAACTTGTATACTTTTAGGAATAACTTCATTATATATAACTTACCTTTTTAGTGATTATATAGAAATTAGAGAAAATAAGAAACTTTTTATAGTTCCTAGTCTATTTACTACAAGTCAGTTATTTGTTTTTCAATATTATTTTGTTCTTCAGAATTTTGAGTTTTCGCTGGCAATGTTACTGACTGTTATAGTGGCTAGTTATTGCTTAAAAGTGAGAACTTTTTCTGGATTAAAAAAAATAATCATTTATATTATCCTAATTAGCCTAATGACCTTAGTTATAGGTGTCTATCAAACATTTATTTTATTCTTCATACAGATAATTGTTGCGATGCTTTTGTTGGAATATAAGAAATCAAAATTCTCTTTTTCTGAATTAATAGTAAAAGCTTTTCCTAGTGTACTAGTTTTACTATTAGGCATAGCTTGTTATTGGTTACTAGATAAACTTATTGTCTTTGCTCTGAAAACAACACATGCTAATCACTCCTTAGGAATGATAACGTGGTTTGATAAGTCATTTGTAGATGGTTTATCAAGTTTGAGAGTGGCATTTACTTCTATGTTCCCCACTTTAGGTGAGACACCGAATATTTATGGTTTTAGTTTTATAGTAGCAATTTTATTTGCTTTTCTTATCCTAATAATTTATTTCTATAAAAGATATGATGTTAAGATTTGCTCTTTGTTACTCTTCTTATTATTCCTTGCTGGTCTAGGAATTGTTATAGCTTCAGGTACTCTACCTACTCCGAGAAGTATGGTGCCCCAATACCCTTTTTTAATCGCATTTATTGTATTTTATTTGAGTATACTTGTAGATAATGATAAATTGATAACTAATGTTATTCTTGGTATAGTGCTCTTATTAACGTTTTACTCAGGTAAAAATGTCGAGTAATTTAGTGGTTGCTGAAGATGCAATTTTCAGAGAAGATCAACAAAAAATTCAACTAATTTATCAGGCAGTTGAAAATTTACAGCTTGAAAATAAAAGTGACTATAAGTTAATGATTATTGGTTCCTCACCAGCTAAGAATAAACAAAGATTTGGTAATTTTGGAGATTTGGTAGGAGTTTCTATGTTTGAGTTTGGAGGAACGTATGCAATTTCTACTAACGTTGTTTCAATAATGGAAAACATGGGGATGTCATACCAATCACCAACATATGAAGAGTATATGAATTATTGGAAAAATAGGACAACTTTGGAGCATAAAAATACTGATTTTGGTATAGAGGTTATAGATAATATGATAATTGTTAAAGTTACTCCTAACTTATAAGGACTTTTCCTGATTTTAAAACAAACTATTTTTATCAAAAATTGATTTTTGAAGATAGCCGTATAAAGACAGTTTTTTGGCTGTCTTTTTTGTTCTTCTCTTTCTGTCCAATCATGCAAAATACCTTCCAAAATGGTATAATAAAAGCTACTATGTATAATTCTGTGTATTTGAGAGATGTGACGAATGGAGGTAAACTTTGAAGGATGTTTTTATCATAGGTAGCAGAGGTTTGCCTGCTCAATACGGTGGTTTTGAGACATTTGTTGAGAAGTTGGTTTCTCATAAGGTATCGCCTACTATACGTTATCACGTGGCTTGCTTATCTGACGAAAGTACTGGCAAGCATTTTGACTATAAAGGTGCGGATTGTTTTACGGTCAATCCACCAAAGCTAGGTCCTGCGCGTGTCATAGCTTACGATATGATGGCTATTAATTATAGCTTGAAACTTATTAAAAAAGAGGGAATTCAAGCCCCAATTTTCTATATTTTAGGAAATACCATTGGTGCTTTCATTGTTCATTTTGCCAAGAAAATTCAGTCCATTGGTGGGATTTTGTTAGTCAATCCTGACGGTTTGGAATGGAAACGTGCTAAGTGGTCTAAGCCTGTTCAAAGCTATCTCAAATACTCTGAAAAAGAGATGACAAAGTATGCAAACTTGATTATTTCTGATAACCGAGGTATTGAGACCTATATTCAAAATACCTATCCGTGGTCTAGAACGACTTTTATCGCTTATGGAACTGACTTATCTAAGACGACTTTGACTGCTGAGGATACCCCTGTTCGAGATTGGTATCAGAAATGGCAAACTCAAGAAAAAGATTATTATTTGATACTGGGTCGATTTGTTCCTGAAAACAACTACGAAACTGCAATTCGTGAATTTATGAAGTCCTCTACAGAGCGTGATCTTGTTATCATCTGTAATCATGAAGGAAATGCTTACTTTGATGAACTACGACAGATAACAGGATTTGATAAAGATAAACGTGTGAAGTTTGTGGGGACTGTCTATGATCAGGACTTGCTTAAGTATATCCGTAACCAAGCCTTTGCTTATATTCATGGACATGAAGTAGGTGGAACGAATCCAGGCTTATTAGAGGCCTTGGCTCAAACAGACCTCAACCTTATCTATAATGTAGACTTTAATCATCAGGTTGCTCAAGACACCGCCTTGTATTGGACTAAAGAGGATGGGAATTTGTCTCAGCTTATCGATTCTGTAGATGGTAAAGTGTCATTCGAGGACTTGGGAAATGCTGCTAAAGCAAATATGAAAGAAAATTACACCTGGGAAAAAATCGTGGGTGAATACGAGGAGCTATTTTTATCATGAAAGTAACTATTCTCATGTCTACTTATAATGGCGAGAACTTTTTAGCAGAGCAAATAGAGAGTATTCAGCAACAGACTTATACTGATTGGACCTTGTTAATTCGTGATGATGGTTCTAAAGATAAAACGAGAGACCTTATCAAACGTTTCGCTTCAGAAGATGATCGCATTGTTTTCATCAATCCTGATCAAACTGAAAATTTAGGTGTTATAAAGAGTTTCTTTACGCTTTTGAAGTATCAAGAATCTGACTACTATCTTTTCTCAGACCAGGATGATACTTGGTTACCTGAGAAACTATCTCTTCAACTTGAGAAAGCAAGTCACTACCCATCTGATAAACCACTTTTGGTATATACGGATTTAAAGGTTGTGAATCAAGATTTAGAGGTACTTCATGAGAGTATGATTCGTACTCAGTCTGACCATGCTAATACGGAATTGGTTCAAGAAATGACAGAAAACACTGTTACAGGTGGTGTGTCTTTAATCAATCATGCTCTGGCTGAATTATGGACTGGTAAGGAAACGAACGAGCTTTTGATGCATGACTGGTATTTAGGTTTGCTTGCGTCAGCATTTGGCAATCTCGTTTATATTGACCAGCCAACAGAGCTTTACCGTCAGCATGCGGATAATGTCTTGGGAGCTAGAACGCTTCGGAAACGTATGCAGAATTGGATTCGCCCTCAGACCTTGTTCAACAAATATTGGAAGTTGATTAAGGCTAGTCAGAATCAGGCGGAAAATCTTCTTTCTTTGCCATTGAATGCTGAAAATAGAGAGTTGGTTGAAAACTTTGTGACCATTATGGACCAAGGATTCAGAGAGCGTTATCGTCGTTTGAAAACATATGGCTATCGTAAAAACAGGGCTTTTCATACCTTTGTATTTACGAGCTTGATTTTGACAAAATTCATGTATAAGGAGGACTAAATGAATTTCTTTAGTCAAAAAAATAGGATTTTACTTAAGGAACTGATTAAAACGGATTTTAAATTGCGTTATCAAGGTTCTTTCATTGGTTATCTTTGGTCTATTTTGAAACCTTTGATGATGTTTACAATTATGTACCTTGTCTTTGTTCGTTTCTTGAGATTTGATGATGGGACACCACACTACGCAGTAGGATTGCTTTTAGCCATGATTTTCTGGGGCTTCTTTACGGAGGCTACCAATATGGGGATGCTTTCCATTGTTTCACGCGGAGATCTCTTACGTAAACTAAACTTTCCGAAGCAAACAATCGTAATCTCATCTGTACTAGGGGCTGCGATTAATTTCTTGATTAACCTAGTGGTTGTCTTTGTATTTGCCTTAATTAACCATGTTCCGATTGGTTTCAATACTTTGGTTATCATTCCTCTCTTTATTGAGGTGTTATTGATGGCAATGGGTGTTGCTTTTATTCTATCAGCACTCTTTGTTAAATATCGTGATATTGGTCCTATCTGGGAAGTTGTGCTTCAAGCTGGTATGTATGCAAGCCCAATTATCTATTCCATCACTTACCTTCTTCAAAGAAACCAGACGTTTGTTGCAAAGGTTATGATGTTGAATCCAATTGCTCAGATTTTACAGGATATGCGTCATTTTATTATTGATCCAGTTAACCCAAGAGGTTGGGATATTATTAATAATAAATTGATTGCTTTTGTTCCTTATGCGATTCCTGTAGTGATTTTTATCATTGGTTTCCTTGTCTTTAATCGAAATGCTAAACGATTTGCGGAGATTCTATAATGTCAAATAATATTGCTGTAAAAGTAGATCATGTAAGTAAGTATTTTAAATTACCAACTGAGGCGAGTCAGAGTTTGAGAACAACTTTAGTCAATCGCTTTAAAGGGATTAAAGGGTATACTGAACAACATGTCTTGAAAGATATTTCTTTTGAAGTTGAAAAAGGTGATTTTTATGGAATTGTTGGGCGTAATGGTTCTGGGAAATCAACACTTCTAAAAATTATTTCTGAGATTTATGTTCCTGAAAAAGGTAAGGTCACCATTGATGGTAAGTTGGTATCTTTCATTGAGCTTGGGGTTGGGTTTAATCCAGAACTAACTGGTCGTGAGAATGTCTATATGAATGGTGCAATGCTTGGTTTTTCAACTGAAGAAGTAGATGCCATGTATGATGACATTGTAGACTTTGCTGAACTCCATGATTTCATGAATCAAAAGTTGAAGAACTACTCAAGTGGTATGCAGGTTCGTCTGGCTTTCTCAGTTGCTATCAAGGCTCAAGGAGATATCCTTATCCTGGATGAAGTCTTAGCTGTAGGTGACGAGGCCTTCCAACGTAAGTGTAATGATTATTTCATGGAACGTAAGCAATCTGGAAAAACAACCATCTTAGTTACCCATGATATGTCAGCAGTTAAAAAATACTGCAATAAAGCAGTTCTGATTGAACATGGTTTGGTCAAAGTGGTTGGTGATCCAGATGAAGTTGCTAACCAATATAGTTTTGATAATGCTGCTGGTCAAAAGGTTTCAAACGACGACGTTGTTGTTGAAAATCCTAAAATCACTGATTTACAAGTGAAACTCTTGAATGACAATATTATCAGTCCTGACCAAGATATTTCATTTGAGATTTCATATGATGTCAATGAGGATATTGAGACCTATATTGCCTTTTCGTTAACGGATATTGACCGTGGTATCTGGATTTATAATGACAATTCCATGGACAATAAAACAAGTGGTTCTGGAAGAAAAACACTCACATATAAATGTAGTCTTGCCCATCTTAATAACATTAAGCTCAAGCTTCAAGTTTCTGTCCGTGATAACGATGATCAGATGATTGCCTTTGCTGATTCGGAAAACTCACCAGTTATTCTCTTAAATCGAACTGATATTGAGGATGATGATAAGTCTGCTAAAGATTCTGCAACCGGTATGGTTCAGAGAAATGGAAAATGGGAGATTCAAGAATAAATGAAACGTCTCTTATTGTATGTTCATTATAATAAGTACGACGAATTAAGTGGTCATGTGCTCTACCAATTGGAGCAACTTCGACCACTTTTTTCTAAACTTATTGTGATTTCAAATAGTCAACTAACGGAATCGGCAACATTAACTCTCAAAGAGCTTGGCATAGCTGAAGTTATTCAGAGAGAGAATCTAGGCTTTGATTTTGCAGCCTGGAGAGATGGTATGACTCATGTTGGATTCGAACGGTTAGCAGATTTTGATTCGATTACACTCATGAATGACACTTGCTTTGGTCCTCTTTGGGATATGTCTGACTTAATTGAAGACTTTGAACAACGACAGAGTGTTGATTTTTGGGGGATGACGAACTTTAGAAAGACCAAATATTTTGAAGAGCATTTGCAAAGTTATTTTATATCTTTCAAAAATCATGTTGTCGCTTCAAGAAGTCTTTCAGAAATTTTGGACTTCTATTAAAGACTTTTACTGATGTTCAAGATGTTATTGACAATTACGAAACTATGGGTTACAAGTGTTCTTACTGAGGCGGGTTTTCGTTATGATGCTGTCTTTAATACCATTGAAGCAGAGGCAGGAGATTTAATCCACCCTGACTTTTCTTACTATAGACCAATAAGTACCCTTGAGCATAAGGTACCATTCATTAAACTAAAAGCTTTTACCGACAATGAAAAAAAGGGAAGATTACTTTTAGACTATCTTTGCTAACCTATCAACATATCCGGTAGCACTAATTAAGTCCCATCTAAATCGTTACCATTCTCCTGATAGTTTAGTCATTTTAGATGAGAAAATTATTGGTCCTTCTTTTAAAACCTTAAGTAAGCATGAGTATCGTATGGTTATCCATGTGCACATTAGCGACCTTGAGAGACTGAAAGTATTTTTGGATAGTAAGTTATCTGCTTTCTATTATTTCACTTTATCAAGTCGTTTAGATAAAACTGAAGTTGAAGAATACCTTATTAAATAGTTTTGATAAAGATAGATTTCAGATAGTCTCACAACGGTTTGATAATCATTATTATGCCTTGGTTTCTCTGGCTTCAAAGCTTAGTGACTATGACTTTGTTGGGCATTTTCACACAGAAGCCTTTGGAAATGAAGGTAAACTTGTTGATGAAACTACAAAAAAGACATGCTCTAGTGGATATGCTATCAGATGAAGAGAAGGTAGTATCAATCTTTGATCATTTTCCAGAGGTTGGACTTGTTTTGCTGATTTGTCAAAAGAACTTTATTGGACCGATGCAATTGGTGCCTTAAATCAAGAACAGACAGTTAAATTAACTAACGAATGTCAAAAAGTAATCAATCATTCGCTTCATGTTTTTCAAGGTTTTATGTGGCTGTCAAAAGATTTTCTGGAAAACATTATTCTAAAGGATGAGCATATTTTCTATGACTTTGACGAAAATACTCTCCCTTATCTTTTCTATCGAAAAGCCTGGGATGTAGGAATTGATTATCGTATTATTACTTCAGAGAAAATATCTTTTGCAGAACGGTATAAGATTCATCTTATTGAAATGTCACAGGTGGCAGAACCACTGACCTTAAAGAGTAAATTTTCAGCATATCGAAAAGCCTTGTTAAAGAAGTTAGGTTTAAAAAAATCTTCAGCTGTTTAACTTCCCCTCCCACTTAACGAATAGGTAAGTAGGAGGTTTTTCTTATGTATAGTATTGTATCTGAGGAGGTCGGGGCTTTTGCCTCGTGAGCGACTCTTGCAGAAGGGAGCAGAGGTTTTATCGGACCAGGAGCTGTTGGCGATAGTGCTGCGGACAGGGACCAAGTCTGAGTCGGTCTTATCTATGGCTAATCGTATTTTGAAAGGGATGACGAGTTTGGCGGATTTGTCTCGTTTGTCCTTGAATGAGCTTCAGGAGATTCCTGGTATTGGGCGTGTGAAGTCTATTGAACTCAAGGCTATGGTGGAGTTGGCTAAGCGGATTGAGAAGGCTGAGTTGTCTCGTTCTGAGCAGATTATGTCCAGTCAGCAGGTTGGCTCGTCGTATGATGTTGGATATTCGGGGACAAGCCTC
>ENA-OQBV01001127-OQBV01001127.1-human-gut-metagenome-genome-assembly--contig:-NODE-1127-length-13928-cov-3.259329_pt1 | contig 13928 bp, 17 predicted proteins | sample MGYA00242750_ERZ504559 | MGnify/ENA primary metagenome ERZ504559 (study PRJEB26092, sample SAMD00036230) | human gut metagenome | host: Homo sapiens | study: EMG produced TPA metagenomics assembly of...
TTTAGCTTTGATTTCTTCATGCTTCTGCTTTAGAAACACCTTCTTTTACTACCTTAGGAGCTTCCGTCAACTACTTCTTTTGCTTCTTTCAGTCCAAGTCCTGTGATCTCACGAACAACTTTGATAACTTTAACTTTAGATGCTCCAGCAGATACTAATTCTACGTCGAACTCATCTTTCTCTTCTGCTGCTCCAGCTCCGTCTCCAGCTGCTGCTGCAACTACAACACCTGCTGCTGCAGATACTCCAAATTCTTCTTCACAAGCTTTTACTAATTCATTTAATTCTAATACTGATAATTCTTTGATCGCTTCGATCATTTCAGCTGTTGTCAATTTAGCCATTTTCATATCCTCCATATTCATTGATATTCTGATTATTTTTATACTCTGCCGTACATCATACGGCTACCCCATAAAGGCATATCCTGCCGGGTATAAAATGTAATTCCAATTACTCTGCTGTTGTCTCAGCTGCTTCCTCTGCAGGAGCTTCAGCTGTCTCTGCAACTGCTTCGCCATCTTTTTCTGCGATCTGTTTGATAACGCGAGCGAAGTTTGTAATTGGTGACTGCATACTTCCAAGTAATCTGGAAAGCAATACTTCTCTGGATGGAATCTTAGCCAGTTCTGAAAGTGCTGCCACATCATAAACTGTTCCTTCCACTACACCACCTTTTAATTCAAGCTTGTCTGCTCCTTTTGCAAACTCGCAAAGAATTCTTGCTGGTGCTGTTGCATCTTCTTTAGAAATTGCAATCGCGCTTGGTCCTTCCAGACATCCTTCAAGACCTTCGAATTCAGTTCCTTCGAATGCTCTCTTCATCATAGTGTTCTTATATACTCTGTAAGTAACACCTGCTTCTCTGAGCTTTTTACGAAGTTCTGTATCCTGAGCAACTGTCAGTCCGCGGTAATCTACGAGAACAACTGACTGAGCTCCTTTCAGTTCTTCTGAAATCGCCTCAACGATTGGCTGTTTTAATTCTACTTTTGCCATGTTCGGTACACCTCCTTATTTTATTGTGCGTGTACTGCCAAAATAAAAACCTCTGTATCCAAAGACACAGAGGTTTACAAATCCGAAATTGAATTCGCATACTTCCTCGGCAGGCGTTTTCTCCTTATGCCTTACGGCACCTGCTGTCTTCGGCAGTCAATTGCTATATTATAATAGCACTTTATATTGTCAATGTCAACAGTTTTTTAAACCAGTTTCATTGGGTTGATTTTTACACCAGGTCCCATTGTAGATGTCAGTGTTACGCTCTTTAAGTACTGACCTTTTACTGCTGCCGGTTTAGCTTTGTTGATTGCATCGATAAGCGTCTGGAAGTTGTCCGCTAACTGTTCTTCAGTAAATGAAGCTTTTCCAATCGGCACATGGATAATGTTTGTTTTGTCCAATCTGTACTCAATCTTACCAGCTTTGATATCGTTGATTGCTTTTGTTACGTCCATTGTAACTGTTCCGGCTTTCGGGTTTGGCATCAGACCTTTTGGTCCAAGTACACGTCCGAGACGTCCAACAACACCCATCATGTCAGGTGTAGCAACAACAACATCGAATTCAAACCATCCTTCGTTCTGGATCTTTGGAATCAGATCCTCTGCTCCTACGTAATCTGCTCCGGCTGCTTTTGCTTCTTCTGCTTTTGCATCTTTTGCAAATACAAGGATACGAACTTTTTTACCAGTTCCGTGAGGAAGCACTACTGCTCCACGGATCTGCTGGTCTGCGTGACGTCCGTCACAACCTGTTCTGATGTGAGCTTCGATTGTCTCGTCAAATTTAGCTACTGCTGATTTTTTCACTAATGCAACTGCTTCTGCTTTCTCGTAAAGATTTCCTCTTTCGATCAGTTTTGCAGCTTCGATATATTTCTTTCCTCGTTTCATTTCAAATAACCTCCTTGTGGTATTGGCGGGAACGTGCCCCTCCCACTTTTTCGTGAATTTACATATAACATAGATTGTCTCTTCCTCCTTTTCGAAGACACCGAAAAGAATTGTTCAGACTTTCTTAAATCTCTGCTTTTTTATCTGGCAGTTATCTCTTACTCTTCAACCACTACACCCATAGAACGGCATGTTCCTGCCACCATGCTCATAGCTGCTTCTACTGTTGCAGCATTTAAGTCTGGCATTTTCATCTCAGCGATTTCCTGAAGCTGAGCTTTTGTGATTGTTGCAACTTTTGTTTTGTTCGGCACACCGGAACCTGATTTCAGGTTACATGCTTTCTTAATAAGAACTGCTGCCGGTGGAGTCTTTGTAACGAAGCTAAAGCTTCTGTCATTGTAAACTGTGATAACAACAGGAATAATCAGGTCACCCTGGTCTGCTGTTCTGGCATTGAACTGTTTTGTAAATTCAACGATATTTACACCGTGCTGTCCAAGTGCAGGACCTACCGGTGGTGCTGGAGTTGCTTTACCAGCTGGAATCTGTAATTTAATATATCCTTCTACTTTTTTTGCCATTTTTCATTACCTCCTTGTGGTATTGGCGGGATTTTCATCCCTCCCACGGTTTTTTAATCCATCTTTCTTACTTCTGAGAAATTCAGTTCAACCGGAGCTCTCGCGAGCAGCTCTACATGATCGACAGGCTCTGTTTCTGTTCGTTGATCGCCTGGATCATACCAACAGTACCTTCCCATGCTCCGCTCAATACGGTCACTGTATCGCCAACCTCGAAGTCAACTACGATGTCTTCCTGTTTGATTCCCAGATTTGCCATTTCCTCTTCTTCCAGCGGAACCGGCTTGGATCCAGGTCCGACAAATCCTGTCACACCTCTGGTATTTCTTACGACATACCAGGTATCATCATTCATGATCATATGGATCAGGACATACCCAGGAAACATCTTCTTCTGACTTGCTTTCTGAACACCATTCTTTAATTCCACGACTTCCTGCATCGGAACTCTGACTTCAAGAATCTGGTCCTCCAGGTGACGGTTCTCAATTGTCTTATCAATGTTTGCTTTTACTTTGTTTTCATACCCGGAATAAGTATGAACTACATACCATTTTGCTTCTGACATAAAATCACCTTTCCGCTTCTGACCAGCTATTTTATCAGAAAGTCAATCCCATATTTCATCAGTACATCGATCACAGAGATCAATGCGCCCATCAATACAGAAACGATTACAACTGCAGCTGTCTGCTTTGCAAGTGTGTTCTTATCCGGCCAGACAATCTTTTTAAATTCGGCCTTCATTCCTTTAAACCAGCTTGACTTCTGAGCTTTTTCTGCTTTTCCTGTCTTTCCACTCATACATCCACTTCCTTCCAACGATTATTTCGTTTCTTTGTGCAGTGTGTGTGATTTACAGAATTTGCAGTACTTCTTTGTCTCCATACGGTCCGGATGTGTTTTCTTATCCTTAGTCATGTTGTAGTTACGATTCTTGCATTCCGTACATTCCAATGTGATTCTTGTGCGCACAACTTCCACCTCGCTTTTTATTTACTTTTTACATGTTACTTTGATGGCTGCGACCCCATCTAATTTTAGGCATAAAAAAAAGACCTACTTCCATTCGCCAGAAAATTGTATCATATCACTATGGGGAAGTCAAGGTGTTTCTTGTGTACTCTTTAAAAACTCTTTCAAAAAAGAAAATGAAAATATGAAAATTTTTTCGGAAAATAAAGCAAGTTTTTTCCTCCTCTCCCTGATATTCTATAACCAGATCACACAACACTTTATTTTATGGAGGATTTTAATATGAAGAAAATATACCAACTCGGGATTCTTGGACTTGGAGAAGGGCGCAGCGTCATTTCCGCCGCATTAAGCAGTCCTCATTGGGAGATCGGCAATATCTGTGACTTAAACGAATCACTCTGCCAGCAGCGTTGCAAAGAATTTGGTCTCACAGATTACACCACACGTTACGAAGATCTGCTTCGTGATCCACAAATTGATGTCATTGGAATCTATACACCAGATCAGCTTCATTCTCTTCACATCCGCATGGCTCTGGAAGCAGGAAAAGATGTCATCTGTACCAAACCACTCATGACTTCTCTGGAAGATGCAAACGAACTTTTAACACTCCAGAAAAAATCCGGACGACATGTTTTCATCGGCCAAAGTTCCCGCTATTTCGAACCTGCCAGACGCCAGCGAAAAGATTTTGAAGCCGGAAAGCATGGAGACCTGGTCACACTGGAAACTCATTATATCAGTGATTCCCGTTGGTTTTTGGAACGTGCATGGAGCAGAAGCAGTGGATTTTCATGGATGTACAACTTCATGATCCACGCAGTAGACCTTGCCGCCTGGTATCTCCCGGATATCGAAGAAGTATATGGAGTCGGCGTTACCAGCCAGAACACAAAAGACTATCAGCTGACTGTACCTGACACTATGAAATTCATTTTAAAAGATACTTCCGGGATCTGCGCAAGTGTCAGCGGCGTTTATGCAGAACCCACCCTTGGTTCCGGTGTAGAACAGTCTATCAGCTGTACATTAAGAGGTACCGAAGGGATCAGCCGCGCCGGATATCCACATCTAAAATATGAAACCAATTTTGCTCCGGTCCAAAAAACCGCTGTCAGCCATGATTATTCTGACATGGTAGATTACTATTTCCGTTTTGAAGGATGGACACACCACGCCGGAGAATATCAGAATTATATGGAAGAATTTGCTCTTTGTCTGGATCAGGGAATCACCCCAAAACCAGACTTAAAAGAAGGGATCCATACTCTTGCAATTATGGAGGCGATGGAAAAAAGTATAGAAACCGGAAATGTAATGAAAGTATCAGACATTCTGGCTGCGCACAATATTTCTTTTGACTGATCTTAAAATACCGCTTCTGCATTACCGTGAATACAGAAGCGGTATTCTATTTCTTTATAAAATCCTGACTTGTAATTTCTGTTTCTTTTTCCACTCTTACATTACAATTCGCATCTTCCAGATAAATCGATACATTTTGCGGTATCTCACTTTTTAAAACAGCCCGATAAAATACGCCTTCCCTCCATTCCAGATCAATTTCTAAATTTCCTCTTGCATGAAACGAAGAAATTTTTCCATTTTTCCAGTTCTTTGGAAGCGCAGGCAAAAATCGAATCCGCCCCCTATGACTTTGTATCAGCATTTCTCCAATGCAACTGCACAACCCTGTATTTCCATCTAATTCGTACACATGGTCAAATGCGCCTGCCCCTCTTGTCGGCGGATGATATACCATAAAATTGGGTTCCAGGAGATGTTCCATCATATGACAGATATGCGCATATGCTTTTTCTCCATGTTGAAGCCGTGCTTCATACAACATCAGCATGGATCGCGCCCATCCTGTATCCTCCCAGTTTTCGGACGGTGTCAGCTTTCTTTGCAAGGTCTTTTCTGCCGCTTCGCATAAATCCGGTGTCTCTTCCGGAGTGATCTGCGCAAACGGAAACAGGCCAAGTAAATGGCTGGTATGCCGATGCTGTGGATCTGCTTCCGGAAGATCATGATCCCATTCCGCAATGCATCCATTTTCCAGCACCCGGTACGGAAGCAGATTTTCATAAATTTCCGAAATTTTTATATCCTTTTCCTTTTTCGGCATTTCCAAAATATCTGACGCCTTTTTATAAATAAAGAACAATTCCCGTATCATTAAAATTTCATAAGTACAGCCCGAACTGATCTGCCTTGCATTCCCATTATATAGGAAACTATTTTCCGGAGAAATGGACGGTCCACAAGTATATTCTCCTGATTCTGTCTGATACACGTACTCCAGGAAAAACTCAACAGCCTCCTCCACCAAAGGAAATACCTTTTCCAAGAATCTCTGATCCCCGGTGTAAAGATAATGTTCCCAGATATGTGTCAGAATCCATACCCCTCCTGTCGGACAAGGCGCAATTGGAGAAGCCCAGTAAGGTGCCGCATATCCCCATGCATTTGATACAATTTCGCCGACCCAACCTTTCATCCCATAGGAGAGACGCGCTGTTTTTCTGCCTTCCGGTATCAATTTTTCTTCAATCCAACGATACAGCGACTCTGTGACAAATCCCATTCCAGAAAATTCTGCCGGCCAGTAATTCATCTGCGTATTGATATCAAGATGCATATCACATGTCCACCCAATACGGCAGGCTACATTATCATTCCAGATCCCCTGTAGATGTGCCGGAAGTTTTGAATCTTCTCTGGAGGAACAAAACAACAGATATCTGCCATATTGAAACATCAACGGAATCTTCTCCGAAACCGAATCGGTTCCTTCGATTTGCAGCCGGGCTCCCCCTGTAAACTGTTTCATATCCTCCTCATGTCTTCTAGTCACTTCTGCTGCTCCTTTTTGTGCTGCACTCATGCAACGCGCAAAAGAAATCTGATACATACACATGTTCGAAAGATCCTGGTCCTCAAAATTAGTTTCCATCGCAAGGTAAATCTGTGCATTTGTACACTTTCTGATCCACAGACCACTCTCGTCACTTTCTGTTTCTCCATCTGTCACAACTTTCAGCGCACCCTCCAAATGGACTCCGCATTTTTGATCACAATGCAGCATTTCAAATGCATCGGCAAAAAAATCGAATTCCACACTCTGCCGGTTTCATCCCAGCCTTCCTGATTATAAGGCTCAAACCAGAGTTTTAAGTCCATCTTACCACTGCATTCAACAGACACCATCAACACCTTATCCGGATGAGAAGTACGGATTTCTTCAAAAATCCGCACTTTATCGCTCTTTCTTAAAACCCAGACCTTTCCTGTTTCCAGCTCCAGTCCTCTTTCATATTCTTGTACCGCCTCTCCCATCTGGTATTTTATATACAATTTCCCGGTCGGCAGATGTGTCCCGTAATTTTCTCGTCTTCCGATAAACTTCTCTGCTTCCTGATGTACCTGATCGTAATCTCCTGTCTGTTCCGCTTTTCTCATCTTTTGAAAAGCCTCGGCAGCGCCTTCCTGGTTCGCAGTTTTCTCTGCCTCTCCACTATAAAATGTATGTTCTGTCAAGTCGATTTCTTCACAGTCTGCTCCGCCATAAACCATGGCTCCAATCTGCCCGTTTCCAAGCGGGAGCGCTTCTCCCCAGCGTAATGCCGGTTTTTCATACACAAGTCTCATATGCTTACTTCCTTATTCTTTTACGCCGCCGGATGTCATTCCGCCAATGATATATTTCTGCCCGATCAAATATACGATAATAACCGGAATACAGGTCAGGATAATATCTGCAAAGACGAAATGCCACCAGTTTTTATTCTTCCCAAAAAAATTGATATACTGCCATTGTCATTGGATACATCTTGCTTGAATTTGACAAGTACAGCGGAGTCAAAAAGTCGCTCCATATTCCCATAAACTGTAAAATAAAACAGGTTACGATCGTTGGCTTCATCAATGGTGCAACTACTTTAAAAAATAACGATAACGGTCCACATCCATCTATGATCGCAGCTTCGTCCAACTCCACCGGGATCGAAGAAATAAAGTTCCGTATTGTAAAAATACAGAAAGGGATCATGGAACTGATAAATGCAATAATGATTCCCGGCTTTGTATTGGCCAGATTGAAGGTCTGAAGCACTTTTACTAATGTTACATAGTTGATCGGGAAAAACAGTCCGCAGATTACAAAATAATATAAAAAAATTATTAATCTTTGTTTTGTTTCTTGCCATAAACAAATGCTGCCATCGCACATCCCAAGCACTCCAATCGTGGTGGAAATCCCTGCATAGGTCAAAGAATTAAAAAATCCATGTACCAGATTCGCCTCTTCGATCACTTCCAGATATGTTTCAAAATGCCACTCTGTCGGAAGTGCAAGACTCATTCTCGCAGCCTCTGCCTTTGGTTTTAAAGAGTTAATAAACACCATATAAAACGGAAGGATTACCACGATACAAAGACTGATACATACCAGATGTTTCAAAACATTACTCACTGTTTTTTTCATTTACTGCTGCACCTCTCTCTTGCTCATTGTTCGAACCACCACAATTCCTATTACTGCGGTAATCAACAACAGAATTGCATTCAACGCTGTAGACATTCCATAATTACCTGTCGAATATAACTGGAATGAATATGTTGTCAACACTTCTGTCGCGTGTCCCGGACCACCATTTGTCAGCACATAGACGATATCAAATACCTTCAGACCATATGTAATACCAAACACAAGATTGATCATCACTGCCCCTGAAAGCATTGGAAGCGTAATGTATCTCAAACGCTGCCAGAAATTAGCGCCATCAATTTTGGCTGCTTCATATAGTGATTTTGGAATCGTCTGCAATCCCGCCAGGAAAATCGTCATACAGTATCCGATGCCTCGCCATGCATCTACTCCGAAAATCGATTTCCATACAACATCCAGATCAGACAGCCATTTCTGCTGCAAAAACTCAAGATTTAATGCCTCTAACACCGTATTAAGAAGACCGTGATCAAAATTAAAAATACTTTTAAATACGATTCCGATAATTACGAACGGCAAAATCGACGGCAGATATAAAATCGTTCTGTAAATTCCTTTTCCTCTCAGCCCTTCCTGCAGCATCACCGCAAGAAGAAGCGCCGGAATCAGTTTCACAATATTCGAAACAACGGTAAACATCAGCGTATGCAGAATTCCCGACGCATAATCTGTATCAGAGGTAAAAATTTCAATATAATTTTTCAGTCCTACGAAATGTGTCCCATCTATTGCACTTCTGGAACTCCAGTCTGTGAAGGAATATCCAACTCCCAAAAGGCTGGGACTTAGGAAAAAGCAAATATAAAACAATAACGGTATTACCAAAAACCACCATGGATATATCTTATTTTTTTTCACAGTATCACCACTTTCTTTTCATAAATAATGCCATATTTTGTTTCCATTTCCAGTGAACAAAATATGGCATTCTACTTTCACTCTTTTGAATCTTCTCCTGCTTTATCTGGTTACTGCCAGTTCGGATCCTTTGCTGTTTTTGCAGCTTCTGCTCTGTTTTTATCCATATTTTTCAGAATTTCATCCGCATCCTTAATCGTTCCCTGGCAATATGCCACCAAGTCCTGACCAAACTGATTCCAGAAATCATTGGTGTATTTTGTTCCTGTCTGTAATACCGGTGTCTTCATCTGCTCTTCTGTCAGACTTGCCATAAATTCCTCTTCTTCCGGCAGCCAGTGCTGTTCCAGATTTTCGTCCAGTACATCCAGATTTGTAAATACCGGTGAGTTGTCCAAAATCTCCTGCAGACTTTCTGTTGTTGTCACAAAGTTAAAGAATTCTTTTACCAGTTCCGGATGTTCTGATTTTTTATACCCAAACATGGTTGGTCCGCTTGGGTTGGTAGGATAATACTGGTTGTCTGCAAATGGACAAAGGAATAATCCAAATTCATCTTCTGTCGCAGTATCTTCTTTAATCTGTTTGATAACTCCTGATCCGGAAGTTACCATTGCTGCTTCTCGATCACCTAAAGCATTGATCAGATTGGAAGAATCCGTTCCGATCCAGTCCTCTCCAAAATATCCCAAGTCTGAAAATTCTTTAAACTGTTCCAGTGATTTCTGCATCAATTCATTACCTGAGAATGTTGCTTTGTTTGCATTCAGCGCTTCATATAATCCAGGCTCTGCCGCTTCATAAACTCCTCCGATCTGGAAGAATGACAATTGATGCTGCCATCCGTCTGCTCCAGGCATATACCATGGCGTGATTCCTTTATCCTGTATCTCACCGCACAGTTTTTTGAACTCCTCGTATGTTGTCGGCACTTTCCATCCATTCTCTTCGAATAATGTTTTATTATATACCATTACACAATCCGGGGAATTGTGATAAATCTGCAATCCATATAACTTGTCATCATATTTGCAGGATGAAAGTCTTGTCTCAGGCATAATTTTTTCCCATTCTGCACCTGTAAAATCAATACAGTATTCTTCCGGATTTACGATGACTGACTCAATTGCAAATGGATTAGACTGAATCCAGAACACATCTGCGCAGGAATCTGTCGTCAGTTTTGACTGAAGAAGATCAGAATACTGATCTGCAGGAATCGTCTGAAGATCTACTGTAACATCATATTCTTCCTCAAATCGCTCAATTGTGTCATCATATCGATTGTCCATCCAGCCTGCCGATGTCAGAATACTCAATGTTTCTCCTGAAAATTCGCTTTTTTCTTTTCCCTCTCCCGACTCTGATTTTCCGCATCCGGCCAGTGCTGTCATTACCATGCTCGCACATAACACTGCTGCTAATACTTTCTTTTTCATGCTTCTCCTCCTTGTTTCGTCCCTTTCTTGATGGCTATATTCTACCGAATCCAATATGAGAAATCTATGCATTTTTCAAGATATAATTTGTACTTTTTTTACACTTTTTATTTCTTTTTCATAAATACATTGCTATTTTCCATTTTCTGTTTTAGTCTTATAGTATAATAATTCAGATTTTTTCGAAAGGATTTTAGATATGTTTTTCAAAGGACACCGAAAACTTCAGACACAGTTATATCTCGCCTATCTGGGAATCATTTTATTTTTTCTCGGAACATTCAGTATGTTCTTTTATGTCTTTGTCTCCGGCAAACTAAAAGACGAAGCCTTTGAACGTTTATACAACAACAATCTGACTCTGAAAGATTCTGTGGAAGCAAATATTGAAGACATGGATAATGTTTCCATCAACATCAATTACAGCAGCATTGTAGAAAATACCCTGTCATATGACTTCAATCTGAATCAGGATCGAAATTCTTACAAACGGCTGGCTGATCTTTTTGTGATGCTCAACGGAACGAACAGCAGGGCAGATTATATCTATCTTTATGATCTGGAAGGAACTTGTCTTCAGGTGGACTCTGTACAAAAGCTTACCCATATCAATCTGGAATCCCAATCCTGGTATCAGCCTGTCCTATCCCAAAAGGGCTCCTTATTTCTCAGCGCCCCTTTGAAAAAAAGATCGGAGCTTACACCACTGATGTAATTTCTCTTTATCGTACTTATGTAAATTCCAATCGAAAAACTGTTGGAATCGTGGAAACTGTCAAAATTGTAAAAGTCTTTTTAATGCGATCATACGTTTCGAAAAAAAAGCAACTACACCGACCAGAATTTATATCTACAATGAGCGGAATGAACTGATATATCCCTACCAACCAGATTTGGAAATTCCCAATTATCCTTCTATTTCCAAATCTAATACAGGAACTTCTTTCAATGGTACAACAGTGGAACAAATAACAAATCCAAACACTTTACAAAAAGAATATCTGACTGCTCTTCCTTCTGACTATACCGGCTGGACCTACTATGCAGTCCAGGATGAAGCAGATATTCTTTCTCCATTGAATGCCCTTACCCGGGTACTGTTTATTTTTGTTATCATTATAATCTTGATTGCCAGTATTGTTTCTCACTATCTGGCAAAACGGCTGGCTCATCCCATTGCCCATTTGAAGCATATCATTCAAAGAATGCAGCTTTCCAACCTGGGCCTGGAATCTCCGGCATCTTATCCGGTTTTTTCTGTCGAATTGAAGGAATTGTACGATTCATTTTCAGAAATGAATCAGAAATTAAAAGCCTCCCGGGATCAGCTTCTAAAGGTCCAGGAAGCAGAACTGGAAGCCCGATCTCTTGCGCTCCAGTCTCAAATGAGTCCGCATTTTTATTATAACTCTCTTTCCAGTATTATGATCCTGGCCGAAAATGGAGACACAAAGTCTGTCGCAGGTATGTGCCAGAATCTGTCACGGATCATGCGTTACGTCACAGACTTTAAAACACGGGTCGTCAGTATCCGAGAAGAACTTGACTATATCAAAGAATATTTATACTGTATGAAAATGAGAAATCAATCCAGTCTCCACTACGAACTTCAGATTGATGATTCTTTGCTGGACATCACGCTCCCCAAACTCTGCATTCATCCTCTGGTGGAAAATGCACTGAAATATGGCACGAATTGTTCCCCGCCCTGGAGAGTCAAAATTTACAGCATCATCCAGGATAATTTCTGGAAGATCTGCGTAGAAGATACCGGCCCAGGTTTTTCGGAAGAAGCAATCCAACATCTGGACACACAAATCCAGACTTTTGCTTCCAATTCTTCAGAAATGCCAAAACTACAAATAAACGGGTTAGGACTTGCGAATATTTATATTCGAATGTCGATCTATTTCGAACATGATTTTATCTTTGAATATGGAAACACAAAAGAAGGACATGCTTTCACCGCAATCGGAGCCTTCTGTCGAAAGGAGAAATGATATGCAATACGAAGTCATCATTGCAGAAGACGAAGAATTAATTTTAAATAATTTGATCCAAAAAGTAAATGCACACCCTGCATTTAAAGTAATTGGTTCTGCCCAGACAGGCACAGATGCCTTAAACCTGGTAAAAGAACATTCCCCCATCCTTCTCATGACAGACATTCGTATGCCTGTCATGGACGGAATGGAACTCCTTTCCAGGGTAAGGGAACATTATCCCGACATAAGATTTATTATCATCAGCGGCTTTTCTGATTTCGAATATGCCAGAGAAGCGCTCCATTTAAAAGTATATGACTATCTTTTAAAGCCGGTTTCTCTGGATGACATTCACGAAGTGCTGTTTGGTCTTCAAAAAGACCTGGAATTAGAAAAAGAAAGTTATCAAAGTTATTTTTCTGAAGACTACACGCATATTGTACCTGCCAAAATTGCCAGACTGCTCCATGAGTTTATTACCACTCACTATCAGGACAATCTCAATCTAAGCATTATCGCCCAGACAATGAACTACTCACAGAGCTACCTTACCAAAATATTTCTGCAGGAATATAACTGTACTCCCATTAAATATTTAAACTCACTTCGTCTGAAAAAAGCCTGTTCCTTTCTCATTTATAATCCAGGAACTGACAATCAGCCAGATTGCGACTCTGACCGGATATGAAGATCAGGGTTATTTCAGCAGAACATTTAAAAAGCATTTCGGGATTTCACCACTGCAATATCGAAAAAATCACGAAGAATAAACGCTTATTTTCTTTCATCCTTCGGTGATCTGTCAAAAAACTTATGATATGTGCGATAAAAATTCGACAGATTTTGAAATCCACATTCATAGGCGATCTCCGTTACAGATAAATAAGTAGTCCGCAAAAGACGCCTTGCTTCTTTAATTCGAAGTCTGGATACATATTCACTAAAATTCATATTGGCAGCTTTTCTAAAATAGGTCGAAAAATAATTCGTACTCATATGGCAGGAAGCTGCCACTTCTTCCAAGGTCAGTTTTTCTTTATATCGCTCGTCTATATACCGAAATGCATCTCCCAGCCGGTGCATTGCTGCATTCTTTTCTTTTAAACATACATTGGACTTCGAAACATCCTGATAATGCCGGATCAACAAGGTCAAGATACGCAGCACATCTGCTTTGATCATTTTCCGGTATCCAATTTCTTTTTCCTGTTCTTCTTTTTGTATCTCCCGCATGATCCTTCGAATTCCGTCCGCTTCTTTGTCCTTGTGTCCGATCCGGTTTTGAAAGTTACCGCCGCGCTCTGCAAATGGACGCAGATATCTTCCCCCGAAACATCCAGCTTATCTGATACAAATTCCGGCTGAAAAATCATCACCAGAAGATGCATATCTTCCTCCGTTCCAATCCATCCGTGGGGTTCTGTATTATTAAAAATAATCAGATCGCCTGCTTCCATGCAGTACTCTCTTCCATTGACAAAGTATCTGCCTTTGCCTTTTTCCAACCAGCGTAATCTCGCCAATACCTGTGCCAGTGAAACGAGTTTTCATCATTTTCCTGAACCTTGCCACATACGGATATACTGCAAATTCAAATCCTTTTTCAAAATACCAGTGTATCTTCTGTCAGATGCATTCGTCCTCCTGTCAAACATTCTGTTTTATTTTACACGATT
>ENA-OQBV01001134-OQBV01001134.1-human-gut-metagenome-genome-assembly--contig:-NODE-1134-length-13903-cov-2.493177_pt1 | contig 13903 bp, 16 predicted proteins | sample MGYA00242750_ERZ504559 | MGnify/ENA primary metagenome ERZ504559 (study PRJEB26092, sample SAMD00036230) | human gut metagenome | host: Homo sapiens | study: EMG produced TPA metagenomics assembly of...
ACTCTACCTGGTATTTTATCTGGTTCGTCTTATCCTTAATTGCCGCCTGAAGCTGCACCATTACTCTTTCTTTATCCTGTGGATGCAGAAGATCTGACCAGGATTCCAGTTTATTCGGAAAGTCCAGGGTGTCATGATAGCCAAGCATTTTTCGAAATTCATGACTCCAGTTTGCATTCACAATCTCACTGTTTTCGTCACAGTCAAAATACCAGAAGCCGGAACAAATAGCCTCATTGAGCAGTGCCAGATTTACATGATCCCAGTTGACCTGTACGGACATAACCCAGATCTGTCTGCCCGCCTCATCTGTCGCATCCTCTTTACAAAGCCGTACATTATTCACTGTACCGTCTGCTGCAAGGATCTGTGCTTCCCCTGTTCCGTGAAGCTGCAAAAAACGGTCTCGCTCCAGTATATCTTCCTCGTCATAAAAGAAATTTCTCAATGAGCCTTTTGTCTGTTCCATGAAAGTATCGAATGTATATCCTGTACTATGCAACAGCAGATTATCCACAGACAAAATAGACAGGTTTTGGTCATAAGATCCTGTCATTATACCTACCCCGCCATTATTTTCCAGTGTTTTCTGTACGGCCTGTGACATGGCCTGTGTCTGCCCCGTTACAGTCTCACCTAAGGAATATATTTTGTCTTCATAATTTTTCATTTTATAAAAGTCCTCTCTCCGTCTTATGCCTTCTTCATCCTGCTTTTATCTGTATACAGAAAACCTGTCCCTGCTAGTTTTGTTACCCATTTTTGCATACAAAAAGGACACCTGCCAAAATCTGCCAGTGTCCCTACTATATTTCTCTAAAATCACACATTTATATAATATAAAAGGTATCGGAATCTCTTCTGTTCAAATATCTTTTCCATATATTATGATGATATGGAAACAGTGGCAACCGGCTGACATGGTCAAACTTTCTGACTTTAGTCCCTTCTGGCTTTGCGACCCTGCCTTTCAACAGGTTTGCCTTTAAAATAATCTCTTTCTTCAAAAGACCATACCACACGGTTTTCCGCACGTCAATAATTTTTTAAAAAAATCTACACATATTTTACTTCATAAAAAATCTAAATCGATGAATCCTAAAAACCTAACATTTTTTTCATATGAAGCTCATTCATCATTTATAGTGCTATTCTCTCCATTAACTAAACATAAACTATTGTTCGATAATAAATTTTAGATCCAAAAAGAGGCCTCACACCACGAACCAACTCGCAATGCAAAGCCTCAGCACGGATCCGTTCCCGATCTATAATGATATAACAAACAGTCCCTACTGTATATTTTAATCCAATTTTGAACACATTCTCTAATTTCTTTCGGTATATTTTTACAAAATTTCTGTATCCACGTTTCACGTAATTTACCTTTCGATGCTTTGATTTTTTAATGCCTAAGGATTTCCACTCTTTGGTTCTTTTACCCTCTTTTTATTCCTCTATAATTGGTAAGCGATTTATCTTATGGTGTTGCTAGAATAATAGAATGCTAGTACTTTACTTCATTTTTCTAGCAAACATCTTTTGCACTTCTTCATTCCATGGTGCTAGTTTTTCTAATTCTTTCTGGGCAGTTCTCGCATTCAGCCTTTTTTTCCAAAATTTAATCTAATGTCTCAGGGCACTTAAGTTCGGGACCTTAACAGTATTTCAAGCCACGTAACCACCTTTGGATGTCCGATGAATGAAAAAGATTTATCCAAAATTGTTTCCTACTAATTCGTCCTGTAAGAAAATCATTTACATAATTCCATACTGTATCATCTGCCATAGGTCCTTCTACAATATCATAATTATGTGTTTTTCCGCTTCTACATTGTGCAATAAAGTCTAACCACTCATCTGATATTTCTGGAAATTTTAATATTTTCAAACTATCGTTTGGTTTGGATTTCTTAATGTCCCAGTGATCAATGTCCTATGCCCACTATTTCTTCAAAACTCTATCAAAAATTCTATAATTTCGATCATCTCTTGGAGAACAATACACCGCAAATTCAATATTTTTGAAACTATATAAGTATTCTCGAATTACATTTTTTGCTGCCTGAGCAACAATCTGAGGATCATTCATAAATGCACCACATCCAAATGCCCCAAGAATTATCGTTTCATCATCTTCTGAAAGTGCTGTATCCAAAATTCTTTTTAATCGCTTTTCATGTAATTTTAATAATTCGTCATTTGTCATCTTTTTCGCATTATTATATGATGACTTGCCATTATAATTATTTTTGACTCTTAGATTCGGAGCTGCACATGTGATTACATCTACATTATACCAATCAGATGCATCCATAATCTCTGGTTGTTCAGTATCTGTTTTAAATACTGTGACTGCAGGTGTATAAATGATATCATCATTATAAATTGGATTATGTGCTTGTCTGTGTGGAGAATAGAATCCATCCCACATTGTTTGTGTACTTAAACAAACATATAGTCCTGAACATCTGCACAGACATTCTTCTTGTGCATTAGATCCTCTTTTTACTCCACCACCTGGATTAGTTGCGGAAGCAAAATTATGTACCGCTGTCTTAGTATTTTTATATGCCGATGCTGCTTGTAATGTCCTCTTTTTTGATACAATAATATTTGCAGGTTTTTCATATCGTTTCTGGTTATTGCTATTTATTCTTTGATTTTGGAAGATTAGTTTTTGGTTACATATTGAATTTTTGATCGATTGTTTTAAGCTTGAATTTGTTTTACATAATGTTTCTGTATCTTCAAAGATTTTTATGTTTTCTTGTTTTCCCATAATCTAATTTCTCTCTTTTTCTTTGTTATATGTATAAACTAGGATAAATACAACCTATTTTTACAATAAAAAGCTATTGCTATTAATACTCCCAAGGAGATATTAAGTAACAACAGCTTTAATAAATTTATTAATGGGTATTTTGTTTAGAATTTTTGGAACAATTTGTCTTTATTTATACCATTTACTTTATAAACTGATTTCTTAATGTCTCAGAGCACTTAAGTTTCCTGCCCGTCTATTGACATTATTTATGAATTACAGCCTTCTGGTTGTGTGATTTCTTAATGTCCCTAGGACCTTTAAAGTGTCCCTTACTTTTGTTGCATTTGCTGTTGCCTTTCCTTCTGCTATATGGACATGTATAGGCTCCAATGGATTATTTTCATTCGACCAAAAATAAATACTATATGGTCCAACTCTAAATATTTGCGGCATTCAGAATCCCTCCTTCTTGAGAAAATTCTATAATTAAATGTGCATTATCTCGAATAAGTTGCTTAAAATACATCATTTCTGACTCTGAATAACCGTGAACTTCCCATGTATAATCTGGTAACCAGCAAATAGCATCATGAAATCCACCTGTTTCATCTGGTGTTTCAATATATACTTTTACTTTTCCATCTGGATACATCTCTGAATGCGTAATTTCTGTATCATCATTTAATGTCATATATGGATACATCATATTCTTTCACTCCTTACTTCCATGCAGTTCATCTTTATGATATTTTATCACAATTGGATTTCTACCACAATGAAAAAAGCCACTGTAAATATTACAATGACTTTTCTGTATTTTTATTTAGATGTCTTTTATAAGGAATATAATGTGACATGCTCCCACCACTTAAATCCCTAATTTTGAAGTGGTGGCTTCTTGCTCAATGGCTCTACTGAGCCAAGTATCTACAAGCTATCCTCGCGTGCCCCGCGATTCTTTTGCCCGGACACGGGCATGTTTTCTTATTCTCCAATTGTCCGGATACAGACAGTTTATGCTGTCAACATTCTTCTTGCCTCTTCACGGATGTTGATCGCTGCATTGCGATCTCTGCCCATCTCATTTCCACACTCACAGTGATAGACTCTTTTATCCTGTACGCTTTTTCCGAAGTGCAGGCACTGACCCATTGCTTTCAGATTTCTTAATGTCCCTGGGACCTTAAGGATTATATGGGGGGGGAAAGAACTTCCTTATACTGCATATGGAACGAAAAAATTCCCTCTTGGTCAGATATTACGTCAGAGTATCAAATTGAGAGATGTCAGTATGTATGATCTTTATCTTCCACTTGTGAAAAATCCTAATCCTGATGCAGTCATTCAGGTTGAGAAAATTACTGGTCCTATTTTGCTTATTTCTTCTAAAATGGATAATATGTGGCCTTCAGAACCTGCAGCAGAGCAGATTATGAAACGACTCGAAGATTATGATTTTCCATATTCCTATCAGCATTTGAGTTATGATTATGGCGGACATATGTTTGTACCGATGAAATTTTGGAAAGACAAAGCTTTTTTAAAGGAGATCGTGGAAAAAATAAAGAAGCTGGATTAAAATGCCGGTTGGATTCACTTACTAAAACTTTGGAGTTTATTTCTCAATGGTAACATGCTTTAGGGGCTGTTGCATTAAGCATCAGCCCTTTTTATACATTCTACATACATCAAAGAAATCCTCGCCGGTAAAAGTTTTGTTATGTAAAATCTTCCAGCCATTTTTCTTAAGCCATATGATATATTCCTTTCCACTCCACTGATAGTTCGAATTTAATTCCTGCTAATTTCAGAATGTTGGACCATATTCGACTAATGATTCCTTTGTTGTGTGACACAAAATTGGGAGCGATCAACAATCCATCTTTTCGTAATACACGCTCTATTTCTTTCACTGCTTTTTCTGGTTCGAACATCACATGCAATGCATTGGCAATGATTACCACATCAAATGAATCATCTTTATATGGAAGATGTTTTGCATCCACAACTTCAAAAACCAGATTTTCTGGATATCTTCCTTTCTTTGCTTCTTTGATCATACCTTCTGAGTAATCTGTAGCAATCATTCGTTTTGCAGCTGGTGCTACATGTTTGGCTAATAATCCAGGACCTGTCGCAATTTCTAAGACTTCTTTTCCCACAATCTGGCTTTTGACCCGATGATACATAAATTTATAACATTTACGATCTGCCCTCATAGCTTTCTCATAAATCGGTGCATATAGATCCCATATTTTTTTCTTCATAGCACATCTCCTGAAAAATTGTTGATTTATATAAATTTTATTACACATTGATAAATTTCACTTGATTTCCATGATTTCTTAACGTCTCAGGGAACTTAAGTTCATTCTCCATTTCTTTTTGAATCCATGTCATAATTACATCTACAAGATATTCCTGCTGTACTTGGCTTAGTTCTTTTCCCGGTTGCATTTTATGCCACTTCCGGATGCACTCTCTGCAACATGTTGCCGTTGCATGCTGGGCAATAAATACCGGATGACCACGCATTGGTGTCTGCTTGCCGTCATTTACTATATATGCCGGAACGACATTGATACTAAATCTCAATGCCGTCTCTCTTCAAATTACTTTTTAATTTGTATAAAATAAAATTTATGACTTGCATTTTATGCTGCTGGAATCTTATTTAACATATTAACCTTATCTATGAATTCTTTCATATCTTCAATATACTCATAAGGTGCATATTCTGAATATATATCCGGATCATCTAAAATAACAATCTGTACTCCTTCAGCTCTTAATGATTCTAAAGTTCCTGGCAAACATCTTGCCTCATTAAGTGTTTTGCATCTATATGCTATACATCCTTGTTGATCAAAAATTTTCGCTACTACATATATTGATTTATCAATCATTTCTTTTTTCCTCCATTTCTTTTAAATGGGTATTTTGTTTAGAATTTTTCGTTTTATTCTGATTAATTTACCATTTTACTTTATAAACTGATTTCTTAAGTGCTACAGGACCTTAAGGCTTTCTAAAAAGTTAAGTACTTAACTTTTTTGACTTTTTATATTTTGTATAGGATAATGATAGCAGAGTAATTTTAATAAAAAAAGGTACGTGCTATTGCGCGTTTACATTATTTTGTTTAGAATTTTTGGAACAATTTGTTCTTATTTGTACAATTTATTTTATAAACTGATTTCTTAACGTCCCTGGGACCTTAAAGTGTTTCTGATTTTTTCTTACATACTGTCCGTTAACCTTTCGATAGGCTGCTGCCTGCTCGAAACTAAGCGGCAATTCAAAGGAAAGAGAACTCCTACCTATTTGCGATAGCAGCCTGGACTGGCTTTAAGAACTGCTACAAAATCAGCTTACGCTCCCATTTTTTAACTGTATCAAATCAACATCTATTTACAATTCTCATTATACCAATCATTCATATTGGTATTTATAATATCTCCTTCATACCTAGTCACCCATCCATCGGAATAGCTTGAAAATAAACTTTGATGATGCTCATTTAAATTATTATAAACAACGTCTGAAATCACAATTACTTTTCTATAATCTCTACCTGCCTTATTGCATAAATGGCACGCTGAATTTACAACATCCCCCATCCAAATAACATCGTTAATTCCGCTACCTGAATATCCAGCTTTAACCATCAATGCTCTGCCATAATCGATACCTATCCCAACTGAAATTTGCGAATATTTCTTCTTCATTAATTTATAATTGAGTATTTTAATCATACTATTTAGTCTAGCTGCCACCGCAATAACATTGTCAACATCAGATTTATAAGGGGTATCAAAAACTCCCCATACACAATCTCCATTAATATTTATTTCTTTACAATCAGTTTCTGCATTCATAATAGCAACACACTCTGATAAAAATGCTCTATACATTTTTGCCAATGTTGGTCTTTTATGCTCGTCTGTCATATCAGATGACCCTACAATATCAATAAAAATTGCAGTAACATTTACATAATATCCATTTTTAAATGTCAAATCACTTCTCGCAGGAATGCTGTCTTTATCACAGTAATCATTGTCACTTGCATTTAAAATTTCATCCATTCTTTCCGAACTTTTATCTACGTCATAAGACATTGTATGATTTGATTCCATAATTTTCCTCCTTCTATATTAACTGAAATATCATACACACAAACCACAGAATAACTGTTGCTAATAAAAATTTTATTCCCTTGTTATACCATTTTGCTTTTAGACTACATATTTTCGAATTTGTATGTATCTGTTCTTCTAAATCATCTATCATTTCTTTTTCGTCCATATCTTTTACGGCACTCTTATAATTCTCCAATGTCATATTTCCAATAGAGCCAAAGAAAAAAATAGATGGTGCATTATTAAGATTTTTCACTCTTGCAATAATAGATAACATAAAACATAAAATAGAAATAAAGCTTGATAAATATAGCAGTGCAACCAGAATGGCTGCAATAATTTCTCCTCCAGATAATTCTGCCAGTTTTGATACCTCTGTTATTCTTTCAAATGCACTGGGCATGCCCTTTTCAAATATAACACCTATTAAAACTCCTGCTAATGCTAATGCAAATGAAACCTTGGTATCCATATTTCCTATCCATGTATTTATGATACCCAGTGTTTCATAAGCATCTTCTTTTTTAAACGCTCTATTTTCTTGCTGTTGATTGTCATTCTGTGCCATAATTTAAAATCCCCTTATTTTCTTCAATTTACTAATTTTTTCTTCATAATCTTTTATATGTTCATATCGTATTTTATTATTTTTAAGGCTATTCTCCATTGCATCAATAACTTGCCAACCTAGATTCTGTTCACATGCCCATTTAAAAGTCGATTCATTTATATATACCCATGTATCATTTTCCTTTGCCATACTAACCATATATCTATATGACGCACGATATCGCCCAAAGTAAGCATATATCTCAATAAATTCAAAAACACTATTATTTATTATATCTTCATTATATCCTTGCTTCTTTCCTAATTCATGATAAAATTCGTCTACATCTAACCATCTATTAATACCAATATTATCGATATATTCAAGTTGTCTACAAAATGACCCACTTATTATTTTTTTGACAAAAGAATATGTAGTCTCAATTTCCGTTTGTAGCTGCTCTTCCGCTTTTTCCCTTTCATTTATCGCCTTTATTTTTTCGTTATTTTCATTCGAAAACCTTCTCTTTAATTCATCATTTTCTTTCTTCAATCTTTCTTCTAAAATAGCTAATTCCCGTTCTCGTTGAACCAGACTATTTTTTAATCTATCGATTTCTCTAATGCCATCTGCCAATCCTGCAAATGTATCCGACTCTACTGTTGTATCTTCATCTATTTTGATTGATTTTCCTAAATCCTCTGAAAACTCCAAATAGTAATCCTTTGTCACATAGCCTTGGAATAACTTTGTTCCTTTATATTTTGCTGATTTTACAAAAACTCCCCTATACTCATCTGACATTTGCTTGAAAACATTATCTGAAATAAATATTTCTCCGCCAGATGCTATATCTGAATATTTGCTTGCATAATTTGTTGTATTACCAACCCATACACAATCCACTTCGTTCTCTCTATTTTCATCACTTTCCAGACCATACATACCAACCTGAGTTACAAGAACCTTTCCATAATCAATTCCAATACCACATTCAATAACTTTCCCATTAACATTAGTTTTCAAATATTTATTCAAGCTATAATCAATCACAGTCTGTAAACTTCTTGCCGCATTAATTGCTTTATCTGCTGCACTGTCCACGATATTCCCGTTTTTATCAGCAGAGTCAATAAATACGCCCATAATTCTGTCACCCAGAAATTGTCTTGTAACTCCTCCATTTTTTCTAACACAATCAACTGCCATTCTCATAAATGAGCGATATATTTTAACCATACTTTTTGCTGGCTATTTTCTGTTAAGTATGTTGACTTACGAATATCAATAAATAGTATGGCTGCCATGATGGAGTAGGTTCTATTATTATCTTCCAATTGCTCTATTGTTGGAGGTAATTCTGAATCTATTTCTATTTGCTCAACAGTCTGTTCTGTTATTTTTTTTAATCCGCAAATTCTACTTTTTCAAAATCATTTTTTGAAAATCCCATATTTACTCTACATTCTCCTCTATAATATAAAGATGGCTTTTTTTACACATTTTCACTTGCTCCACATATATTATACAATCTTTTCTTCTTTTTCGATAGTTCTAAAAATCCAAATAGCCGCCTACTCAAAAACTGAACAAACGGCTATAAAATGGTATCCGATATTTATATTTAGATTATTTTAAAATGCTTCAATGCATCCTTTATCGCTTCCACTTTCTCCGCTGTCGGATGCTTCCTCGGCTGTTTCAATTCTTCTACCGCATTAGGAGCATCATACATCGGCAATCCCAAATTTCGCTTTACCTCTGCGATATATGCGGTATGTACCTTGAAGCCGTATTTCGCTTCTATGTACTCCTTAATCATTTTGTAGGTCACTTTTTCTTTGGGCTTGTACGCTTCGGCTCTTTTAGCAATACTATCTACCGGAATCTTGCCCTCGCCCTCTCCAAACTCCACATCAATGTGGATATAACTGTCGGCTTTTTTGTGGGACAAAAGAACTACCGTCTCCACATGCCCGCTCATCCCGAACATATCACAGCATCTCACGCGCTCCACCGCGTATCCTCTTTCATTCAGATACTTCACATCGCGCGCCAATGTGGCGGAATCGCAGCTGACATAGACTACCCGCTTTGGCTGCATCCGGACGATCGTGTCGAGGCAGACGCTGTCACAGCCTTTGCGCGGCGGATCGACGACGATGACATCGGCATAGACCTGATTTTTTTCATACTCCCTTGGAAGTACCTCTTCAGCTTTTCCGACGAAAAACTCGACATTTTCCATGCCATTTAATGCCGCGTTCCGGCGGGCATCCTCGATCGCCGGAGGGACGATCTCTACACCGTACACTTTCTTCGCTTTCTGCGCCAGAAACAGGGAAATGGTTCCGATTCCGCAGTACAGATCCCATACAGTCTCCCCACCGGTCAGCCCCGCGTATTCCAGCGCCGTTCCATAGAGTTTTTCCGTCTGCACCGGATTGACCTGATAAAATGAAAGCGGCGAAATCTGGTACGATACATTTCCGATTTTATCTGTGATATAGCCCGGTCCGTATAAGTTTACAAGCTCCGCACCAAGAATCACGTTTGTTTTTTCCTGATTGATGTTGTAGGAAATACTGGTCATGCCAGGGACTTCTTTTAAGCGTTCCACAAAAATATCCGCGTGCGGCAGCTTCTTTCCATTGATGACGAGACAGACCATCAGCTCGCCGTTTGAAAATCCCTTCCGAATCAATGCATGGCGAATCAGACCCTTGTGCGTCTCCTCGTCATATGGCGCAATCTGGTATTCTTCCATGATTTTCTTGATAATATCCAGAATTACCGCATTTTCTTCGACACCCAGCAGGCAGTCTTCCGCTTCTACAATATGGTGGGTGCGTCCCGCGTAAAATCCGGCAATGATTCTTCCATCCTTATCGCGTCCAAACGGAAACCTGTGCCTTGTTGCGGTAGCGCCACGGGTGCTCCATCCCCAGGATCGGCTCCATCACGATGGTTTTATCCACAATCACACTATCCGCCCGCTCCGGCAGCCGCAGGTTCTCCATCCCGCCGATCCGGCGCAGGTTATTGTAGACCTTGCGCTCCTTAAAATGAAGCTGCGCCTCATAACTCATCATCTGAAGCTGGCAGCCGCCGCACTGTCTTGCGACCGGGCATTCCGGCATCACGCGGTCTTTGGATGCTTCCAGCACCTCCATCAGACGGGCAAAGCCGTAATTTTTCTTCATTTTCATCGCCCGCGCCCGGATCCGATCCCCGATCACGGCATCTTTTACAAACCAGATATAGCCGTCCTGCTTTCCGATCCCGGCTCCGTCCTCGCTCATATCTTCGATTGTCAGTTCAAATTCATCATTTTTCCTGATTTCCACGTTTTTTTTTACTCCTCATTTTCTTTATTTCGCATCCAGATAATGCGCCCGCTCTCCGCCAATATATTTCAGCCTCGTTCTCGCACACGTCACATGGGCGCCGCCGATCGCACGGATCGAGGTCCGCACCGGAACTGCAACCGGGCGCAGGTGCATACCGATGAAAGTGTCTCCGATATCGATGCCCGCGTGTGCCTGAATCCGCTCTACGGCTGTCGGATGTTCAAATCCCGCATAGGCTGCCGTTGCAAAGGAACCGCCTGCTTTAGCTGCGGCACGCGTTTACCATCTTCCAGACCATATTTTTTCCGCCGCTTCTTCTTCCACAATCAGCGCCCGGTTCAGATGTTCACAGCACTGTGCCGCCAGATAAAGCCCCTGCGACTTGGTGACTGCCATACAGCTCCTCAAACACCGCTTTTCCGATCTCGGCGCTGATAGGAACCGATCTTATGCGATGCAATCTCGCTGGACGAGCATCCGACCACCAAAAATCTGTCCCGGCTTCATGTTTGCCGCACTGAGAAGTTCCTCTGCGGCAATCCGTACCTCCTGGCGCAGCTCCTCTAACTGTCCTGCTGTCTCTATTTCTTTTGAAATTCCTGTTGCACTCATCCTGCTGCCTCCTGATTTAATGCCAGAAAAAGCCGCGGACCAAACAGGCTGAGCCCGCCGCAGCTTTTCCAAAATTTTTATTTACATTCCCTTACTTCCGGTAAAACTCCTGAATCCGATCCAGCCTCGCCGTCATGCCGCCCAGCAGCATATCCGCCGCCGCAAATGCCGCCATCGTCTCAACCACGACAACCGCTCTCGGCACAATGATCGGATCATGGCGTCCCTTGATGCTGATGCCGATCTCCTCGCCGCTCTTATTGACGGTTCTCTGCTCTGCGGCAATCGACGGGGTCGGTTTAAATGCCGCACGGAACACAACTTCGCTTCCATCCGTCATACCGCCTAAAATGCCACCTGCATGGTTCGTCGCCTTGCCGATGCTTCCATCCGAATCCATGACAAATGCGTCGTTGTTCTCGCTTCCTGCCATCTGCGCCGCATGGAAACCCTCTCCGATCTCGAAGCCTTTAACAGCACCGATCGAGCAGATTGCCTTTGCCAGGTTCGCATTAAATTTATCAAAAACCGGTTCACCAAGCCCTGCCGGAAGACCGGCAATCACGCATTCCACGATACCGCCAGCAGAATCTTTCTCCGCCATCTTCCTTTCCAGATACTGCTCTGCCTCTGCGGCTGCGGCAGCATCCGGCATATACAGCTTATTCTTTTCACATTCCGCCAGATCAAACCGATCCGGCGCCACTTCCACCGGTCCGATCGCTTTCGTGTATGCTTTTACCTGAATGTTCAAGGATTCCAGCAACTTTGCCGCGATAGCGCCTGCTGCCACGCGTCCGATCGTCTCGCGTCCCGAAGAACGTCCGCCGCCCCGGTAATCCCGGAAACCGTATTTTTCATCGAAGGTATAATCCGCATGTCCGGGACGGTAATAACTGGCGATCTCACTGTAATCCTTCGAATGCTGATCCTGGTTCCGCACCAGCATCGAGATCGGCGTGCCCGTCGTCCGCCCTTCAAAAACGCCTGACAGGATCTCCACCGTATCGCTCTCGCTGCGCTTCGTCGTAAAACGGCTCTGCCCCGGTTTGCGGCGGTCCAGATAACGTTGAACGTCTTCCTCACAAAGCGCAAGCCCCGCCGGACAGCCATCTACGACCACGCCCACGCCTGCGCCGTGGGATTCGCCCCACGTTGTCATTGTCAGTATTTTTCCGTATGTTGATCCTGCCATTCTCGCTATTAACTCCTTCTGCCATTTAGTCTGCTTTCTTTCCTCTCGTAGGTACCTTTGTAATCACACAGCAGTTTGGCTCATTCACCGAAATACTGCGTCCGCTCATCACCAGCAGTTTCTCCTTATATTCCACCTGGAAGAAAGAAATGCTGTTACTGCCGTGGTTGATCGACGCCAGATGGTTTCCATCCGGAAAAATCGCGATATCCTTCGGGTAATCTCCACTGATCGGAAGACAGCAGAGCAGCTTCAAAAGCCCCGTCTGTGCATCGCGCTCGTAGACACTGACTGAATTATCGCCCGCATTGCTGCAGAACAGATGTGTCTCGTCCTCGGACATCCGGATCGTGCACGCTGCAGTCAGCTGGCTGGTGCGCTCCGGTGCGGTCGATGGGATCGTCTGGATCTTCTCGATCTTCGGCACACGATCGCCCGTTTCATACGTGTATACATCAATCACATTTTTGATTTCATACATCAAATACAAGAATTTTCCATCCTTGCTGAACATGAAATGTCTCGGACCAGATTCCAAATCACAGCGGATCGCGTCCACCAATGAAAGGGTTCCCTTCTCGCCATCAAACCTGTAAATCTTGACCTGGTCAATTCCCAGATCGGCTACCAGCAGGAATCTACCATCCGGCGTGCGCTCCGCACAGCTCACATGCGGGCGGAACGTGCGCTCTGCCACGCTTCCAAGTCCCTTGTGGTAAACGCCGTCGGTCACTTCCCCGATAGAACCGTCCGGTTTCAGGCGGACCACCGTCTCCTTGCCGTCATGATAGCCGGATACGAAGATAAACTTGTCCTCCGCATCGGTCGCAATATGGCAGCCGCGCATCGCCTTGATATTTGCGCTGTTCACACGGCTGAGTGCGCCGTTTTCCAGAATCCGGAACGCCACAACGCCCTCATCCGCGATGGAATAGAGCATCCGCCCGTCATGTGAAACAGTTAAATAGGAAGAGTTGTCCACTTCCACCTCGCACCGGTAGATAAATTTTCCCTTTTTTACATCCACATCATACACGGTAATTCCCTTTGCCTGACCGTTGTATGAGTAAGAACCCACATATGCCATATACTTATCCTGCATGAAATGTTCCTCCTTTGATCCCCCAGAACCGTTATAACGGTTTCTATCAAATTATCTGCCCCTATTTTATCATCATACCGCCATTTTTGCACTCTTTTTTCACACAATTTGAGAACCCCCGGATTTTCCCGTTTTTTTCCTTGACACCTTCCCCACATTCTGTATAATAGATACTCGGAAGCAAG
>ENA-OQBV01001136-OQBV01001136.1-human-gut-metagenome-genome-assembly--contig:-NODE-1136-length-13899-cov-3.661995_pt1 | contig 13899 bp, 11 predicted proteins | sample MGYA00242750_ERZ504559 | MGnify/ENA primary metagenome ERZ504559 (study PRJEB26092, sample SAMD00036230) | human gut metagenome | host: Homo sapiens | study: EMG produced TPA metagenomics assembly of...
AAAAAATAAAAGCCCCATGCTATCGGAAATTATACATATCATGGAATATACGCTATATATCTACCTTTCCGTCAGTGTGGGGTATATAGTCCTGTTTTCTGCCGCCTCTCATTTCTTCAAACAAAAGAAATATCCCGCGACTACTGTCCGGCAACGCTTTATCATCCTTGTTCCCGCCTATAAAGAGGATGCGGTCATTCACGCCTGCGTCACTTCCGTTCTGCGCCAAACTTATCCGGCAGAGCTTTACGACCTGATAGTCATATCCGACCACATGCGTCCCGAAACCAATGCCTTACTGCGCAAAGAACGCATCAGCTTGATAGAACTGCATGAAAAGGAAAGTTCCAAGGCAAAAGCCCTGCGCATTGCAGCAGAGACCATCACAGACCAGCCATACGATTATGTCCTCATACTGGATGCCGATAATCTGATCTCACCCTGTTATCTTCAAGAACTGAATAAAGCAGCTTCACAGGGTATAAAAGCCATACAGACACACCGCAAAGCCAAAAACATGAATACAGACATAGCCCTATTGGATGCCGCCATCGAAGAGATGAACAATTCCATCTTCCGCAAGGGACACATCCGGCTGGGATTTTCATCTGCCCTTACCGGCTCCGGAATGGCTTTCGATTTCCGATGGTTTGTCCGGAACATCATCCATACCCATAGTACGGGCGAAGACAAAGAACTGGAAGAACTCCTGCTCCGTCAAGGCATTCACATTGAATATATAGACACCCTAGAAACATTGGACGAAAAAGTCCGGCAACCGGATGCCTTGCGTAACCAGCGCCGCCGCTGGATAGCCACCCAGCTTTTCCTTGCATTAAAAATGGGACGTAACCTCCCCACAGCCTTACTGAACGGAAACGGAGATTATCTGCTGAAAACCCTCCAAGCCTTTATCGCTCCCCGCAGCATTCTGTTGGCGCTCATCGGATTCTTTTCATGTGTTCTCTGCATTTTCTCTCCAACTTCTTCCATAAAGTGGTGGATTTTGCTTATCTTGCTGAACGGTGCGTTATACCTGGCCATTCCGTCCAATATGAGATATAAATACATGAGCAGAATCCTCAGGCAGACACCTTATTTTGTAATCATTATGCTTCTCAACTTGTTTCACTTGAAAGGAATGGCACAGAAGTTCAACCATACACAGCATGGATAGAATTATGAATATAAAGGAGTACTTACAACAACACCCGCAATGGAAAAAACGGATACACGGTTTCATCATGCATCCGGTAAAGACACGCCCCTATTGGTGGATACGCGTATGGCAACCTTTCTACATAAAAAAAGGCCAGGGCTCAGTCATTTATCCCAGTGTACGGAAAGACCTTCCACCGTTCCATCTGTTCCAGATGGGAAAATATTCGGTAGTGGAAGATTTCTCCTGCTTGAACAATGCCGTAGGCGACATCGTAATCGGCGACTATTGCCGGATAGGACTCAGCAATACGGTCATCGGTCCCATCCGGATAGACAACGGGGTCAATATTTCACAAAACGTAGCCCTGATAGGATTAGATCACAATTATCAGAATATCACTCAAGGCATCATCGAACAAGGTATCACCACTTCCCCTATCCACATCGGAGAACATACCATCATAGGAGCCAACGTGATTGTACTGCCCGGAATCACCATCGGCAAACATTGTTTTATCGGTGCTGGGTGTGTGGTTACCCAAAACATACCCGACTATTGTGTCACGGTAGGAAATCCCGCACGCATTATCAAACGCTATACCCTCAATCACAAACATGGGAGAAATATAAAATATTAGTATGTGCCATAAGGACAGCCGACTACCGCAAGCATGAGTACTTCTGCCCTATACAGGTGGGGGCCTCCCTAACCAGTGCCCGATTCTTCCCTGTACTAGATAACACAGGAGATAATATATCCGACAGGAATCCTCACTTTTGTGAACTAACCGCCCATTATTGGGCTTGGAAAAATCTAAAGTGTGACATTATAGGGCTCAATCATTACAGGCGCTTCTTTGATTTTCATCGCCCTTTTCCAGCTTTTTCACCAGACAGGAGTTTCATTAACATAGATTCATTTCTAAAAGAAACTTATCAATTTCCTGATTTAGAAACTTTATTAAATGATTATGACATCATCCTCTCTCCCAAGCGTCATTATCCCTATAACGTCGCTACACAATACGCCATTTCCCATCTAGTCAATGACCTCAATTTACTGAAAGAAGTCATTCAACACCTCACACCCGAATATGCTGAAGCTTTTCATACATTCATGTATCACTGCAATGCCTATTCCGGATATAATATGTTCATCACCAGACGGAAACATTTTAACGAATACTCCCAGTGGCTATTCCGCGTATTGTTTGAATTAGAAAAACGGGTAAAACTGTCCGCCTATCCGGATCAGGCACGTCTGTTCGGCTATTTATCAGAAAGATTGATCAATGTCTATTGCATAAGGCACCGGTTAAAGATAAAGTATGTTCCCGTCATCATGCCCTTGGAAGAAACGTTTCAAAATCCGAGCAACCTGCTTTATACGCTTCGCCAGCTAAAGAATGATCTTATTTATAAACTCACAGAATTATAAGTTATGCCGTTGGTTTCTGTCATCATCCCTATATACAATACAGAAAAATTCCTGCCTTTGTGTATCAGCAGCGTCTTAAACCAGACACTGACAGACATTGAGGTACTGCTGGTTAATGACGGAAGTACGGACGGAAGCGGGAAAATATGTGACGAATACGCCTGCAAGGACCAACGAATACAGGTAATACACACTCTGAACCAAGGAGTCAGCCATGCACGAAACCAAGGACTGGAAACCGCAAAAGGAGAATATATAGCTTTCATGGATAGCGACGACTGGATAGAAACGGATATGATAGCCACTCTTTATCAACTTATCCGGACAAACGAAGCCGGTCTGGCTACTTGCGGATATATCATTGAAAATGAAGATGGTCGTCCGATTTATCACATCAACGAAGTGAAATCCGGCAAATTAACCCAGTGGGAGGCCATTCACTCCCTGTTTAACGACAGGCATTACAAATACAAAGGAAACTTATGGGATAAATTATATCATAAAGAAATCATTGACAAACATCACCTAAAATTCAATGAACATATTTATTATAATGAAGACAGACTCTTTATTTTTCAATACCTGAGCCACTGCCAATCAGCCGCATACACCACTTCCCCCTATTATCACTATGTCACAAGAAAATCAAGCGCCATGAACCTGTCGCAAAAAAACTACACCCCCAAACTGTGCACTTTCATGGATGCATTCGACCTGAATAACTCACTTTCGGCCTACAGTCCCCATCCCCTATATTCTACGTGCTTTGTCGGCCGATTACATAAAAAGTTCGTTCTTGTTCTATACCCAACACTCACGGGAAATCCCCTTCAATGAATTATGGGACAGAATGCTAAAATCAGAAAAAACAATTATATACATCTTCCACTTTCTCTAAAAATAAAGTATGCGCTATATGGCATCAGACTTATCCTGCGGGCATGGCTCAAGTGAAAAAAACAATTTACTGCTTACTTAACACGCACCCGTTTTATCTTTCCATGCACCCACAACAAGGCACAGACCAATTGGTAGTGCCATCTGATGAAGGCCAGCAGTTTTATTCAGTTCGGGAATCAGTTCCAATAAAGGGGATTCCACCTTTTCCAGTCTTATATAATCCTTTATCATTCTATCCGGAAACAATTCCTTATACACCCGCCTTCTTTCCAGATCTCTTGTCCCGGCACCCGTTTCACTGACCCCTCCAGGCACAAACCTACAAACGATGGAACGAATATTGCGGAACGTCACATTGTTGAATATCAAGGTCTGAATATAAAATTTCCAATCGGATACAATCTTATAATTCTCGTCATACCTGTTTTCATCAAAAAGTTCTTTACGAAAGAACGAAGCCTGATGCAATACAGTTCCCCGAATCAAATCCATCAGCGTTATATCCTCCTTATGAAAGCCCCACACCTCTGTGCCATGCACTATTTTTCCAACAACAATATCGCTGTCCAATGAAGGTGCCACCTCCTGCAACACACCATTGTTATAAAATTCATCACCGGAATTCATAAAGTTCAAATACTCTCCATGCGCCTGTAAAACTCCTTTATTCATGGCATGATAAATACCCTTGTCCGGCTCCGATACCCAATAGTCCACTTTACCGGCATACTCTTTTATCACTTCAATGCTTCCATCCGTGGACCCTCCGTCAATAATAATATACTCAAAATCCCTAAAAGACTGGCCGACCACACTTTCTATGGTTTTCCTCAACCCTTCTTTATTATTATAATTAATGGTTATAATCGAAAATTTTCTTTGTGACATAATATTTCGCTTTTTACAATCTAAAGTTTCCATTCGTCATCCAGACTGAGCGATTTTCCGAATCCGACATACAGAGGCACAATCCGGCTGACATTCGAAGTATAAGTACCGATAAAAAAATGAAGAATGGATCAGAATATCCATATCCAACAGCATATTCAACGTATCTATATATCTACTTTTTTTATCCTTTGTATTAAACAAAGACTCATCAAATCCTGTTTGTGTCACAGCTGTGTTACAGTAAACATTAAATCCTTCGGCAACTAGTATGGATTTCAACTCATCCTTCACAGAACTATCATCCGTAGCTATAAACACATTACGGCTGATATGCTTCTTCCCTTTAACAGCATCAATATAAAGAGACAAACCGAGTTCCTTCATCTCACGGGAAACTATCTTATCTCCCCGCCTTATATGTACCGCTATGTAATCTACCGGCAAATTCATCTCACTTTTCCTTTCTTCTATATAACCGGTTGTCTTCTCATTAAATTTTAATATTTTCCGCAAGGCAGAGCCATAATCATTTCTGATATCTTCCAGCTTCTCCAGAAACTCCTCCGATCTCATTTTTAGAAATACCTCATTCCCTAGTTCCGTTTCCGGATGAAATAACAGATATATCCTATTCATTATATAGAAAATATAATACCGGAAAAAAGCGGACGGATTATAATAGATATTTCCCCACCAAGGTTTCCCCTTTTTATAAACAATATATTGCGAACACATCACCCCGTTACAGTTTGGCAAGACCGATTCGAAATAATCACTCCAGCCTTTCTCTACCCTTGCATTCCAGTTCCTTGTATTGACAGTCAGCTCTTCCTGATTATAGTCCGCATAGACCAATGCCAATGCAAGATTAGACAACTCTGAGAACAACCCTCTTCCAGTCAAACTATATACGATTCTTTTTTTCTTCATCTCCATAATAGAACATAATGATCAAACTTTTATATCCTCCAATCCGATAAAGCCGTTGGACGTTTGTGTCAGTGCATGCCCGAATCCACTTTGAAACCCCTCACATTCCAGCAAACAGCAACGAACTGCTTTCAAATAATATTCCACCATAGGATGATGTATAAACAAATCTGCCTGCAGGACACCTTTACTCAGCACAGACGGAAGCCCTATACGCCTCTCGATGCAAAAATCCCCTTTAGGTAAATGACTGATACTTCCGTAATAATGTCCCGGAGCATAACTAGCATAAGGCACTTCCGTCCTGCTCTTCAAAACTAGCATTACATCATACATCATATCCTCTTCAGAATATCCCTGTATTTTCACAGTCAGAAAATTCTGACCTCCATGAATAGTGGAAGAGGCACATTCCGTTCCGTTTATCTCAATGCAATCTATATGAAGCGTATTTTTCGTCCAACCCACATAATCTATAATTCTACTTTTCCGGACCGTCCCTTTCTCTTTCAAGTAATAATCAATGGCAGAATGAACCGTCCCCTGATAAACTACGGTACCATTTTCCAAACATATTCCTTTTGTACACAAACTTCTTACCGCCGCCATGTTATGACTAACAAACAAAACTGTCCGTCCCTCTCCTTTCGCCACGTCCTGCATCTTGCCAATGGCCTTCTTTTGGAATTCCGCATCTCCCACTGCCAACACCTCGTCCACTACCAGAATTTCCGGCTCCAGATGGGCAGCGATAGCAAAACCCAACCGCACGGTCATACCCGAAGAATAACGTTTCACTGGAGTATCGATATATTTCTCCACACCGGCGAAAGCCACAATCTCATCCAACTTACGGGTAATCTCCGCCTTGGTCATCCCCATGATGGAACCATTCATATAAATATTCTCCCGTCCTGTCATTTCGGGATGAAAGCCTGTACCCACTTCCAGCAAAGAGGCAATACGCCCCCGTGCACGGATACAACCGGCAGTAGGAGAAGTCACCCGCGAAAGGATTTTCAACAAAGTGGACTTTCCCGCACCGTTCTTACCTATAATACCCAGCACTTCCCCTTCCTCCACATGGAAATTAATATCTTTCAACGCCCATACAAAATCCCCCATCGCTTGCTTGGAACGGTCATTCTCTTCCCCGATTCTGAGATACGGGTCCTCCTTCCCACGAATCCGCGCCCACCAACGATTCAAATCACAGCTCAGCGTTCCGGCTCCGATACTTCCCAATGCATATTGCTTGCTGATATTCTGAAACTCTATCGCTATTTTTCCCATTCTGTCCCTCCTTTTAAATCACATCCATGAAACTACGTTGCACTCTATTAAAAGTCACCATCCCCCAAAGCATTATCACCACTGTAAACACCAACGTGTAGCCTAAGTGAAACCAACTGAAAGTCCCCACTCCCAAAAATCCGAATTTAAATGTTTCGATAATGGAAGTCAGCGGATTTGCCACAATGATCCACATATACTGCTCATGGCTCTGCCTCATCACGGACAAAGGGTAAATAACCGGAGTGGCATACATCCACAACTGCACCCCGAAAGTAATCAAGAAACGCAAGTCGCGGTATTTGGTCGTCAAGGAGGATATCAATAATCCGAACCCCAAACCAAGACCTGCCAACATGAGCAGCAGCAAGGGAGCCAACCAAGCATATCCGTTGACCATCAACGAATATCCGTTGCACAAATAATAAATATAAATTAAAACAAACAGTCCAAACTGAATGCCCATCTTTATCATACAAGATATAACGATGGACAAGGGTACCACCAGACGAGGGAAATATACTTTTCCAAATACATTCTGATTGGCGTTGAACGTATCCGAACAGCGGCTTAAACATTCCGAGAAATAATTCCAGCAGAGTAAGCCCGCCATATAAAAGAGCGGTTGAGGAAGCCCGTCGGTAGGAATACCGGCAATACCGCCAAAAACAAACATGAACATGACGGTAGTAAGCAGTGGCTGGATAACAAACCACAACGGTCCTAAAACAGTCTGTTTATAAAAAGTGACGATATCCCGTCTGATATACATTACCAGCAAATCCCTATACCGCCATACCTCCTCCAGATCCAACCGGAACAAACCGGACCGAGGCTTGATCACAATATCCCATTTTTCCTGTTCATCTTGTACCATACACTACTTTTTTTAGTAAATTATTCCAACTGTCACAGACCTTCTCTATATGAAATGTATCAGCATATTCCACCGCCTTATTTTCCATCCATTCCCAATCCGTCCGATCAGCCATATACGACATACAACCGGCCAGCTGAGCTATATTCCCTGTCTCAAAAAGAACGGCCATATCTTTGTCTTTCAACAACTCGCGCGTTATCGGTAAATCAGATGCGATAACAGGTAACCCGTGCGCCATAGCCTCTATCATCACCAGGCCGAATCCCTCCCAACGGGAACTCAGCACATACATACTGGAATGTGCATAATATTCCTGCACCTCTTTCGTAAAAGGATGCAGCGCCATGTTCTTTTCCAGTTCATATTCATTGATCAATGAACGGTAAAGCGCTTCCTCAGGACCCTCCCCCACAATTTCCAGTGTCCAGTCCGGATGAGTTTTCACAAAAACAGAAAAAGCTTTTATTAAAATATCAAATCCTTTATGTCCGAATGAAAAACGACCGACCGCCAAAATCCTTCTATATTCCTTCTTTCCCCGACCTTTAGGCAGTACAGTCAGAGGATTGTATATCACCTCGCAGCACAGGTTCATTTTCCGAAAGAAACAACCGGCATCTGCATGACTTAAAACCACCCTCTCGTCCAATTTCCTCATCTGGACTTGAAAAAAATAATCCAATCCCGGCAAATAGGGAGTTTCTTTCTCAAAGAATGCTCCATAAGAATTATGCAGCCACCCAACAGTCTTTGTTTGAATCCGGTTCTTTACAGCAGAGAGGTGCAGAGCCATAAAAGCATGTACCCCGATGACTACATCACATTGCCGGGCATTTATTTTCCTTGCCAATGTCCGTTTATAAGAAGAAGGGAAAAAACTGGCAGCATACCATTTCGAAGTCAGCCGGGTATGAGGCAACCCATGTTTATATAAAAAACTATAGCTTTTACATAACAAACGCTCGATGAAAGAGGAGGTGGAATAAGAGAAAGAATCAAACTGCACGGTACTTTCGGCATATCCGTACATCGACAAGTCCGTACAAGTATCCGTGGTCAGTATCGTGACTTCATGTTTTCCGGACAAAGCCTTGGCTATTTCAGCCAACACACGCTGTACTCCGCCGAAACTGAAGACAGTATCACAATAAAATAATATTCTCATGGAATTTAGATTACACTCTTTCTTCGCAAAGATACGATAAAGAAACGAAAATAAATGCGGAATGAGGAAAGAATATCATATAATACAAAGCAGGTATATGCGGCACGTACATACGCATAGAGCGACACGTACGTATGTGAAATCCTGCACACCCAAAAACAACAGGTCAAATAAAAAAAAGACCTTGTTCTTTTTTAAAAAGATGGCGAGCTTTTTTTAAAACCTCCTGATCTTTTTACTGCTGCCGGAAATTCGCCATATTCCGTAGAGGTATGATCCCTTCAGACGCACTTTTTGCAAAGAAAAAGCCTGAGAACGACCTACTTCATATTAAACCGGAACAACTTATAAAAAAAGGATATATAACTGATAACAAATAGATTATGTGAAATTCTGTTCTCAAAAACAGTGAGGGCATGAGAGCATAAGTGAGAGTTACAATTTTTACCATCACTATACAAATAGTTCATAAACAACCAGTTGTGCACACAGTGAGGGCATGAGGGCATTATCACCCAGAATTTTCAGTGAAAGATTCTCATACTCATCGAGATATTGACAAGATAATGCATGATGCTGAATATAAATCAATATCTTTGCAAAAAGAAGAAGAATGACAAAGAACACAAGTTATCATTACAGCATCATTATTCCGCACAAGAATACTCCCCGTCTTCTGGAACGCTGTCTGTGCTCAATTCCCACTTGGGATGAAATTCAAATCATTATCATTGATGATAACAGCAATTCCGAATCTGTCGATTTTTCTCATTTTCCGGGAAACGGCAGAAAAAATACGGAAGTCCTGTTCACTAAGGAGGGAAAAGGAGCAGGATACGCACGGAACATAGGACTCTCCCACGCCCGTGGCAAATGGATTATCTTTGCAGATGCAGATGATTTCTTTACAGCCAATTGTTTTACTATCTTAAACGAATACATGGACAGCCCCCATAAAGTCATCTATTTCAATGTACGTTTTGTCATGTCCGATGATCCGTCCCAAGAAAGCCGACGCGGAACTTACTATACCAACTTCTTCAATGATGTAAACCCGGAAAACAAACTGCGATACCAATCTCAAGTTCCTTGGGGCAAAATGATAAGGCGCAGCTTCCTGTCAACATTCCACATTCAATTCGATGAAACAAGAATAGCCAACGATGTGTATTTTTCATGCCTTGTCGGTATATATGCCCCCAAAAGTAACCACAGACAGAAGAATCATTTATTATTGTACCGAATCCGACCAGTCCCTTGCTATGTCCAAACAAGACCGCGAGAGTTTAATCATACGGTTCAACGCAAGCATGAAATGCAACAGACTGTTGCGACAAGAAAAAATCCACTATTACCTGTCACCACTTCCGTGGTGTATCCCTTCGGCAAAAACAAAAGAATGGCTCCCCGCCAAATACTTTTTTGAATACCTGTTTTTCTTCCGCCTGCAAGCATTCAAAGAATTATATTATGCTTTTTCCGCTATCCTGTCACATATGAATGAGCCGGCCACAAAAGAAACCGACAACCAATGTAACAAGAAGACTACCAACCTAAGGGAATAATATTCATTACACAAGAAGATTCAGCGGTACAACCTTCCCCATATCTTATAATACAATTTGATCAGATTAGCGTATTTATACAATATGTGATGTCTGTAAATCCCCCAATTCAAAAGCAGAGAAAAAGGATAGAACAAATTCAATTCGTACAAAACCTCCATAGGCCGGAACTCTCTGCAATGCTTCCTTATCAGATTTCTTTTAAACTTATCTATCGCATCATTACTTTCCCTTGTAACCCCTATTACAGCAGCATTATACACCACCGGCATCAACTTGTTCAAAATGAAACAGATATTTTCAGCATACAATTCCTGTTCCATGTGCTCATTAAAAACAGTCAAGATAAAAATAAAATCCTTTGCCGGCTTGTCAAAGTCCGTTTTCGCCTTATTCATGGTTGAGAAAGGATTTGAACGCCTGTAGAAATAAGTAAAAGAATTGACGGAAGCAAACGTTTCCACCTTTTTATACAGAAAATAGCACCACAAAAAGTCCTCAAACAAAATGCCCGTCCTGAAATAAATGGCATTCTCTGTCAGCACCTCCTTTCTGATCAATCTGTTGACCGGAGTGGATGTTATTTTCGAATCCAGAAACTGCTTGTTGATACGTATCCGTCCTTCCGTATATCTTTGCAAATCACTGTTTTTGTTTTCCATCCCTTCTGAATAAGAATCCCCCTGCACCAAGTCAATCCCCGGATGTCTTTTCGTTTCCTCCCATAATTTCTCCAGACAATTCTCATAAAGCATATCATCCGAATCTATAAAAAAAAGATAACCACCCCGGGATAGTTCTATTCCCTTGTTCCTTGCCGCAGAGACTCCTTCATTCCTCTCATTTCTCACGATCCTAAAACTGATGTTCCCTTTATATCCGGCCAGCTTATCCTCTATCAGGCGCATACTGTTATCCGGAGAGCAATCATCAATGATGATACACTCAAAACAATCAAAAGTTTGGTTGATTATGGAATCAAGACATTCTGATACGTATTTTTCCACCTTGTAAACCGGCATCACCACCGTTATCTCTTTCATCATTATCTGCTAATCATTATAAAATGCAATATTCGCAAAAACAAATGATACTCACAACATTCCAAAGACTTTAATTACTAAATAGCCCCATCTTCATCCATTGAAACCCACTTTTTACTCCGAATACAGCCGACATTCCATAAAAAAACGGATATGGACAGGAATTTCAACAACTTCTTATTGGATATATAAAAAGAATACACTATTTTTACGGAAAACAAACCAGGGGAATGAAAATAGTATATGTATACGACTCCATAGCCCGTATAGGAGGCATGGAGCGGATTTTAACGGATAAGATGAATTACTTGGCCGAAATTTATGGGCACGAGGTCTATCTTATCACTTCTTCCCAAGGCAATCATCCTCTTTCTTTCCCGTTATCCCACAAAGTGGAACATATCGATCTGGATACAAAGTTTCATTTGCAATACCAGCATCCGCTTCTCGAACAATTGAGAGTGGGATGGACTTTGAACCATAAATTCGAACAAAAATTAAAAAAAGAGATCAGGCTCATCAATCCCGATATCATATCAGGAAATACCAGTTTCAAAGCGGATTTGATCTGTAAATTAGACTGCAAGGCAAAGAAAATCATTGAATCGCATTGCGCCAAAATATACACCCGGATACCTGCAAACCGCAAAAAGAGTTTTTTTAAAGATATAAAAGACAGATACGTCAGTTACCAATGTTTCCGTGATGTAAAACGATACAGCAATGCTATAGTCACACTGACACAAGGAGATGCCGCCATGTGGGGACAACATCCGAATATACATATCATTCCGAACACCACCTCTATTGATATACAAACAATCAGCTCCTGTGAGGCTCCCCGTGTAATAGCGGCAGGCAGACTGACCTGGCAAAAAGGATTCGACAGACTGGTTGACGCATGGAATATCGTGCAGAAACGCCACCCCGACTGGATACTGGATATATTTGGTGAAGGATTTTATAAGGATAGCTTAACCCGGCAGATTAAAGACAGAAAGCTGGAACACTCCATCACAATTCATCCTTTTACACAAAACATAACGCAAGAATACCTGAACAGTTCCATTCTGGCCCTAAGCTCCAATTACGAAGGTTTTGGACTGGTCTTGATCGAAGCCATGAGTCTGGGTGTTCCTTGTGTTTCTTTCGACTGTCCTTTCGGTCCATCGGAAATCATCAGAAACCAGGAAGACGGACTCCTCGTCAAAAACGGAGACATACAAGGATTTGCCAACGCTCTTTGCCACTTGATAGAACATGAAGCAGAAAGAAAAGCTTTTGGCAAAAGAGCTAAACAAAATATAAAACGCTACTCACTCCGAAACATCATGCCGCAATGGGAAATGTTGTTTCATAAACTGACTGAAAAATGACCATCGTTTATCTATACACAGCACTATGCACCGTGGGAGGCGCAGACCGGAGCATCATCCAAAAAGCGAACTATCTGGCTGACGAAATGCATCAGGATGTATTTATTATCACAGATTCACAAAAAGAACGACCGCCCGTTTTCCCGATATCTCCCAGAATCAGGCACATTGACATAGCGATTGATTTTGACAGACAGTATCATCACAACCTGTTAGTAAGAGGATATTATTATTTTACCCTGATGTACCTGTACAGAAAGAAGCTGGAGTATTGGCTGAAAACCTTGAAGCCGGATATCGTCATCAGCACATTGGGCCGAGAATTGGATTTTCTGACACAACTGGACGATGGAAGCGTAAAAATAGGAGAATCCCATATAGCTAAACCGTACACTCGTAACCTGCATCTGATGGAACAACGGGGATTCCCATACAAGCAAATCGCACGGCATTGGAGAAAGAAACAGGAGGAAGCTGTAAAAAAACTGGACGCGCTGGTTGTTCTGACACAACATGATGCGGATAATTGGAAAGAAGTGAAGAAGGCTTGTGTCATACCAAACTTCTTACCTTTCTCACCCCAAAAAGGGAGTTCCTGCCTGGAAAAAAGAATCATCAGCATAGGAAGATACAGCGAACAGAAGGGGTATGACCGCCTGATTGAAGCTTGGATCAAAGTCAATCGGAAGCATCCCGACTGGCATATCCGCATTTACGGAGAAGGACAGGATAGGAACAGTCTGCAAGAGCTTATTGAAAAGCATCATATAGAAAACAGTTTTTCACTATGCCCTCCGACAAAAAACATTCAAGAAAAATATCTGGAAAGTTCCATATACGTCATGAGTTCACGATTTGAAGGATTACCGATGGCACTTCTGGAAGCGATGGCATGTGGTGTTCCCTGCATTTCATTCGACTGTCCGTACGGACCTGCCGAGATTATCACTCCGGAAGAAGACGGAATACTGGTGAAGAACGGAAACACGGACGAACTGGCTGACGCGATATGCCGGCTGATAGAGGATACGGACAAACGCATACGGATGGGAAAGCAGGCCCAAAAGAATATCCAACGTTATTCACGCGAAGAAGTGATGAAACTGTGGGATGAACTATTCAACACCTTAACAACTGCCCGACCATGAATATCATCTACCTCCTTTTCCACGGACTATCCCCTTACAGCGGCATCAGTAAAAAGATCTTGCATCAGGTTAAAGGCTTTGAAGCATGTGGACACCGGGTAAGTTTATG
>ENA-OQBV01001137-OQBV01001137.1-human-gut-metagenome-genome-assembly--contig:-NODE-1137-length-13865-cov-5.361552_pt1 | contig 13865 bp, 15 predicted proteins | sample MGYA00242750_ERZ504559 | MGnify/ENA primary metagenome ERZ504559 (study PRJEB26092, sample SAMD00036230) | human gut metagenome | host: Homo sapiens | study: EMG produced TPA metagenomics assembly of...
GGAAAAAATAGCGAAGAATGATACAGGTTGATATACCTGAAGTAGAAGAAATCTTGAAAGAAATAGAAGATTATAAATTTAAAAATTGGAATATGGCATAGATAATAATCACAAGTGGTAATAAAAAATTACTGCTTGTGATTATTTCTTTTATCTTGACAATTACAAATCAAAACTGTATATACTGTACATATACAGTAAAACAAAGAAAGGAGAGAATTAAGTGAAAATCATAATCAGCAATGTCAAGAATCAGCCAATCTATGAACAGATTTATGAACAGATCAAGAATCTGATCATTACAGAAGAACTAAAAGCTGGCGAAATGCTTCCATCGATTCGAGGACTTGCGAAGGATTTAAGGATCAGTGTGATCACAACAAAGAGGGCGTATGATGAGCTTGAGAAAGATGGATTTATTAATTCTGTGGCAGGAAAAGGCTGTTTTGTGGCGGAGAAGAATCTGGAGCTTATCAAGGAGGAGAATTTAAAGAAGGTAGAACAATATTTGGAGAAAGCAGTGAAGCTTTCAAGAACATGTGGGTTAACAAAAGATGATCTGATCGATATGATCAAGATCATTGGAAAGGATGAATAATGAAGAATGCATTAGAATTACAAAATGTATCAAAGTCATTTAAAGGATTTGAAACGAAAGATATGACATTTTCACTACCAGAAGGTTGTATTCTTGGACTTGTCGGGAAGAATGGGGCAGGGAAAAGTACTACGATCCGTCTGATTATGGATATGATTCACAAAGACAGCGGAACAATCTATGTGTTAGGAAAGAATATTGAGGAAGATTTTACAGAGACAAAACAGGATATTGGAGTCGTTCTGGATGAGCCATCATTTCCAGAATATGTGACAGCAGACCAGATGAACAATATCATGAAAAATATTTATAGAAACTGGGATGAAAAACGATATTATGAATTGATCGATCAGTTTGAACTTCCAAAATGGAAAAAGCAGTTTAAGAATTACTCGAAAGGAATGAAGATGAAACTTGCAATCGCGGTGGCACTTTCACATCATGCAAAACTGTTAATTCTAGATGAACCAACGAGCGGACTAGACCCATTTATGAGAGATGAGATTTTAGATATTCTTTATGAATTTACAAGAGAAGAAGATCAGTCTGTTTTGATTTCTTCTCATATTGTCAGTGATCTTGAAAGACTTTGTGATTATATTGCATATATTGATCAGGGAAGTTTGAAATTATATGAAGAAAAAGATTGCCTGATTGAACAATATGGAATCTTAAAATGTTCCAAAGAAGAGCTGAAAGAATTTGACGAACAGGCAGTTAAAGGGGTAAGAGAAAATCCATATGGAGTTGAAGCATTGGTAGACAGATCGAAGATGCCGAAAGATTATGAGACAGATATGGCAACATTAGAAGAAATTATCGTATTTCTCTCAAAAGGACAGGAAGAATAGGAGAAAGTGTGGGTATGAAAGGATTAATACGAAAAGAATGGTATAGTTTGTGGAGTCAGTATCGGATACATATGCTGGCAATGCTGGGGTTAGGAGTATTGCTGCCAATTATAAAAAATACAGACTTTTTCCTTGATGAATCTTTTAGGATATATTGGGCAGTAATAACGATTTTCTATATTCTAATGCATTCGGTAGAATATGAAAAAAAATCAAATTGGGATATGTACAGAGCAACATTTCCAATCAATGGAAGGGAGATTGTTGTTTCAAAATATATCTTTGGTTTTGGGATCGTGATAATCGCGAGTATCTTAGTTTTTGCAGGAAGTATGATCTGCCAGAAGATGATAGTGGGCAGAATCAATATTTACTTTATTGGTCGTGTTGTAAAAGCTATATGGATTAACGGTACATTGGATATGATATTTGTATTTCCGATTTTGTGCAGATATGGATATGACGAAGGAAGGGTATCTGCAGCGATGATCGTATGTTTTCTTGGAATGCTTTACCCATATAGGTTGCAGCAATTGTTATTAAATCTGCCATTCCCGACCATTGTATTTATGATTTTGCTATTTATCATTTGGTGTTTTTCAGGTGTATTGAGTTGCAAATTATACGAGAAGCGGAATGATCAATAAGGAGGGCGCAGTGTGAAAGGTTTGTGTTTAGAATACAAATGCAGGATTATGGAATGTGGAATTAAATATGTGATTTGGATACTTTTAGTTCTTCAGATGATCATAGGATTTTTTGGATTTGGTACTGGCGGGGCTGTTTTGTCAGCACTTCTTGTAATTCAGCTTAATGACACAATGATTGATGATCAAGCCTGTGGATGGAATCAGTATTGCAAGATCTTACCAGTCAGTGGAAGGAAACAAGTTGGTATGAGGTATCTTCTTGGAATTGTAGCGACAGCAATTATGACCATCATATTTTTGATCGGAAGAGCACTTGGCGTTCTCAATGTTGAAGTTCCGTTCTATGAAGTAAAGCAAGTGATTCAATGGATCGTTGTAGTAAGTTTCTTATGCATGTCAATTCAGATTCCAGTAAATCTCATGCTACATTTAAAAAATATAAGAAACAGACTCGTAGGATTGCCATTGTTTTTAGTTTGCTATGTAGGAGGTAGATTGATCTTTTATGCAATACGAAAAATACCAAGAATTCCGGGGAGTCAGGTGTTTTTAAAGAATGCAGTAGTGATATCAATTGTAATGGTTTTGGTTTCTTATATTGGTTCGGTTTTGATGTGGAAATATAGGAAATCGTAGTGGTTAGCAAAAGAAATGCAATCTATACTGTCCTAACAACATCATTTATGCTAAAATAAAAATTTTCAAACATAACAAAGAAAGAAGGAAAAACAATATATGGACACATACTACGTCACAAGAATCGAAGAACCAGACTTCGGTTGTGAAGGCCGCCCAGAAGGACAGGAAATCAAAGATAAAGTATATTTAAAAGAAGAAATAACGAAGGAAGAAACAATAATCTTCATGGAGGATAAATTACTATACGAAAGAGATATCAATGAAGGAATGAAAGTTGTGATCGATGGAGATGGAAGATTACAGAAAGCGGAGGATCGATCATGAAAGATCTGACAAAAGGAAAGATTTCAACATTGATCTTAGGATTTGCGATTCCAGTATTTTTAGGAAACTTATTACAGCTTACATACAGTCTTGCTGATACAAGAATTGTCGGAAGTTTTCTTGGAGAGCGATCACTTGCTGCAGTTGGTGCAACGACAACGATCAGTAACTTGATCGTTGGTTTCTTATTAGGTCTGGCCAATGGATTTGCGATCATTACAGCACAGAAATTTGGAGCAGGTGATAAAAAGAGAGTTCGAAGATCATTTGCGATCGCACTTGTGTTAGGAGTGATCGTTTCTGCTATTTTAATCTTGATCGGAACGGTATTTATTAATCCGATTTTAAGATTTTTGAATGTTCCAGGTAAATTATTTATCGAAGCGAAACAATATATACTGATCATTATCATTGGTTTATGGGTCACGATGTTTTATGATATTTTGATGGCGGTGATGCGTGCCATCGGAGATACGTTAACACCATTATTGATCCTTGCGATTTCTGTAGGATTAAATATCGTACTGGATCTTTTATTTGTTGCAGTATGGAAAACGGGAACATGGGGTGCGGCAGCAGCAACTGTGTTGGCACAGTTTATCGCATTGGTCATTTGCTGCTTTTATATGATTCATAAGTACGAATTATTACGTCTGAATAAAAATGATTTTAAAGATCTGGAATCTAAAATGATCAAAGAAATGCTGGCGACAGGAATGTCTATGGGATTTATGAGTTCTCTTGTGAATATTGGATCACTTACATTACAGACAGCGATCAATAAGCTTGGGCAGGAAATTATCGTAGCCCATACAGCGGCAAGAAAGATCACAGAAATATATATGATCATGTTCAGTGTCTTTGGCCAGACGATGGCAACATTCTGTGGCCAGAATATGGGAGCTGGGAAAGTTGACAGAATTAAGAAAGGTATGAAACTAGCGATCATTTATACATGTGTCTGGTCAACTTTTGCGATGATCGTAAGTTATACGATCGGACCGCAGTTAGTCCATATGGTTACAGGAAGTCACAAAGATGTAGTCATTGTAAATGCAACAAATTACCTGAAGTTTAATACGATCTTTTATTATGTGCCAGCGGTCATCAGCATAGTAAGAAATGTTATGCAAGGAATCGGGGATCAGATTACACCATTAGTATCCAGTGGATTAGAAATGGTCGGAAAAGTGGTGATCGCATTTACATTAGTTCCTTTGATGGGATATGCAGGTGTTATCGTAGCAGAACCGATCATATGGTTTATCATGGTTATTCCATTGATCGTGCAGATCATAAGAACACCGAAATTAAAAGCAAATAAATAAAACCCAAAAAGCGGAGAATCCATAAAAGGATCTCCGCTTTCTACATACACATGACATTATTTTAATTGAACATTCCGTCCCACGGGAACATTCTTCTTTCTTCTTAAGGATTAAACAATACCCTGAGCTGTCATTGCATCTACGACTTTCTCGAATCCTGCAATGTTAGCACCAGCTACATAGTTTCCTTCCATTCCGTAACGTTTTGCAGCGTCATCTAAGTTGTGGAAAATGTTAACCATGATGTTCTGTAATTTTCCATCAACTTCTTCAAATGTCCAGCTTAATCTTTCGCTGTTCTGAGACATTTCAAGAGCAGATGTAGCAACTCCACCAGCGTTAGAAGCTTTACCAGGTGCGAATAAGATTCCGTTTTTCTGTAAGTATTCTGTAGCTTCTAATGTAGTAGGCATGTTAGCACCCTCTGCAACTGCGTAACATCCGTTTGCTACTAACTGTTTAGCATCTTCTAAGTGTAATTCGTTCTGAGTTGCACATGGAAGAGCAATGTCAACAGGAATAGACCAAACTCCTCTTCCTTCGTGATATTCAGCACTTGGACGAGCAGCAGCGTATTCTGTTAAACGAGCACGTTTTACTTCTTTTACTTCTTTTAATAATTCAACATCGATACCATCTTTGTCATAAATCCATCCTGTAGAGTCAGAAGCTGTAACAACTTTAGCACCTAACTGCTGAGCTTTTTCGATTGCGTAAATAGCAACATTACCAGCTCCAGAAACAGCAATTGTAGCACCTTTGATAGATTTACCATTACATTTTAACATTTCGTCTGTGAAGTAAAGAAGTCCGTATCCTGTAGCTTCTGTACGAGCTAAAGATCCACCATAAGATAAACCTTTACCTGTTAAAACTCCTTCATAAAGTCCACGAATTCTCTTATACTGACCGAACATGTAACCGATCTCTCTTGCACCAGTTCCGATATCACCAGCAGGAACGTCTGTATCTGCTCCGATGTATTTGCAAAGCTCTGTCATGAAGCTCTGGCAGAATGCCATGATCTCACGGTCAGATTTTCCTTTAGGATCGAAGTCAGATCCACCTTTACCACCACCGATAGGAAGTCCTGTTAAAGAGTTTTTGAAGATCTGTTCAAATCCTAAGAATTTGATGATTCCAAGGTTAACAGATGGGTGAAGTCTTAAACCACCTTTGTAAGGTCCGATCGCACTGTTGAACTGTACACGGTAACCTGTGTTAACATGAACCTGTCCTTTGTCGTCTACCCAAGGTACACGGAATTTGAACTGGCGTTCTGGGTTTACAAGACGTTCAAGAAGAGCATCTCTTCTGAAAGCTTCTTCGTTTGCTTCAACAACGGCTCTTAATGATTCTAAAACTTCTTTTACAGCCTGATGGAATTCAGGTTCTGCTGGGTTCTGAGCAACTACCTGCTCGATCACTTCATCTACGTATGACATTTTGTTTCCTCCTTATAAGTCATAATGATATGTGTGTTTAAAACAGAGGGTATCTTCTTCAAATGGGTGTTGGCACATCCCAAAAGATAAAACAAAAAGAGGTCGGAAAACGCCTCTTTTTCTCAATGACGCCTTTGTCTTAGAATTATTATATAAGATATGGTATAATATTTCAAGAAAATCAATACGCAGGAAGGAAATTAGTATGAAATCTGTGGCAATGGCCTTTTATAATGGCGCGAAATATATAGATGAGCAAATAAGATCGATTCTTGATAATATGGAAGAGACAGATGAACTGATCATTTCAGTGGATGATGCTAGTGATGGATCAGAAGCAATACTTGAGGATTGGGTCCAAAACGACCAAAGAATCCGCATAATTAAAGGACCTGGGAAGGGTGTCGTAAAAAATTTTGAGAATGCATTTAAGCATTGTCGAGGGGAAATCATCTTCTTATCTGATCAGGATGATGTGTGGAAAAAAAATAAAATGAGAGAGATTGAGCGTGTATTTGAAGACCCGAAAGTGATAGCAGTTGTTCATGATGCGCAGATTGTAGATGAAAAACTTTCATCTTTAGATCAAACCACTTTTGAGTGGAGAAATAGCGGAACAGGCTTCTGGAAGAATATGAAAAAGAATTCCTATATCGGATGCTGTATGGCAGTCAGAAGATCCGCAATGAAAAGAATTCTGCCGATTCCAGATGACATCTGGATTCATGACCAATGGATCGGATTGCTGTCAGAACAACTCGGGAAAGTTGTATTTTTGGAGGAACCTCTTATTTATTATCGAAGACATGGAGGAAATGTTACGGAATTGACCCATGGTTCGATCACATCCATGATCAAAAAAAGATATCATATGATCATGGAAATCAATCACCGTGTAAAAGAATGGAGCAGACATGACAAACAAAATCAAAGACATACTGAAAACTCATAAGTATCTGTTACTCTCGTTTTTTCTGCCGGTTCTTCTATTAGAAGGAATCGCGATCGCAGAGAAGATACAGCCATTTGGCAGTGAATCATTTCTGATCGTTGATGCATTGCATCAGTATTTGCCCTTTTTTGCAGATTATCAGGTAAAAATTAAAAAAGCATGGATTCGATGTTTTATTCTTTTCATGCAGGTCTTGGATACAATTTCCTTGGACTATGGGCGTATTATCTGGCAAGTCCACTAAATCTGGTGATCGCACTTGTGTCGAAATCAATGCTTACGATGATATTAAGTCATTTGTATGTCTTAAAGATCGCACTGTGTTGCTTTACAGCCGCATTTTATTTTAGAAAACGCCGTGGAAAGGATGAGATATCCATTGTTGCGTTCGGAATGGCATATGGATTATGCAGTTATATGGTTGGCTACAGTTGGAATATTATGTGGATGGAAGTCATGATGATGCTTCCACTCATTTTGTATGGTATTGATAAGCTGATCAAAGAACATGATGGAAGACTTTATTGTTTTGCATTATTTATTTCTTTATGGTGTAACTTTTATATGTCCTATATGACATGTTTATTTTTAATCTTGTGGTATTTACTATATTCACATAAAAATGTCAAAGAATTTTTTACAAATGGATTCCGCTTTGCAGGATATTCACTGTTATCTGGAGTAATGGCAGCAGTTGTGTTACTGCCAGCTTACCTTGGGATCATGCAGACATCCTCAGCCAAATTACAATTTCCAAAAGAATTATGGTATGGAACATTTGGAAATCTGTTTTCCAGACATTTTCTTGGGACAACACCGCTTACGATGGCGGTAGATGACAGTAAGATCAATTTATATTGTGGAATCTTAACCTTATTAATGGCAGGATTTTATCTGGCAGTTAGAGAAATTCGCCTGATCGATAAGATTCGAAGATTGTTATTACTTGTATTTTTATTTTTTAGTTTCAATATGCCTGTCTTAGGTTATGTTTGGCATGGTTTTCATGATCAGTATGGAATTCCAAACCGCTTTGCGTTTTTGTATATTTTTGCATTGCTTGCGATGGCGTATGAAGGATATTGTGTGTTGGTAAGAGGCAAAAGAAAAGTTTCACTGTGGATTTATTTTGCAGTGATCCTATGCGGTATTTTGATCGGAATCACAATGAAAACGTCGACAGTGAAATTGGAAATGAAAACGGTTTACGCAACAGTTGCAGCGATCGCAGTTTATATGGTTTGTTTCGCATTATATCAGAAGAAGATTTTCAGGAAGAAAATATTTACGACATTGATCTGTTTCTTATTTATAGTAGAAACCGCAGCGATGGCAGTGATGGGATTTCAGGAAAATGGAACCGTCGATACAGATAGTTATTTTCAGGATACCAAAGCTATCACAGAAGTAAAAAAAGAGTATCAGAAAAATGTAGAGACAAGAATGGAATTGATCAGTGGGCGTATGCTTGATGAAAGTATCTGGCATACCTTAAATGGAATGACATTGTTTGGTTCCACAGCACAGGGAAACGTTGTCGATATGATGGATCAGCTTGGATTCTACACGGGTGTAAATGAATATTTATATGAAGGTGCAACGCCATTTACAAATAATCTGATGTCCATGAAATATCAGATTTACCGTCCATATGATACGAAATATACCGAATTTTCACTAAAAGAAAGTGTTGGAAATGTCACGGTTTATAAAAATCCTTATCGAACAGCACTTGCCTATACGATGGATGACTTGGTACAAACTTGGGATTATGAAGATTATAATCCATTTTATGTACAAAATGATCTGGCAACGAGTGCATTTGATGTTGATGAGTTGTTTCATATGGTCAAAACAGCTAAGCCGCAATTAAACGATTGTAAGATCACATCCGATAATGGTGATGGAGAATATGTATTTGAAAATACAGCAGCAACTCCAGACAATATGGTATTTACGATAAAATCTTCAAAAACAAGAGAATTGTATATTCATTTTGACGGAAGTCAGGTAGAGCATACGATTATCGAGAAAAATGGAGAACAGATCTTAAATGGAAGATTGGATTCACAGATCATTTATCTTGGAAAACAGCAAAAAGGAGATACGATCAAAATTCGTTTGCAGTTAAAACAAGATGATGAGATGTCAGGAGTTGTAAGACTGACAGCAGGCGAACTTGACGAAGAAGTCATGGAAGAACTTGCACAGAGAATGCAGGAAAACGCATGGAATCTTACAAGTGTTAAAGGAAATCATCTAAGCGGAACGATTCATGCACAGGAAGATCAGACTTTATTCTTCTCCATTCCATATGATAAAGGATGGACCGTGAAGATCGATGGAAAAAAAGTGAAAACAAAAGCACTTGGAAAAGCATTTTTGACAGTGAAAGCTCCAGAAGGAAAGCATAAAGTTTCACTGACTTATGTATCTGCTGGATTTAAAGAAGGGGCAATTTTGAGTGTTGCAGGATTTGCTATTTTTATTTTGATCATGCTTTTTTTCCAAAGAAAGAAAAAAGCTGCAGTTAAAGAAGTATAAATTTCGTAAGAAATTCTTATGATTTTGGTCTATTGAAAGTCAGATTCGTTTTTGCTATGATGAAAGAAATTAATAAGCAGGAGGAAAAGGATTTATGAGAAAGTTTATTGGAAAATTCCTTGCAGCAGGACTTTGTGTCGCAATGGCATTATCATCTGTAACTGTCAAAGCAGACAGCGTTGATCAGAAATATCTGGCACTTGGAGCTGACTTAACAGCTTCCCAGAAAAAGAAAGTGTTAGAACTTCTGGATTTAGATGATAATAGCGACTATAAAGTTATTACTGTAACAAATAAAGATGAACATGAATATTTGGACAGCTATCTATCAAGCAGAGTGATCGGAACAAGAGCATTATCTTCTGTGACTGTAGAACAGAAAGATGATGGAAATGGAGTGAATGTCACAACACAGAATATCTCTTACTGCACATCTGGAATGTATAGAAATGCTCTGATCACAGCAGGGATCAAGAATGCCGATGTAAAAGTAGCTGGTCCATTTAAGATTTCTGGAACAGCAGCATTGGTTGGCGTTATGAAAGCCTACGAAGAAATGACAGGAAAGAAGATTCCAGAAAAGAGCAAAGATGCAGCGACAGACGAGTTGATCACAACGGGAGAAGTTAGCGGAAAATATCAGGTTCTGAACGATGCAGAGAAACTGATCGCAGATGTCAAACAGAAAGTTGCAAAAGATAATCTGTCATCTCCATCTTGAGATCAAACAGGCGATTGAAGAGTCTGCAAAAGATTTTAAATATCAATCTTTCTGATGCAGACCGAGCGAAGATACAGAGTCTGATGGATAAGATTTCAGGACTTGATCTGAAGTGTCTCAGTTAAAATCTCAAGCAAAAGATTTATATGATAAGCTTGGAGGAAGTCAGGGAATCTTTGATAAGATCGCAGCTTTCTTCCAGTCTATTTTCAGCTGGCTGTCTAATTTATTTTCATAAAAGCTTAGGAGCATATAAGAAACGAATATCTCTCCTTATGTAACATAAGATTACATAAGGAGGGATTTTTTTATGGGACAAAATGAAATGATCTTTTACATAGTGGCAGCGGGATGTATGATCTGTCTGATGATCGGAATTGTAAAGAAACCGGCATATTTGCTAGTGCTTTTGCTGCGGGGAGCTTTTTGTGCGATGATCGTATATGGAATCAGCATTGTTTGTATGCGGAAAGGAATCACAGCACCAGTCAATCTTAATATCTTGTCCATTGGAACAGGTGCACTGTTGGGGCTTCCAGGAATTATTGTGTTGTATGCGGCAGCGGTGTTTTTATTGCAGTAATAATGTGATGTAAAGTGCGCTAGTAAAATACTGGATTTTGTATTTATGTAAAATAATAGAAAAAATACTAGACAAATACTGTAAATAGATGTAAAATAATGGAACATAAAGGAAGGAGGAAAGATGAAGATATGGATTCTATTATTTTTGATCATGGCAGCAATTTATGATTACAGAGATTTCAAGATCCCGAATAAGCTCAATGGGGCGGGAGCGTTGATCACGCTGGTTCTTGCAGGAGTTTCTGGGATGAAGGCAGCAGATATGATGATCGGAGTTTTGGTTGTGCTGATCAGCTGTGGATTATTATTCTATATTGGATGCCTTGGCGGTGGAGATGTGAAGCTGCTGATGGTATGTGCAATATCTATCGGACGGGCAATGCCCCAGTTTCTGATTTTGTCATTTATATGTAACGGTATTTATGCCGTGATCTTTTTATGGAAGAGGAAGAACTTCCATCTGCGATTATTTCGCTTATTTCAATATGTAACACAATGTAAGGATAACAAGAGATTATTGATGTACGAGACAGAGAATGGGAATCTGATGAAAGATGGAATGATACATTTTTCATTTGGGATCCTTGCAGCGTACATGATCTGCCTGTTAGGAGGTGGACTATGAAGGATATTTCAATCGGTATTTATCACAAAGACCATCAGTATGGAAAACGGCTGATGGAATACTTAAATCATCAGAAAGATTTCCCGATGACGGCATCATTTACGTCGGATGAGGAGATGTTTTTTAAACAGGAACAAGAGGGAGATTTTGAATGCCTGGTACTGGCAGAAGAGACGGATTATCATGGAGATTTTCCGGTTTGCCGAATTGGAGCAAATGAATCTATGGGTGGGATGTATTGCCAGAGTGCAAAAGAGATCGCAGCGGGAATCTATCATTGCCTGAATGTAAGTCCTCAGATTGAAAATGAACGGATTTTTGGAGTATATTCTCCGATTTCAAGACTGGAGATATCGGCATTTGCAAGGAATATGGCAGCTTCGAATGGGTGGATTTATTTTGGAATGCAACCATATGGACACTTTGAAGAAGATGAGGCAGATGACCTTTTGTTGTTTTATATCAAAGAACACAAAGAAGATATTGTACTATATTTTATGGAACATCAGAAGAAGTTTGATGGTTGTGTAGGATTTGCGGGAGCTTCATGTTATCTGGATTATCGAGAATTATCTATGCAGGATTATGAGTGGTTTTTTGAGAAATTAAGAGAAACAGGAATTTGTATTATTTTTGATATTGGCATTGCATCACCGCCAGATCTTAAGTTCTTTGGGTTGTTTGACCGGATTTTTCTTCCTCTTATGCGGCAAGATCTGGGGTGTATGGAATATAAGAAGTTTCAAAAACAGATGAGAAAACATGGAGTATGGAAATTGACAAACTGGGAAGAAGTGATGCTTGAGAGCTGGAAGAACAAAGGAGGAAGGGGGCAGTGGCCTTGAAGGAATTGCTGAAACAAAGAGTAATGGAGAAATTGAATTTTTCACAGGAGATTTCTGACGAACATTTAAAAGGTGTGATTCAGGAAGAGATCATGAAAATATCAGAAGAATATCCGTTGCTTTTGTCTGACAAGATTCGCTTGAATCAGGAAGTTTTTTATGCTCTTCGAAGATTGGATATTCTGCAAGATCTGTTAGAAGATGATTCTGTGACGGAGATCATGATCAATGGCTATAAAAATATTTTTATTGAGCGGCAAGGAAAACTGCACCGATATCCTGGGCATTTTTCGGATAATGAAAAATTATATCAGGTAATTCAGCAGGTTGCATCAGGAGCGAACCGTATGGTGAATGAACGAAATCCAATTGTGGATGCGAGACTTAACGATGGTTCGAGAGTAAATATCATTTTGCCGCCGATATCGATCGATGGGGGCAACGATGACGATCCGAAAGTTTGCAAAGGAACCGATGACATTAGCATGGCTTTGTGAACGGGAAGCATTTTCGGAAGAAATTGCGAAGTTTTTGAAGATTCTTGTAAGGGCGCGCTATAACATTTTTATCTCGGGGGGAACAGGCAGCGGGAAGACGACGTTGCTCAATGGAATGTCAAATTGTATTCCGAAAGATGAGAGGATCATAACAATTGAGGATTCCGCAGAATTGAAACTTAATGGGATTGATAATCTGGTCCGGTTAGAGATGAGGAATGCAAATGCAGCGGGGGAAAATCAGGTCGATATGAAAGAACTGATCAAAGCGGCATTACGTTCACGGCCAGACCGGATCATCGTCGGAGAAGTGCGAGGCGAAGAAGCCTTGTCTATGTTAAATGCAATGAATACAGGCCACGATGGAAGCATCTCGACAGGACATGCGAACAGCTGTAAAGATATGCTTAAGCGAATCGAAACGATGGTCTTGATGGGAGTCGATATGCCAGTAGAAGCGATCCGTGGGCAGATGGCATCTGCAATCGATGTGATCATTCATCTTGGAAGAAGCTTTGACGGAAGTCGAAAACTGATGGAGATTTCAGAGATTACTGGTATGGCGGCGAGTCAGGTAGCATTACATCCGTTGTTTGAGATGAATGAAGATGATGAACTTACAATGAGATCAGAATTATGTGATCAGAAAAAGTTAAAGGAGTATGGTCAGTATGAAGCATATCAGAAACTTATGGAATCTTTTAAAGCAAGAGATCAGCCTGTGGAAATATGAGAAGCAAGAGTTGGTTAAGGGAATTTGCTATATCGTGATGATCGCATGGCTGTTTTTTGACCGAATTGCATTTGCGATTCTTTTGATTCCATATTTGTTTGTTTTTATGAAACAACAAAGAATTCATAAGGTGCATCGGGAGAAGGAAAAGCTGCGAAAGGAATTCCGTGAAATGATGATTTCTATTGGAAATAGTTTATCTGCAGGATACTCTATTGAAAATGCATTGAAAACAGCAAAAAATGATCTGGAGATGTATGAAGAACACAGTTTGTTGGCAAAAGAACTTCAATTGTTGATAAACAAGCTCAAAATGAACGAACCTGTGGATAATCTGCTCTTTGATATGGCGGAACATGTAGGTCTGGAAGAATTTTATCAGTTTGCACAGGTCATATCAATTGCGAAAAAAAGTGGTGGGAATCTGATTGAGATCACGGAAAATACGATAGAACATTTAAGTCAGGCAATCCAGACAAAAGAAGAGATTCACACGATGATCGCGGCAAAACAAATGGAGAAAAAGAT
>ENA-OQBV01001139-OQBV01001139.1-human-gut-metagenome-genome-assembly--contig:-NODE-1139-length-13858-cov-2.450513_pt1 | contig 13858 bp, 12 predicted proteins | sample MGYA00242750_ERZ504559 | MGnify/ENA primary metagenome ERZ504559 (study PRJEB26092, sample SAMD00036230) | human gut metagenome | host: Homo sapiens | study: EMG produced TPA metagenomics assembly of...
TCGAAAGGGGGAAACGATTCAGGATCTTCAGATTCAAATTGCAAAAATTGTAGAAAATCCGTACGATATGATGGCCTTCGATGCCGGTTATTTACGGCGCCATCAATTTATCCCAGCTGTGGAACGCCCTGTTGTACATCGCCCGCGAAGGGGCCAATCCGTCGGTCCTCTTCTCTTGTGACAAGAGCAAGCTCCCGGAAATGTACCAGACCGACCGCGACTATGGATCCATCCTGCGCTTTGCCATCCGCTCGTCCCTCATCGACGCCGTCAAGATTGAAGGCAGCCTCGACGACGACAGCCTCGAAGACATTGCAGGGCAAGCCGTGGACCTTGGCTGCGTGCCGATCATCGTCATCCGCGGCGAAAAAGGAGCCAAGGCCGCCGATTTAACGGCCCTGATGGAAAAGCGCTGGGACCTGGAAGCCGTGACCTTTGAACTCGTCGTCCCCGTCGAAACAGATGCCGATATCGACGAAATGAAGGCTGCCGCCAAGGCCTTTAAAGAACAGCACCACGACGCCGTCGTCATCCCCCATCCCATGGGATCTGCCGCCAAAGAAGCGCTCCTCAAGGGCGACACCTTCGGCGCCTCGATCTTGTACGCAGCTGCCGGCGACGGAGCGGACGATATGCCGGCCAGCAAAGCCGTCCATGCCTTGCTCCACCCCGATGCCTAAGACCTGCTAAAAAAGTAACCTGAGGCCGAATGAACGTACCTAAACACGACATAACGATAAACAGCCCCCCCCGCTCGGAGGGCTGTTTTTTATGCTTTTCAGAGAAAACTCGGTCAAGCAGGAAATATCGGGTCACTTCCGACATTTCCCCTACGCAGGTCAACCGTCATTTCGTCATCGTGTTTGGGCCCTTGCCGTAATTTCAGATAGCCATCCAAAAAAAGCCACCGCCGGAAATCTCCGATGGTGGCTTCATTTTTATGACTTACTGCAGGTTTTTGGTTAACAACTGATTGACGACGCCCGGGTTAGCCCGGCCTTTCGTTTCTTTCATGATCTGACCGACGAGGAAGCCGATGGCTTTCTTCTTGCCGGCTTTGTAGTCTTCAACGGACTGGGGATTGGCAGCGATGACTTTCTGTACCAATTCTTCAAGGGCGCCCGTATCGGTGATCTGGACCAGCCCCTGTTCTTTGACGACGTCGTCGGCCGATTTGCCTGACGTCCACATTTCCGGCAGGACTTTCTTAGCGATCTTACCAGAAATGGTGCCTTTGGCAATGAGTTTCAAGAGGCCTGCCAAAGCCGTCGGAGCGACAGGAGAATCGGTGATGCCGATGCCTTCTTCGTTGAGCTTCTTGGCAAATTCGCCGAGCATCCAGTTGGCTGCTTCCTTAGCGTCAACGCCTTCTTTTACGACGGTTTCAAAGTAGTCAGCCGTCTGTTTTTCCAGGGTCAAGAGGTTAGCATCGTATTCCGAGAGACCCAATTCGTCCTGGAAACGCTGGCAGCGAGCGTCCGGCATTTCCGGCAGTTCTTTTCGGACTTCTTCGATATAAGCCGGCGAGACTTCGATAGGAATGAGGTCCGGTTCCGGGAAGTAACGGTAATCGCTGTCCCCTTCTTTGACGCGCTGGAGGATAGTAATGCCCTTGGCTTCATCCCAGCCGCGCGTAGCCTGCTGGATCGTACCGCCTTCGTCGAGAATCTGAGCCTGGCGGACGGCTTCGTATTCAATCCCCTTCTGGACAGCGCTGAAAGAGTTAATGTTCTTGATTTCCGTCTTAGTCCCCAATTTATCCGAACCGACGGGACGGACGGAGATATTGGCGTCACAGCGCATACTGCCTTCTTCGAGGCGGCAGTCGGAAACGCCGAGGTACTGCATGATGGAGCGCAGTTTTTCCAGATACGCTCTGGCTTCGGCACCGCTGCGCAGTTCCGGTTCGCCGACGATTTCCAGGAGCGGTACGCCCGTACGGTTATAGTCGACGCTGGTCGAATCAGAGTTGGCAATGCTGCCGCCGCTGTGGACGAGCTTGCCTGCGTCTTCTTCCATATGGATACGGGTCAAATGGATACGGCGCTGTTTGCCGTCGACGTCGATGTCGATGTAACCGCCTTTGCAAATCGGCAGGTCGAACTGGGACGTTTGGAAGTTCTTCGGCAAATCGGGATAGTAGTAGTTCTTGCGGTCGAATTTGCTGAACGGCAGGATGTCGCAATGCAGGGCCAGGCCGGCTTTGACGGCATAATGCAACACTTCTTTATTGAGTACGGGCAGGACACCGGGCAGGCTTTCAAAGGTCTTGCGGCCCATGAGCATCGTGTGATTCATGGTGAGGGCTTTAAAGCGCTTCAAGTCGGCTGAAATATGGCACAAAAGGTCGTTGTCTTTGCCGATACCGAGCTGTCGGTCGACGGCAGCAATGAGGTGGATCATCAGACGGCTACCTCCATGGAAAGTTTGCCCAGATGCTGATAATCGTCGAGGCGGATATCATCCGGCGTAAAGCCATAGAAATCGTGGATGTCGCTGTTGAGTATCAGTTTGGGAGCGTCCATCGCCTGGTCCCGCCGTGCCAGCTGGGTCTTCATGGCTTCGACGTGGTTTTCGTAGATATGGGCGTTGTTGATGACGTGCGTAAAGAGGCCTGGGCGAAGGCCGGCAGACTGGGCGATGAGGTGGATGAGGACGGCATACTGGGTCATATTGAAGGGTACGCCTAAGCCCATGTCGCCGCTGCGCTGGATGAGCATGCAGTTCAGACGGCCGTCAGTGACATCCCACAAGGTCTGGTAGGCACAGGGCTGAAGGGCCATGTCCGGCAGATCTTCGATGTTCCACAGGGATACGATCATGCGCCGGTTCTGGGGATCCGTCTTCAGCGTTTCCAGGAGCTTGTCGACCTGTTTGTACTTGCGAATCTGATAGCCATAGGCCTTGCCAATGGTGCCGTCGGGCCGCATCCATTCGTCCCAGACGTGGCAGTTCATCTTCTGCAGTTCCCGCACGTCGTTGCTCTGGAGCTGCCAGATCCAGAGGATTTCTTTAACGGCCGTCTTGAAGGCGACGAACTTCGTCGTCAAGATGGGGAATTCTTTTTCCAAATCGAACTGCATGATCTGGTGGGGCAGTTTATACGTCCGCACGCCCGTGCGGTTGTTGTCGAAATAGCCGTGGTCGAGGATATTTTCGACGATATTCAGATACTGTGTATCGGCAATGCTCATGTATGTCACCTCAAAATCAATGGTTATCAATATAAGACTGGATGGCGCTGACGAACTGGCGGCCATATTTATGGAGCTTGAAGCTGCCTACGCCCTTGATGTCGCTCATGGCTTCCAGACTGTCCGGCTTGAGAGCGGCCATATCCCACAACGTGGCATCGGAAAAGATGACGAACGGCGGAATATGCTCGTCCTTGGCCAGTTCCAGGCGGACTGCCCGCAGGGTATCGAACAGGGGCCGCAAGGCGTCTTCGTCGATGGCCCCGGCGCGGCGCTTCTGCTGGCGCTTGGGCAGTTCCGGCACGGGTTCAGCTGAAACGACTTTCTGCTGGACGATGCGCTGATGGCCGCTGAGGGCCTGCCGCCCGTCGGCCGTCAGGGAGACGACAGGATACTTACCGTCGGACTGTTCGAGATAGCCGTCGTCGATGCACTGACGGATCATATCGCGAACTTCGGACAGGGTAAAATTTCCCGAGCATGCTAAAGGCGGCATTATGCTCAAAGCCGTAGCGGCGAATTTTAGCGTCTGACTCCCTTTCAGGATATCGGCCACCATAGTCAGGCCGAAGCGCCCTTTCAATTCATCGACGCAGAGGCAGATGCTGCGGACCTGTTCGGTCATATCCTCTTCAACCGTTTCCTGGTCGCAGTTGCCGCATTTATCGCAGTGTTCCCACGACGGATGTTCGCCAAAATACGACAGGATATAATGGCGCAGGCAGTGATTGCCTTCACAGTAGCGGACCATGGCATGGAGCAGGCGGAATTCGACCTCCTGCTGTTTTACGTCGCGGACGGACTGTTCAATGAGGAATTTCTGGATCATGATATCCTGCCGGTTAAAGAGGAGGATACAGTCTCCCGGCGCCCCGTCGCGGCCGGCGCTGGCCCGCTTCCTGGTAGTAGCTTTCGATGTTCTTCGGTCATCTGGTAATGGATGACGTAGCGGACGTTGCTCTTGTCGATGCCCATGCCGAAAGCGTTGGTAGCGACGATGACCTGGAGCCGGTCATACGTAAAGGCGTCCTGCATGGTCCGGCGCATGTCGTCGCTGAGGCCGGCATGATAGCGGCCGGCCCGGATGCCCCGCCGCGTCAGCTCTTCATAGACGCGGTCCACTTCCTTGCGCGTCGCCGCATAGATGATGCCGCTGTCTTCCCTATGCTGCTGGACGTAAGACAAGGCGAAGTCGAGCTTGCGGTTCGTCCGGACGACGCGGAAATACAGATTCGGCCGGTCGAAGCCGCCGATGAAGATGCGTTCCTTTTCCAGGCCCAGGAGATTCATCATGTCCTCTTTGACCTTTTCCGTCGCCGTCGCCGTGAAGGCCCCGACGACAGGCCGCTTGGGCAGGGCCGCGATCCAGTCCTTGATGGCGCAGTAGCTGGGCCGGAAATCATGGCCCCACTGGGATACGCAGTGTGCTTCGTCGATGATGAACATGGAAATGGGCAAACTCTGCATGAAGGACGTAAAGAATTCGTTTTCCAGGCGTTCCGGCGAAATATAGACCAGTTTGACCCGGCCGGCGCGGATGGCGGCGAAGCGGGCCTTGGCCTCTTCAAAAGTACACTGGCTGTTGATATACGTCGCCGGTATCTCCTGGTTGACCAGGCTGTCGACCTGGTCCTTCATGAGGGAAATGAGCGGCGAAATGACCAACGTCACACCGGGCATCATCAGGGCCGGCAACTGGAAGCATATCGACTTCCCTGCCCCTGTCGGCATGATGGCCAGGCAGTCGCGGCCATCGAGAAGGGTCTGGATGACCTCATGCTGGCCCGGCCGGAACGACGTATAGCCAAAATATTGTTTCAAAAGAGATTCGAGTTCCATCAAGATAATCAACCCATCTATAAAAAACAAATTCAACATCAAAAGGAGCTGTTGCACAAAGGCTTATATCATCATGTGTAGTCCCTTTGGCTTTATAGTTTGTAGTACAGAGTTTGTAGTTTGCAGAAAAATCCTTTAAATTTAAAGCCATCCGCTAACAACTAACAACTAGCCACTAACAGCTCCTTTATATCATATCATCTTTAGCCTTATTTTGCCAATTCTTCTTTCAAGACGTCGGCCAGGCGTTTGATACCTTCGACGATGCGGTCTTCCGGCATGTTGGAGTAGTTCAGGCGGAAGTGGTTGGCATTGCCGCCGTGGGGGTAGAAAGGACCGCCCGGCACGTAGGCAACGTTCTTAGCCAGGACTTTCGGCATGAGTTCTTTCGCGTCCATGCCTTCCGGCAACGTTACCCACGTGAACAGGCCGCCTTCGGGGTATGTAAAGGTGATGCCTTCAGGGAAGTATTTCTTCATCGATTCGCACATCAGGTCACGGCGTTTCTTATAGAGGGCCTTGATCTTGGCGACGTGTTCATCGAGGTCGAACATATCGATGTAGTACGAAGTCTGGCGCTGGCCGAAAGACGACGCCTGGAGGTCGACGGCCTGTTTCAGCTTGACGACTTTATCGATGATGACCGGATCGGCTACCATCCAGGCAATACGCAGGCCCGGCATGAGGATCTTCGAGAACGAGCCGAGGAAAATGATATTGCCCTTCGTATCCATCGATTTCAGGGACGGTACCTTGTCGCCGTCATAGCGCAGTTCGCCATAGGGGTCGTCTTCGAGGACCGGGAAGTCATAGCGGTTGATGAGGTCCATGAAAGCCTTGCGCCGTTCTACGGGCCAGGTGATGCCCGTCGGATTCTGGAATTCAGGGATGACATACATCATGCGGACGCGGTCGCCGTATTTTTCCAAAATCTTTTCTAATTCTTCCGGGATGATGCCCTTTTCATCCGTCGGTACTTCGACGAATTCCGGTTTGCAGAGCTTAAAGGCGTTGAGGGCGCCGAGGTAGGTCGGGCTTTCGACGAGAACGACGTCGCCCGGGTTAATGAAGATCTGGGCCAGCATGGACAGACCCTGCTGGGACCCAGACGTAATAGTGATGTTATCGATATCGCAGTCGACCATGAAAGCCTGTTTCATGCGGGCTGCAATCTGTTTGCGCAGGGGGTTGTAACCTTCTGTCGTGCCGTACTGCAAGGCTTCGCGGGCCTTCTTTGGTCAAGACGGCGTCATCGACTTTCTTCAACTGTTCCGTCGGGAAGAGTTCCGGTGCCGGCAGGCCGCCAGCAAAGGAAATGACTTCCGGCATGGTCGTCAGTTTCAAGAGTTCACGGATTTCAGAGGCTTTCAAATTCATAGCTAAGTCGGAAAAATGCATATCAATCACTCCTTCAGGTTATGTACATCACGCGTTTATCTATGTGTATATAGTATCATAAAAATTACTTTTATGCAATTAAACGTTTGCGTTATAAATATGTTACGTTTCGTACAACCTTTATAAACCAAATGTAAATAACGAGAATGACTGATAATAGTAAATATCCAGCTTAAAAAAAATTAAAGAATGACTGTAAAAAATTTTTAAGAAAATTTGCAAAAGAAAAGACGCCCTCATGAGAGAGCGCCTTGTTTCCTTAAAATTTAATTATTTACCGATTTTTTCTTTCAAAACTTCAGCCAAACGTTTAATGCCTTCGACGATGCGGTCTTCCGGCATGTTGGAATAGTTCAGGCGGAAGTGGTTGGCATGGCCGCCGTTCGGGTAGAAAGCACCGCCCGGTACGTAAGCGACTTTCTTTTCGATGACTTCCGGCATCATTGCCTTGGCATCGAGGCCTTCCGGCAAGGTGACCCATGTGAACAGGCCGCCTTCCGGATAAGTGAAGGAAACGCCTTCAGGGAAGTATTTCTTCATGGAATCGTACATGAGGGTACGACGTTTGCCATAGAGGGCGCGGATCTGTTTGACATGGGCGTCGAGGTCGTACATGTCGATGTAGTACGAAGCCTGGCGCTGTGCGAAGGACGACGTCTGTAAGTCGACGGTCTGTTTGAGCATGACAGCCTTTTCCAGGATGTCATGAGCGGCGACCATCCAGCCGATACGCAGGCCCGGCATAAAGATTTTGGAGAAGGAGCCGAGAAAGATGACGTTACCCTGGGTATCCATGGATTTCAAAGTCGGCATCGATTCGCCTTCATAACGGAGTTCGCCATACGGGTCGTCTTCGATGATGGGGATGTCGTGTTTGTTCATGATGTCCATGATGGCTTTGCGGCGTTCCAGGGGCCAGGTGATGCCCGTCGGGTTCTGGAATTCCGGGATGACGTACATCAGGCGGACGCGGTCCCCGTATTTTTCGAGAGCTGCTTCCAGGGCTTCCGGAACCATGCCCTTGTCATCCGTTTCAACTTCGACGAAATTCGGGAAGTTAACGGCAAAAGCCGTCGTAGCACCCATGTAGGTCGGGCTTTCGACGAGGACGATGTCGCCTTCGTTGAGGAAGAGCTGGCCCAGGAGCGAAAGGCCCTGCTGGGAGCCAGCGGTGATGATGATATCTTCATAAGTGCAGTCTGTATGGAAAGATGTTTTCATGCGTTTAGCAATCTGTTTACGCAAGGGCACATAACCTTCCGTCGTGCTGTACTGCACGGCCTGACGACCTTCTTTTTTCAAGATTTCCACGTCGACCTTCATCATTTCGTCAATCGGGAAGAGTTCCGGTGCAGGAAGGCCACCGGCGAAGGAAATAATTTCCGGATTTTCTGTTACTTTCAAAATTTCACGGATATCCGATGCGTGTAAACTCTTTGCTTCTTCAGAAAACTTTACCATAAAACTTCACTCCAATCTATTCTCTTTCTTTTATGGCTTTAGCTACGGCAGGCAAATGTGCTTCGTAACGATACTTATTATACCACGATATGGGCCATTAATCTACAAATTTTATGGAAAACGCAAAAAATTTCAAACTAATTAAATCAATAGTCAGCCCTGCCTTTCTTTTAATGTTAGGGCCTATCGGCCCCGCCGGTCGCAGTTGGCAGTTCGCAGGCCACCTCGAGTGACCCTCGGCTCGCGAAAAAATAGTGGCTCGTTGTTCGTGGTTCGTGGCTCGTAAAAGCCTGCCATTATACTCGGATAGGTTGTGGCCGCATCTCGCAACGGGCCGCACAAGGCTCCCTTTATAGGGGAGCTGGCCGCCAAAGACGGTCTGAGAGGTTAAAGGTCGGCCCCTACGCACAGGGCCGCTGGCCGTATATTTATTTTGCAGCCTGCATTCTCTTTCATCAAATAATTAGACCGCAAAAAAATAAGCCGTCACAGGAAGCAAAAATCATTTCCTGTGACGGCTTATTTTTTACGGTTGTGGATAATTTTCTGGCAAACTGACTAGAAAATCGCACATATTCTGACGGGCTCGCCACGTGCGAGCCCCTACAGTATACGGCTACAAACTCCGTACTACAAATTATCTTTGAAAGAACTGGCGCGCTGCGGCTTCGTCTTTTTTCATCTGGGCGACGAGGTCGTCGGCAGTGGCGAAGGTTTCTTCGCCGCGGAGGCGCTTGCGGAAGCGCAGGCTCACTTCTTTGCCGTAGAGGTCAGCGTCCCAGTCGAGGACGTGGGTCTCGATGCGGCGGTACTGGTTCTCGAAGGTCGGGTTATCGCCGATGTTGGTCATGGCCGGATGGCCCTTGCCGTCCCACCACAGTTCGGTGATGTAGACGCCGTCTGGCGGGATGGCCATGTTGATGGGGATGAGCATGTTGGCCGTAGCGAAACCGATGGTCCTCCCCCGCCGGTCGCCAGGCACGATGGTGCCGGTCAGGGCAAAGGGACGGCCCAGGAGATTCTCGGCCGTTTCCATGTGGCCCATCTGGATGAGACGGCGGATGACGGTGCTGCTGATGGGTGTCGTCCGGCCCGGCCGTTCGAGGAGGGTCAGGGCGACGACGGGGATGCCGTACTGGCTCATGAAGAATTTCATGGTCTCCGTATTGCCTGCCGCCTTGGCACCATAGGTAAAGTTCGAGCCGACGACGATGGCCGACGGATGGATGTAGGTCAGGAGGTTCTGGCAGAACTCTTCCGGCGATTCTTGCAAGAGGGTCTGGCTCATGGGCAGGAGGACCAAGCCGTCGATGCCGACGGCTTCGATATATTCCGCTTTCTGGCCAATCGTGGCCAGGCGCAGCGGTTCTTTTTCCGGACACAATACGGACAGCGGATGGGCCGTAAAGGTGACGACCATGGTTTTCACACCGCAGGCAGCGGCCCGTTTGATGGCCGTCTTCATGACCATCTGGTGGCCCCGGTGGACGCCGTCAAAAGTCCCAAGGGCCACGACGGCTCCGGTAAAGCCGGTGATTTCCTGAAAGGAGTGGAATATTTCCATCGTTAGTTACCTCACAATCCGTCTGCAAACATCTTATGGGGACGCAGGATATGGTGCGCTTCATCGTAGCGTACGATGCCCATCAGCCGCCCGTCAGGCCCATAGACACGCAGTACGTCTCCATCGGTAAGGTTGGGCCCAGCAAAGGGCACAGGCCGCCCCTGAAGGAGAAAATCACACTGTTTCGCCGAGCATTTCGCCCGCCGTATATCATGAATGGCCATGTCAGCCGGAAGGACGTAGGCCGCCGGATCTCGTTCCAGCATCTCCAGGGTCGCCGCTTCTTCAATGGTAAACAGCCCGGCCCGGGTCCGGACCAGATAGGTCATGCAGGCGCAGGTTCCAAGGGCCGTCCCCAAGTCGCGGATAAGGGAGCGGACATACGTCCCTTTCGAGCAGGTCACAGCGAAGGTGCCGCGCCGGCCGTCGAAGGACAAGAGTTCCAAACTGTGGATCGTCACCTGCCGCACGGGCAGAGTGAAATCCCGGTCCTGGCGGGCCAATTTATAGGCCTTGACGCCGTTGACGTTAATCGCCGAATACTTCGACGGCGCCTGGTCGATATCGCCGCAGAAAGAAGCTAAGGTGCGGCGCACGTCGTCGGCAGTAAGGTCCGGAACCGGTGCCGTTTCGACGACGGTCCCCGTACTGTCTTCGGTATCGGTAGCCAGTCCCAGGACGAACTCAGCGTGGTAGGACTTGACGTCGCTGTCGCCGTATTCGATGAGGCGCGTCGCCTGACCGGCATAGACCGGAAGGACGCCCGCTGCCAAGGGATCCAGGGTACCGGCATGGCCCATTTTTTCATGCCGTAAATACGCCGCAGGCAGCCGATGACGTCGTGACTCGACATGCCTGTCGGCTTGAGTACGTTAATGATTCCGTGTATCATAGGCGCTTTCAATTCCTTTACGATGAGGGCTTTAGCCTCATCCAAAGGTTTATCCAAGGTGCAGCCCGCAGCCCGAACGTGGCCGCCGCCGCCGAAAGATGCGGCGATGGCATTGACGTCGACGCCTTTGGAACGCAGGCTGACCCGTGTTTCGGTCGGGCCGATGTATTTTACCGTAAAGGCCACTTCGGCCCCCTTGATGCGGCGGGCATAGTCGATATAGATGCCCGTGTGCTCGCCGATGACGGCCAAAAGTTCCGGCGTGTAGGACAGGCAGGAAATGCGGCCGTCATCAAAGAGCTCCAGGTGTTCCAGCACCTTGGACAGGGCCTTCAGTTTTTCCAGGGACCGGGCGTCGAGGTGTTCCGAAATGAAATCGGGCCGGGCGCCGTGGTCGACGAGGATGGCTGCCATGCGCAGCGTATGGCCTGTCGTGTTGTTGAATTTGAAGAAGCCGCAGTCCGTGGCGATAGCCGTATAGAGGGCATCGGCCATGGCGTGTTCCAGTCCCGCTGCCAGAGGTCGAAGAGATAGGTCAGGATTTCGCCTGTCGCCGCGCAGTCGGGCCGGACGTATTCCCACTGGGCGAAATCGCTCGTTGGAAATATGGTGGTCGATGTTGAGGACCTTGCCGCGGACCAGCTTTTCAGCCTGGCCGATGCGGCCGAGGCCCGTCGCATCGAGGACGACGGTCAGCCAGGAATCATCCGTTTCGACCTGCTCCGGCTTGTTGATGTACTGCAGGCCGTCGAGGAAGTCATAGCGGTCGTCGATATCGTCGTCGATGACCATGACGGCCTTCTTCCCCTGCAGCTGCAGCCAGTGCCACAAGGCCAGGAGGCTGCCGATGGCGTCGCCATCGGGACTGACATGGGCTGTCAGCAGGATCTTATCGTAATGGCGCAGTAAGGTATAGATTTCCTGAGCCGAACAATTCATGGGTATCAGTCCTTCTTTTCAATGTCGCGAAGAATCTTATCGATCTTCATCCCGTAATCGAGGGATGTATCTTCTTTAAACACAATGGTCGGCGAATAGCGGATACCCAGGCGCTTGCCGACTTCCGTGCGGATATAGCCGGTCGCGCTCTTCAGGGCTTTCAGCGTTTCCTGCTTGGCTTCGTCGCTGCCGAAGAGGCTGATGTAGACTGTCGCATCGCGCAGGTCGCCGGTGATGCGGGCATCGGTGACGGTGACGAAACCGATGCGCGGATCTTTCAGTTCATTCAGGAGCATCTTCGATACTTCCTGTTTGATAAATTCCTGTATCTTGCGTACTCGTAATTCTCCCATAGTACGTACCTCCCTTTATTCGGGTTCGACTTCGACCATTTCGTAGGCTTCGATTTCGTCGCCTTCCTTGATGTCGCGGTATTTTTCCAGGGTAATGCCGCATTCGTAGCCGGCTGCGACTTCCTTGACATCATCTTTGAAACGGCGCAGGCCGTCGATTTCGCCTTCGTGGATGACGATGCCGTTGCGGATGAGGCGGATCTTGGACGTGCTGGTGATCTTGCCTTCCTTGACATAGGAACCGCCGACGATGACTTTCGGCGTCGTAATGACTTTACGGACTTCGGCACGGCCGACGATCTTTTCTTCGTATTTCTTTTCCAGCATCCCTTTGATAGCCGCTTCGACGTCGTTGATGGCGTCGTAAATGACGCGGTACATGCGCATGTCGACTTTTTCATGTTCTGCCATCTTGCGGGCTGCCGCATCGGGGCGGACGTTGAAGCCGATGATCAGGGCGTTCGATGCCGAAGCCAGCATGATATCCGATTCGTTGATGGCGCCGACGCCGGAATGGACGATGGAGATGCGGACTTCGTCACTCTTGATGCCCATGAGGGACTGGCTCAGGGCTTCGACGGAACCCTGGACGTCGCCTTTGATGATGAGGGGCAGTTCCTTCAGTTCGCCCTGCTGGATCTGGTTGAACAGGTCATCCAGGGTGACTTTAGCATTGACGTGGAGTTCGGACGAACGTTTCTTTTCCAAGCGTTTTTCGGCAACGGAACGGGCCGTCTTTTCGTCGGTGACGTTGAGGATGTCGCCGGCTTCCGGTACGTCGTTGAGGCCGAGGATTTCAACCGGGATGGACGGTTCAGCTTTCTTGACGCGTTCGCCCCGTTCGTTGTTCATGGCGCGGACCTTGCCGAAGCAGGTGCCGACGATGATCGTATCGCCGACGCGCAGGGTGCCCTTCTGAATGAGGACGGATGCGACAGGACCGCGGCCTTTATCGAGCTTGGCTTCGATGACGACACCCTGAGCCGGGCGGTTCGGATTGGCTTTGAGATCCTGTACTTCTGCCAAGACGAGGATGTTTTCGAGGAGTTCGTCGAGGCCGATTTTCTTATGTGCCGAAACGGGAACCATGATGGTATCGCCGCCCCAGTCTTCACTGATGAGGCCGTATTCGGTCAGCTGCTGCATGACGTGTTCCGGGTTGGCACTTTCTTTATCGATCTTATTGATGGCGACGATGACCGGTACGCCTGCCGATTTGGCATGGTTGATGGATTCAATCGTCTGCGGCATGACGCCGTCGTCAGCGGCAACGACCAAGACGGCAATATCCGTAACCTGGGCGCCGCGGGCACGCATGGCTGTAAAGGCTTCGTGGCCCGGCGTATCCATGAAGGTGATCTTCTTGCCTTCGTAACGGACCTGGTAAGCACCGATGTGCTGCGTAATGCCGCCGGCTTCGTGGCTGGTGACATTGGTCTGACGGATGGCGTCGAGGAGACTCGTCTTGCCGTGGTCGACGTGACCCATGATGGTGACGACAGGCGGACGAGTTTTCAGGGTTTCCGGTGCATCGATGATTTCTTCGATTTCCGTCGGATCTTCCGGCGGGGCTTCCATGGTAACGGTGACGCCGAATTCGTCGGCAATCAAAGAAGCGGTATCGAAGTCGAGTTCCTGGTTGATGGTAGCCATGATGCCGCCCATGAGGAGCTTCTTCATGACTTCGCCGACATCGCGGCCCATCCGTTCGGCAAAATCTTTAACGATAATCGTTTCCGGCAGTTCGACCGACGTCGGATAGTTCTTCTTCGGCATTTCAGCAGCGACAGGAGCCTGATTTTTCTGATTGCGCTTATTCTTATGCTTGCCTTTGTTCAATACATTGGACAAGAGCGTATGCGGACGGCTGCCGCCGTTATTCTTGTTGTTGCGGTTCTGCTGGCCGCCGCGGCGATTGTTGTTCTTATTGTTGCCGCCGCTGCGGTTAGCGCCTTCGTTTCCGCCCTGCTGGGAATTGCCGAAGTAGCGGGTACGTTTCGTATCGCCGCCCTGACGGTTCGACCGCCTTTATTGCCGCCCTGCTGCTGACGGGACGCACCCTGTTTCTGACCGGCCTGGGCATTTTTGGCGTTATGGCTCTGTTGGCCCTGCTGTCCCTGCTGGCGTTTGGCGTTCTGGTTCCTGGGTATTCTGCCGTTCCCTTGATTGTTCTGGACTATCCTGTCTGCGCGGGTTGCTCTGTTTTCTGTTTTATTCT
>ENA-OQBV01001144-OQBV01001144.1-human-gut-metagenome-genome-assembly--contig:-NODE-1144-length-13824-cov-3.189458_pt1 | contig 13824 bp, 14 predicted proteins | sample MGYA00242750_ERZ504559 | MGnify/ENA primary metagenome ERZ504559 (study PRJEB26092, sample SAMD00036230) | human gut metagenome | host: Homo sapiens | study: EMG produced TPA metagenomics assembly of...
ATGAAAAATATATAATAGATGAATTAAATATAACTAATAGCTTATTTGAAATGTGTTTAAAAATAGTACAGCAATTAGAACCTGTTGGAGTAGGTGCTAGAAATTTATCTGAATGTTTGATAATACAAATGAGAAATCTTGGAATAGATAATGCGTTATTAGAGACTATAGTATCTAAAGATTTAGAGTTAATTGGAAAAAATAAATATAAGGAAATAACTAAGAAATATAATATATCTATGCAAAAATGTGTAAATCTCATAAATATTATAAAAACATTAGATCCAAAGCCAGGGAGAGTATGTTCTGATGAAAAGAGTGTATATATTCAACCTGATGTTGTTGTAGAAAAAATAGAAGATGAATTTATAGTTTACATGAATGAAAGTGATAGTTTAAAAATTAGAATAAGTAATTTCTATAAAGAAATTCTAAAAAATTCAAAGTATGATGAAAGTACTAAAAATTTTATAAAGGAAAAATTAAATTCTGCAACAGGATTAGTTAAAAGTATAGAAAGTCGAAAATCTACAATATTAAAGATAGCTAAAGAAATTGTAAAAAATCAAAAGGATTTTTTTGATAAAGGAGAGAAGTATATTAAGCCTATGAAAATGAAAGATATTGCACAAAACTTAGATTTTCATGAGTCTACTATTAGTAGAGGGGTTAATGGAAAATACATGCTAACTCCCTTTGGGATATATGAATTTAAATATTTCTTTAGTAGTGCACTAGAAACTAATTATGATAACTTAGCATCTAGTGTTAGCATAAAAAGAATGATACAGGAGACAATAAAGTCTGAAAATAAGAAAAAACCATTAAGTGATGACCAAATATCAAAAATACTAAATGATAGGGGGATTAATATTGCTAGGAGAACTATTGCGAAATATAGAGAAGAACTTGGTATATTATCATCAAGTAAAAGAAAGCAGTATTAGATTAAATATAAGTTATAAAAAAATATGAAAATATTAGAAAAACTATTGAAAAAAAAAATTTATTTAATATAAAATTAAATTATCTTGCGGGACTAAAATAAATACGAGGGACAATTAATGTCCCTTACAAACAATAAGGAGTAGTAAATGAAAGACTTATTAAAGATACAACAAAAACTTATTCCGCAAGTGATTGAGCTTATGGAAAGAAGATACTCTATACTTAGACAGATATCTTTAAGTGAGCCAGTAGGAAGAAGAACTCTATCAAATATACTTGATATAAGTGAGAGAGTTGTTAGATCAGAAACTGAATTTCTTAAAGAACAAGGACTTATAGATGTAGCGGTATCTGGAATGACCATAACATATGAAGGTATTAAACTTTTAGATGAACTCAAAGATGTCATAAATGATGTTATGGGATTATCTACATTACAAGAAAAAGTAAAAAATAAGCTAGGTATAAAAAAGGTTTTATTAGTATCAGGTAGCTTTGATAGTAATAATAGTTTAATAAAAGATGTAGCAAGATGTGGATCAGAATATTTCTTAAGCGTATTGAAGGATGGAGATACAGTATCTGTTACAGGTGGAAGTACTATGTTAGAATTTGCAAATAGTATAAAAACTGATAAAAGATATAATGATGTAACAGTTGTACCTGCAAGAGGAAGTATGGGGAAAGACGTAGAAATACAATCAAATAACATTGTAGCTATAACTAGTAAAAAACTACACTCTCAATATAAGTTACTGAATATACCAGATGAACTAGGCGAGGAATCTATGAAAATGCTTAGTCAAGAGCCTGAAATAAAAAATACCTTAGATTATATACAAAAAACAGACGTATTAGTATTTGCAATAGGTAAAGCAGATGAAATGGCAAAGAGAAGAAAGCTGCCAGAAGATAAGGTTAATGAAATTATATCAAAAGGTGCAGTTGGGGAAGCTTTTGGTCATTACTTCAATGAAAATGGAGAAATCGTTTATAAATTAAATACTGCTGGTATTGATTTAGAAACATTCAAAAATGTTGAAGAAAGTATTGCTATATTCGCAGGTAAAAGAAAAGCGAATGCTTTAATTGCATTATCTAATATAAATAAAAATATAGTCCTTATAACTGATGAAGAAAGTGCTCAGGCTATATTAGAACAATAAATGCCAATCACTAGCATTGCTAGTAAAATATATTATAAATCTTATACATATTAGGAGGAAACAAAATGGTTAAAGTTGCTATAAACGGTTTTGGGAGAATAGGAAGATTAGCTTTAAGAAAATTAATGGAGCAAACAGATAAGTTTGAAGTTGTTGCTATAAATGACTTAACAGACGCTAAAACATTAGCTCACTTATTCAAGTATGACTCTGCTCAAGGTAGATTCAATGGTGAAATAGAAGTTAAAGAAGGTGCTTTCGTAGTTAATGGACAAGAAATAAAAGTTACTGCTGAAAGAAACCCAGCTGACTTACCATGGGCTGAATTAGGGGTAGATATAGTATTAGAATGTACTGGATTCTTCACTTCTCAAGAGAAGGCTGGACTTCACTTACAAGCTGGAGCTAAGAAAGTTGTTATATCTGCACCAGCTACAGGAGATTTAAAAACTGTAGTATTCAATGTAAACCATGATGTATTAGATGGTAGTGAAACAGTTATATCAGGAGCTTCTTGTACAACTAACTGTTTAGCACCAATGGCTAAAACATTAAACGATGTATTTGGATTACAAAAAGGATTTATGACTACAATACATGCATACACTAATGACCAAAATACATTAGATGGACCTCATGGAAAAGGTGACTTAAGAAGAGCTAGAGCTGCTGCTTCTAACATAGTTCCTAACACTACAGGAGCTGCAAAAGCTATAGGTTTAGTTATACCTGAATTAAAAGGTAAATTAGACGGAGGAGCTCAAAGAGTTCCAGTTATAACTGGTTCTTTAACTGAATTAGTTTGTACATTAGACAAAAAAGTTACAGTAGAAGAAATAAACGCTGCTATGAAAGCTGCTGCTAACGAATCTTTCGGATACACTGAAGAGCAATTAGTTTCTTCTGATATAGTAGGAATGAACTTCGGATCATTATTCGATGCAACTCAAACAAGAGTTATGGAAGTAAACGGAGAGCAATTAGTTAAAGTTGTTTCTTGGTACGATAACGAAATGTCTTATACAGCTCAATTAATAAGAACATTAGGATACTTCGCTAACTTAGCTAAGTAATTTCATATAAGTCCGAGTTTGTAGCACTTTGCTACAAATTACGGACTTTTTTAAGAGTAGATATATTAAATAAAAAGTATTATGAATTATACCATTAGGGTTTCTTTTTGAGAGGAGAGATAACGATGTCAATGCTTAACAAAAAAACAATAGAAGATATAAATGTAAACGGAAAAAAAGTTTTAGTAAGATGTGATTTCAACGTTCCATTAAAAGATGGTGTTATAACAGATGAAAATAGATTAAATGGAGCACTTCCAACTATAAAATACTTAATAGAAAATGGAGCGAAAGTTATATTATGCTCTCATTTAGGAAAACCAAAAGGGGAAGCTAAACCAGAATTATCTTTAGCACCAGTTGCAAAAAGATTATCTGAAATGTTAAACAAAGAAGTAGTATTTGCTGCAGATGATAATGTTGTTGGAGAAAATGCAAAAGCAGCTATAGAAAAAAATGGAAAATGGAGATGTAGTTTTTACTACAAAAATACAAGATATAGAAAAGAAGAAACTAAAATGAAGAAAACTTCTCTAAAGAATTAGCTTCACTTGCTGATGTATATGTAAATGATGCATTCGGAACAGCTCATAGAGCACACTGTTCAACAGTTGGAGCAGGAGAATTCTTAGAAGAAAGAGCTTGTGGATATTTAATACAAAAAGAATTAAAGTTCTTAGGGGAAGCAGTTGAAAATCCTGTTAGACCTTTCACAGCAATATTAGGGGGAGCAAAGGTATCGGACAAAATAGCTGTTATAGAACAATTATTAGAAAAAGTAGACAACCTAATAATAGGTGGAGGAATGGCATATACATTCTTAAAAGCTCAAGGATATGAAATAGGAACTTCTTTAGTTGAAGAAGAAAAAGTAGAATACGCTAAAGAAATGATGGAAAAAGCAAAAGCTAAAGGTGTTAAATTATTATTACCTATAGACAATGCTGTTGCTGATAAATTTGCAGATGTTGCACCTGTTATAACAGAAGATGCTAATATACCAGAAGGATTTATGGGACTAGATATAGGACCTAAAACAATAGAAGAATATGTAAACACTGTAAACGCTTCTAAAACAATAGTATGGAATGGACCAATGGGAGTATTTGAATTTGAAAACTTCGCAAATGGTACATTAGCTGTTGCTAAAGCTATGGCTGCATTAACTGATGCTACTACTGTAATAGGTGGTGGAGATAGTGCTGCTGCTGTAAACCAATTAGGATTTGGAGATAAAATGACTCATGTATCAACTGGTGGAGGAGCTTCTTTAGAATTCTTAGAAGGTAAAGAATTACCAGGTATAGTAGCTTTAGATAACAAATAAATTTGTAAATTACTATAAAGTACTTTAAAGTACAATATATTTAGATAAATTTGACCACAGTTTAGCTTTACAAAAGTAAAGCTACCTTAAAATAAAATAATTAAGTCAAGAGAAATCTGATTATCAGATTTCTCTAAGATTTAATCTTATTGGGAGGAATATTAATGAGAAAACCAATAATAGCAGGTAACTGGAAAATGCACAAAACTATAGCGGAAGCTTTAGAATTTGTGAATGAAGTTAAAGATAGAGTAAACAATGATAAAGTAGAAGCTGTTATATGTGCGCCTTTTACATTATTAAAAGATTTAAAACAAGCAACAAAAGGCACTAACATAAAGATAGGTGCTCAAAACATGCACTTTGAAGAAAAAGGGGCTTTCACTGGTGAAATATCACCACTTATGTTAAAAGAATTAGATATGGACTATGTAGTAATAGGACATTCTGAAAGAAGACAATACTTCAATGAAACTGATGAAACTGTAAACAAAAAAGTTTTAAAAGCATTAGAAGTTGGAATAGATCCAATATTATGTGTTGGTGAAACTTTAGAAGAAAGAGAAGCAGGAAACACTAAGGATGTTTGTAAAGTTCAAGTTGAAAAAGCTTTAGAAAATGTATCTAAAGAAGATTTAGCTAAGGTGGTTATAGCTTACGAACCAGTATGGGCTATAGGAACTGGAAAAACTGCTACATCTGAAGATGCTAACGATGTTATAGCTTACATAAGAGAAGTTGTAGCTAATCTTTATGGTGAGTTAGCAAATGAAGTTAGAATCCAATACGGAGGAAGTGTTAAACCTTCAAACGTAGCTGAAATAATGAATCAAAGTGATATAGACGGAGCTTTAGTAGGTGGAGCTAGTTTAGAAGCTAATGATTATGTAGAGCTTGTTAATTTCTAAGGAGAGACATATATGAAAAAACCAGTCGCTTTAATAATAATGGATGGATTTGGAGAAAGCAAAAATACTGATGGTAATGCTATAGCATCTTCAAATACACCTAATTTTAGATAAAAATAATGAATGAATATCCTCATACATTAATCCAAGCTAGTGGACTTGATGTAGGTCTTCCAGATGGACAAAATGGGTAACTCAGAAGTTGGCCATACTAAACATTAGGTGCAGGAAAGAAATAGTATATCAAGATTTAACTAGAGTTAGTAAAGCTATAGAAGATGGAGATTTCTTCACAAAATGAAGCTTTACTAAAAGCTATGGAAAATGCAAAAGAACATTCTCTTCACTTAATGGGATTACTATCTAATGGTGGAGATGCACTCTCACATAAGATCATTTAAAAGCTTTAGTGAAAATGGCTAAAGAAAATGGTGTTAGAAAATGTATTTGTACATGCATTTACAGATGGAAGAGACGTAGATCCAAGAAGTGCTTTAGAATTTATTGAAGATGTAGAAAACTATATGAAAGAAGTTGGAGTTGGTAAAATAGCTTCAGTTTCTGGTAGATACTACGCTATGGATAGAGATAAAAGATGGGAAAGAGTTCAGCTTGCATATGATGCAATGGTTAATGGAAAAGGAAATACTGCAACTTCTGCTAAGGAAGCAATAGAAAAATCTTATGCTGATGATAAGAATGACGAATTCGTTGTTCCTACAGTTATAGTTGAAGATGGGAAACCATTAGGACTAATAAAAGAAGGTGATTCTATAGTATTTGGTAACTTTAGACCAGATAGAGCTAGAGAAATAACTAGAGCTATAGTTGATACTGATTTTACAGGATTTGAAAGACCAAACATGAATACATTCTTCGTATGTTTAACTACATATGATGTAACTATAAAAAATGTAAATGTAGCATTTAAACCACAAAGTTTAGAAAATACATTAGGTGAATATTTATCATCAAAAGGAAAGAGCCAATTAAGAGCTGCTGAAACTGAAAAGTATGCTCACGTTACATTCTTCTTTAATGGTGGAGTAGAAGAAGCAAATGATGGCGAAGATAGATTATTAGTTCCATCTCCAAAGGTTGCAACTTATGACTTACAACCAGAGATGAGTGCTTATGAATTAACAGATAAATTATTATCTAAAATAGATGAAGATAGATATGATTTAATAGTAGTAAACTACGCTAACCCTGATATGGTAGGGCATACAGGTGTTATGGAAGCAGCTGTAAAGGCTGTAGAAGCTGTAGATACTTGCGTAGGAAAAGTAGTAGATAAAATACTTTCTAAAGGTGGAGCTGCAATAATAACTGCTGACCACGGTAACGCAGAGTATATGTGGGATGCAAATACAGAGTCAACTGTAACAGCTCACTCAACTAATCCAGTGCCATTTATGGTAGTAGGGGAAGAATTAAAAGATGCAAAATTAAAAGAAGATGGTAGGTTATCAGATATTGCACCTACAATCTTAGATATGATGAATTTAGAGAAACCAGAACAAATGACTGGTCACTCTTTAATAAAATAAATTTTATAAAATTATAGATTACAGAAAAATTCAAAATTTACCCATCAAATAAATTTTAATATGATGTAATTTAATATACAAATTGGAGAGGAGATATACATATGTCAGTTATAGAATTAGTATATGCAAGAGAAGTATTAGATTCAAGAGGAAATCCAACAGTAGAGGTTGAAGTAGCATTAGAAAGTGGAGCAGTAGGAAGAGCTATAGTTCCATCAGGAGCTTCTACAGGAGCTTTCGAAGCAGTTGAATTAAGAGATGGTGACAAGGGAAGATACATAGGAAAAGGTGTAGAAAAAGCTGTTGCTAACGTAAATGAAATAATAGCTCCAGAATTAGAAGGAATGGATGCTTTTGATCAACCTGCAATAGATGCTTTAATGATAGAATTAGATGGAACACACAATAAAGGTAAATTAGGGCTAACGCTATATTAGGTGTTTCTATGGCTGTTGCTAGAGCTGCTGCTGAAGAATTAGGATTACCATTATTCCAATACATAGGTGGAGTTAACGCTAAGCAATTACCAGTTCCAATGATGAACATATTAAACGGTGGAGAACATGCTGATAACAGTGTTGACGTTCAAGAGTTCATGATATTACCAGTAGGAGCTAAGTCATTCAGAGAAGGATTAAGAATGGGTGCAGAAGTATTCCACTCATTAAAGAAAGTTCTTTCAGAAAGAGGATTAGCTTGTGGTGTAGGTGACGAAGGTGGATTCGCTCCAAACTTAGGATCAAACAGAGAAGCTTTAGAATTAATAGTTGAAGCTATAGAAAAAGCTGGATACAAGCCAGGAGATGACGTAAGATTAGGTCTTGACGTTGCTGCTACAGAAATGTACGATAAAGAAACTAAACTTTATGATTTAAAACACGAAGGTAAAAAATTAACTGCTGAACAAATGGTTGATTTATACGAAGAGTGGGTTAACAACTTCCCAATAGTAACAATAGAAGACGGTTTAGATGAAGAAGACTGGGATGGATGGAAAGTATTAACTGATAGATTAGGAAAGAAAGTACAATTAGTTGGAGACGACTTATTCGTTACTAACACAGAAAGATTAGAAAGAGGAATAGAAGCAGGTGTTGCTAACTCTATATTAATAAAAGTTAACCAAATAGGTACAATAACTGAAACTTTAGATGCTATAGAAATGGCTAAGAGAGCTGGATACACTGCAGTTATATCTCACAGATCAGGAGAAACAGAAGATACAACTATAGCTGACTTAGCAGTAGCTGTAAACGCTGGACAAATAAAAACTGGTGCTCCATCAAGAACTGATAGAGTTGCTAAGTACAACCAATTATTAAGAATAGAAGAAATGGTTGGAGAGCAAGCTAGATACTGTGGAATGAAGTCTTTCTACAACTTAAAGAAAGAATCTGTTCTTGTAAAATAAATTAATTACAAATTTAATATTATTTAAAAATAAATTTTGAAAAAATGGTCCCTATACAGTATATTTGTATAGGGATTATTTGTATATTACACAGTTGTTAAGATATTGAATAGAAGGTTAATTTTAGGCTACATACCTTGAATTGACTACATTAGTGTGATATATTAAAGTATAAAGCAATTTTATAAATAAAATAGTAGGAGGTGGACATATGAACATAAGTAATATACTAATGGGAGTACAAGTTGTACTAGCAATAGTTCTTATATTAAGTATAATGCCACAAGATACAAAGAGTGCAGTTCCATCACAATATGGTGGTGAAGGAAACCAAAGCTACTTCAAACCAAAAGGAAAAGAAGCTTTCTTAGGAAGAGTAACAAAAATAGCTGCAGTATTATTCTTTATAAATGCAATAGCTATGCTTTTAGTTAAATAATTGGCCATTATTTAGCTTATTTATTTTAAGAATTAAATTTAATTTTTAAAAAGAAAATGTCTAATAATTTTATTAGACATTTTTTTTATACATCAATTATAAATTTATATTACTAAAACAAATATTACTATCTTCTTTAATAGCACCTTTAATTAAATTGTAAAGCAATTATCTATGTTTTAACAAATTATAGTGTAATAAATATTAAAAATAAAATAAACAGACATTTAACCATATTATCCCTACATAAATATGTTTAAAAAATATACGAAAATAGATATAATTAAGTTATGGAAAACGGTTTCTGAAGGATATCTAAATTTATTCAATATAATATAAAATCAAAACATGTAAGGAACCATAAAATTTTATTTTTGGGGGGAATTTAGATGCAAAAGTTAACATCTAGAGAAAAGTATTCTTATGGAATAGGAGCATATGGTAAAGATTTAGCATGTGGGATAGTTTATACATTTTTAATGATTTATTTTACAGATGTAGTTGGAATCAATCCAGCATTTGTAGGAACATTATTTTTAATGGCAAGATTATGGGATGCCATAAATGACCCAATCATGGGAATGATTGTAGATAATACAAGAAGTAGATTTGGTAAGTTTAGACCGTGGATATTTATAGGAACAATATTAAATTCAGTTGTACTATTTTTATATTTAGAAAACCGGATTTAGAGGGAACATCACTTTATTTATATTATTCAGTTATGTATATATTATGGGGAATGACTTATACAATAATGGATATACCATATTGGTCAATGATACCAACATTAGCAACAACAAAAGAAGATAGAGAAAAAATATCAGTAGTACCCAGAATATTTGCAAGTTTAGGTGGGCTTACAGTAACAACATTTGGTATTGCATTGGTAAACAAGCTTGGAAATGGAAACCAAATAAAAGGATTTGAATATTTTGCATTGGGAATAGTAATTATATTTATAATATCTACAATAGTAACTTGTATAAATGTAAAGGAAAAGACACAAGTACAAGTTAATAATGAAAAAGTAAATATAAAGCAAGCATTCAATATACTTAAACAAAATGATCAATTATTAGTATTTATTGGAATTGTTTTGGCATATAACCTTGCAATGCAATTGGCAGGTGGTGCAGCTATTTATTACTTTAAATATGTAGCAGGTAAAGAAAGCTTATTCTCATTATACTCTTTCTTTAAAGTAGCAGAAATAGGTGGACTTATGTTATTCCCAGTAGTAACAAGAAAAATAGGAAGACAGCAAGTATTTAGAATGGCAACTATATTACCGATGTTTGGTTTAATAACATTATTTATATCTGGGTTAATAGCACCTCAAAGTATATTATTTATATCAGTATCAGCAGTTTTATTAAACTTAGGTTCAGGATTTTTATTAGGTTCAACTACTGTAATGCTTGCAGATATAGTTGATTATGGTGAGTATAAATTAGGAAGTAGAAATGAAAGTATAATATTTTCAGCACAAACATTATTGGTTAAATTAGCATCTGCATTAAGTGGATGGTTAATAGGTGTAGGATTATCATTAATAGGATATGTAGCTGGTGCAGCGGTACAATCAAATATAACTATAATAGGAATAAGAGTAATAATGACAATAATACCTTCAATAGTTGCTTTAGTTATGTATGTTATATATAAATCTAAGTATAAAATAAATGGATCTTTCCATGATGAGATATTACAAGTTATAGGAAGTAGAAAAAAAGTAAAGGTTCTTAATATAAACAATAAATAATTTTGATAGATAATTAGATTTAAACTTAGTTTAAAAATATATATAAACTAATATACGGAGGGATAGAGTATGCCAATATTATTTAACCAAAAAACTAAGGAATTTCATTTATATAACTCAGAAATAAGCTATATATTAAATATAATGAAAAATAATCAACTAGGACAATTATATTTTGGAAAAAAAATAAAGCATAGAGATTCATTTGAACATTTATTTGAAATTGTAAATAGATCATTAACAGCTTATGTATTTCCAGATGATAATAAATTTTCATTAGAAGAATTAAAGCAGGAATATCCATCTTATGGAACTACTGACTTTAGATATCCAGCATTTGAAATACACCAAGAAAATGGAAGTAAAATAACTAATTTTGAATATGTATCTCATGAAATTTTTAGAGGTAAAAAGAAATTAGAAAGCCTGCCAGCAACATATGTAGAAGAAGATAATGAAGCAACAACTTTAGAAATAACACTTAGAGACTCACTTATAAATACAGAGGTAGCATTAAGTTATACAATATATGAAAATTTACCTGTAATAACTAGACATTCAAGATTTATAAATTGTGGAGATAGTAATTTAAGATTAACTAAAGCTATGAGTTTAAATCTTGATTTACCAGATTATGATTATGAAATGATTCAATTATCAGGTGCATGGTCTAGAGAAAGACATATAAAGACTAGAAAATTAGAGCAAGGTATACAATCAATATATTCACTAAGAGGTGCAAGTAGCCCAAATCATAATCCATTTATAGCACTTAAAAGACCTAATGCTGATGAACATAATGGGGATGTATATGGATTTAGCTTAGTATATAGTGGAAATTTTTTAGCTCAAGTTGAAGTAGATACACACTCTCAAACAAGAGTATCCTTAGGGATAAATCCACATGGATTTGAATGGCATTTAAATGCGAATGAAGAATTTCAAACACCAGAAGCTGTAATGGTTTATTCAAGTGAAGGTCTGAATAAGATGAGTCAAATATATCATACACTATATAGAACAAGACTTGCTAGAGGATATTGGAGAGATAGAGTTAGACCAATATTAATAAATAACTGGGAAGCTACTAAATTTTCTTTCAATGAGGAAAAAATATTAGATATTGCTAAATCGGCAGCTGATGTAGGAATAGAATTATTTGTACTTGATGATGGATGGTTTGGAGAAAGAAATGATGACTATAGAGGATTAGGGGATTGGTATCCAAATACTAATAAATTACCAAGTGGTATATCTGGCTTATCTAAAAAAGTAAATGATTTAGGTTTAAATTTTGGTTTATGGATTGAGCCAGAAATGGTAAATAAAGATAGTGAATTATATAGAAATTATCCAGACTGGATAATAAGTACACCAAATAGATCTGATTCTCATGGAAGAAATCAATATGTATTAGATTTCTCAAGACATGAAGTTGTAGACTATATACATGAAATGATATCTAAAGTTCTTAGAGAATCTAATATATCTTATATAAAATGGGATATGAACAGAAGTATAACAGAGTGTTACTCAAAAGCATTTCCTAAAGAACAACAAGGCGAAGTAATGCACAGATATATATTAGGTGTATATGATTTATATGAAAGACTAATAAATGAATTTCCTAAAATATTATTTGAATCTTGTTCAAGTGGTGGCGGAAGGTTTGATCCAGGTATGTTATATTATGCACCTCAAGCTTGGGCAAGTGATGATTCTGATGCAATAGAAAGATTAAAGATACAATATGGAACATCAATGGTTTATCCGATAAGTAGTATAGGTGCTCATGTATCAGAAATTGTTAATCAACAAGTATTTAGAAATACACCAATAGAAACAAGAGCTAATGTTGCATATTTTGGAGCTTTTGGGTATGAACTTGATTTAAATGAATTAACAGAACTTGAAAAACAAAAAGTTAAAGAACAGGTAGAGTTTATTAAACAATATAGAGAACTTATACATAAAGGAAAATTCTATAGACTGCAAAGTCCATTTGAAAATAATATAACAGCATGGATGGTAGTATCAGATGATAAAAAAGAAGCTATAGTTGGATGGTATAAAGTTTTAAATGATGTAAATGAAAGCTTTAAAAGGATAAAGTTAAAAGGATTAAATGAGAATTTAAATTACTATATAGAACAAAAAGGTGAATATCATTATGGTGATGAACTTATGAATCTAGGTATGATAACTAGTGATTATGCAGTAGGGGATCCGTGTAATGAAGAAATATTACCATATATGGAAGATGAAAAAGAACTATATTGTAATGGAAGTAGAGACTTCTTATCTAAACTATTTATTTTAAAAGCAACTGAAGAATAAAATACTATTATAATAAAAGGTGGACATTATGAAATTACAATATAAAAAGTATATGATTTTTTTATTAGGGATAGCAATATTAACATTAGGAGTATCAATGACAGTAAAATCAGATATTGGGGCAGGTTCTTATGATTCTATAAATTTTGCTATTGCAGATATATTAAACACAAAAGTATCTTTAGCAATAAGTATGACAGCTTTTCTTGTATTAATAATAACAGCGTATATAAGAAAAGGATTTATAAGAATAACAACATTTATAACATCTGTTATAATGGGATTGTTTACAGATGTGTGGGTTAAAGTGGTTGATTTAATACCAGTTGATACGATTTTAAATAAATTGATATTATTTATAGTTGGAATGATACTTGTGTGTTTAGGAATAGCACTTTATATGATACCAAAGTTACCAACTAATCCAACAGATGATTTAATGGTAGCATTAACAGAAAAAAAACTTAGTATAAAAAAATCTAAAATGATTATAGATATTATATGTATAGTTTTAGCATTCATTTTAAAAGGACCAATAGGTATTGGAACAATAGTACTTACATTTTTGGTTGGTCCTATGGTAGATATGTTCTATAAGATACTTATAAAATATATAGATTTTAATGAACTAGAAGAATCATTGAGTTAATAAATAAAAAAGTGTAACTTATATTAAAATGGATCCTATATGGTGGACACGAGAAAAAGCGTGTCTGTCTATAATGGGATCTTTTTTTGTACAATATTAACTAAGAGGTGATTATAAGATGAGTAAAAAATATTTACAGAACAAGAAATATTAGAATTATCTAAAAATAAATATGTAAAAAATGTAACTGCTAAAGGTATAACTTATACTAATGAGTTTAAATTGCAGTTTATTGCTGAATATGAGAATGG
>ENA-OQBV01001145-OQBV01001145.1-human-gut-metagenome-genome-assembly--contig:-NODE-1145-length-13820-cov-3.317023_pt1 | contig 13820 bp, 17 predicted proteins | sample MGYA00242750_ERZ504559 | MGnify/ENA primary metagenome ERZ504559 (study PRJEB26092, sample SAMD00036230) | human gut metagenome | host: Homo sapiens | study: EMG produced TPA metagenomics assembly of...
CGGTAATGAATTACATGAGAGAAGAGGATGAGGAGCCGGATGAGCTGGCGCAGATTTCAAAGGAAGGTTACGGCGGGATTCTTTGTATCGAGACTGGCGGACCGACGCCGGGACTTGGCTGTGCAGGCAGAGGTATCATCGCAACCTTTCAGCTTCTGGAGGATCTGAAGCTTTTTGAGACCTGGAAGCCGGATGTAGTGCTTTACGATGTTCTTGGAGATGTAGTATGCGGTGGTTTTGCGGCACCGATTCGGGAGGGCTATGCGGAAAAAGTACTCATTGTCACATCCGGAGAGAAAATGGCACTCTATGCAGCCAATAATATTTCCAGTGCTGTGCGGAATTTTGAGGATCGAAGCTATGCGAGGATCTTCGGAATCGTGCTGAATCACAGGAATGTGGAGAATGAAACGGAAAAAGTAAATGCTTTTGCAGAAAAAAATAATATCCCGGTCGTGGGTGAGATCCCGAGAAGTGACGAGATCATCCGATGGGAGGATCAGGGCAAAACGGTGATCGAGGGAGATGAGAATTCTGAGATCAGTGAGAAATTTTTTGCACTGGCCAGGAAGCTGTTGGAAAGTGAAGAAACGGAGAAGGAGGATATATGAAAAAGGAAGCATATTTTGCAACTGCAGAAGAACTGGCCCGGGGCGGGCTGGAAGCGATCCCTCCGCAGATGATCTCCGGGAAGCATCTGATCTATAGCTCTCCGGCAACTCTGGCATTTAACTCTCCGGGAGCGGAGGGCTTTGGCGTAAAGCGGGCCGGGCTTGCAGTGCCGGATTCCATTATGCTGATCGTGGCACCGGGATGCTGCGGAAGAAATACTTCTCTTATCAGCTCCATGCCGGAGTACAATGATCGATTTTTTTATCTGATGATGGACGAGACGGATATTGTTACAGGCCGTCACCTGAAAAAGATCCCGAAAGCGGTAAAAGAGATCTGCGACTGCTGTGAGAAGAAGCCGTCTGTGGTGATGATCTGTATCACCTGTGTGGATGCACTTCTGGGAACGGATATGGAACGTGTCTGCCGGAAGGCAGAGGAAAAGGTGGATATTCCGGTGCGTCCCTGTTACATGTACGCACTGACACGTGAGGGCAGAAAGCCGCCTATGGTCCATGTACGCCAGTCCTTATACTCCCTCCTTGAGCCACAGAAGAAAAAGGGAAATGTGGTCAATCTTCTGGGATTTTTTTCGCCGCTGGTTGATGACTGCGAGATGTATGAGCTGCTGCAGCAGGCAGGCGTAAAGACCATCCATGAGATCTCAAGATGTAAGGATTATGAAGAATATCAGACCATGTCACAGGCCAATTTTAATCTGGTGCTTCATCCGGAAGCAAGGTTTTGCAGCGGAGGATTTTTCATGACCGGCTGAAGATTCCTTTTATTGAGCTTCGGAGGCTCTACCAGACAGATAAGATCGAAAATCAGTATCGTGCCTTGGGACAGGTTCTTGGAGTCTCTTTTGACCAGGAAGTGTATAAAAAAGCAGCAGAAGAGGCAGTGGAGAGATTCCGGGAGGTCTGTCCGGATGCGTCCTTTGCAGTAGGGGAGTGCATGAACGGAGATCCCTTTGAGCTGGCCCTGGCCCTGGTGCGGTATGGTTTCCAGGTGCCGGAGATCTACGGAACTATCACAGCCGAGAATTTTGTATACATACGGCATCTTGCGGAATTGAGTCCGGATACAAAGGTTTTTTTCCAATATGGAACCCACCATGCTGTATTACGATCCGTCCGGGAGTGGAGTGAACCTTACTATAGGAAAGGATGCAGGATATTATCACCGGGATCAGCCAAATGCCGTGTGGAATCAGGACCGGCAGCCCTATGGCTATGCGGGGGTACGCAGGCTGTTTGAAACACTGACAGAGAAAGTTTTGCAGAAGGGAGAAAAGGTATGAGAGGACTTCGGAAATATCTGACACCCTTTGCGCCGGATCAGTCTGGAGCCGTGTCAGTGCTGTATGAGCTTGGCGGGATCATCGTGATCTGTGATGCAGGAGGATGTGCGGGAAATGTCTGCGGCTTTGATGAACCGAGATGGTTTGAACAGAAAAGTGCGGTATTCAGCGCAGGACTTCGGGATATGGATGCCATCCTGGGACGGGATGACCGCCTGGTTGCCAAGCTTGTGGATGCAGCAGAAAAGGTGGAGGCAGGCTTTGCAGCCATTATCGGAACACCGGTACCTGCTGTGATCGGAACGGATCATCAGGCACTGCGGCGGATGTGCGAGAAGAAAACAGATCTTCCGGTGCTTGCAGTAAATACCAACGGAATGGAGCTTTATGATGCGGGAGAGCGGAAGGCTTATCTGGAGCTTTTTAAAGCCTTTGCCCGGGAAAAGCTGCCTGTGGAGGCTGGTAAGACAGGAGTTCTCGGAATGACACCTCAGGATGTCAGTGACCTGAAAGCAGCAGACAAGATCCGTGAAAAATTCCGTGCCAGAGGACAGAGAGCAGTCTGCTACGGAATGGGAGACGGGCTTGATGAGGTAAAAAAAGCCTCCTCTGCGGAAAAAAATATCGTGGTTTCTCCTGCGGCACTGGAATGTGCCAGATATCTGGAGAAAACCTTAGGAACACCTTATGAGGTGGGATATCCTCTGGCGGAAGAGCTGGTTCCTGATATGGATTATACAGGAAAAAAGATTCTCATCGTGCAGCAGCAGGTGAGGGCCGGTTCCATAAGAGAGGAGCTACGGAAACGTGGTGCGGACGGAGAAATCACCGTGGCAAGCTGGTTTTCCATGGAAAAAGATCTCCTGGAGGAGGGCGATGTGTCATTAAGGGATGAGGAAGATTACATGGAACTGGCAGAGAAGGGCGGATATGACGTGATCTTTGCAGATCCATGTATGAAGCGGATGACAAAGGCTTTTTCAGGAGTGTTTGTGGATACAGTGCATTTTGCGGTATCCGGAAAATGCAGGTAGTCCATAAGGGCAGGATATAAAGTTACATGCATGCTGCAGCCGGATCAGTGGAAACAGCTGCAGGGAATGGAGAAACATATGGAGCGGGAAATTACGAAAATGATCCGTGTTTACGGGATCGTACAGGGAGTGGGATTTCGCCCTACGGTGAGTCGTCATGCTATGGCAAGAGGAATCCGTGGCAGTGTGTCCAATAAAGGACCCTATGTGGAGATTTTTGCTCAGGGTAAGCAGCAGGATGTGGATGCCTTTATCGCAGATATCGGGAATAAGCCACCGAAGCGTGCAGCTATCCTGAAGCTTCTTGAAGAACCGGTGGAGGAGCCGGAGAAATTTACACAGTTTGATATCATCGAAAGTGAGAAGACAAAGGGGGAAATCTTTGTCTCCCCGGATATCGCGATCTGCGATGAATGTAAGGCGGAGATGTTTGATCCGGAAAACAGGCGGTATCTGCATCCCTTTATCAACTGTACCTGCTGCGGTCCCAGACTGACGATCCTGGATTCACTTCCTTATGACCGTGAACGGACCAGTATGAAGGAATTTCCTATGTGTCCCTCCTGTGCGGATGAGTACCATAACCCGGATACCAGACGCTATGATGCCCAGCCGGTGTGCTGTAATGACTGCGGCCCTGAGGTATACCTGGCGGGAAGAGAGGAACGGGGACGGGAGGCTATCACTTATACAAGGAAGATCATTGCTTCCGGTGGGATCGTGGCCATCAAAGGGATCGGTGGTTTTCACCTTTGCTGTGATGCTACCAGTGAGGAGGCTGTACAGCGGCTGCGGCAGCGGAAACGGCGTCCGGTGAAGCCTTTTGCAGTGATGGCACAGGATATGGAAGCTGTGAAGAAGATCTGTAAGGTCAGCGAGGAACAGGAGAAGATCCTTACCGGTCATCTAAAGCCGATCCTGCTGTTGGATAAGCTGCCGGGAGAAACGGGGCTTTGTGAGAGCATTGCACCCGGGAATCCCAAGGTGGGTGTCATGCTTCCCTATGCACCGGTTCAGCTGCTTCTTTTTCATTACGATGATGGGATCCGGATGCCCGGGCTTCTGGTAATGACCAGCGGAAATACTTCCGGGGCGCCGATCTGCAGAGATGATGAGGAGGCGGCAGAGGAGCTTTCCCATCTCTGTGACTGCATTCTTTCCCACAACAGGAAGATACGTATCCGGGCCGACGATTCGGTGATGGATTTCTATAAGGGTGAACCCTATATGATCCGCCGTTCCCGCGGGTATGCGCCGCTGCCGTTTATGGTCTCCACACCCTGGAAGGGCCAGGTGATCGCAGCAGGTGGAGAACTTAAGAACACCTTCTGCATTGGTGTGGATAACCGTTTTTATCCTTCCCCTTATGTGGGAGATCTGGAGGATCTTCGAACGGTAAAAGCCCTGAAGGAAACGATCGGGCGGTTGGAAACACTTCTGGAGGTGCAGCCGGAGGTAGTGGTCTGTGATCTTCACCCTAAATATAATTCCACAGTGGTGGCAGAGGAGCTAGGGCTTCCGGTTCTGAGGGTGCAGCATCATTATGCACACATTTTATCCTGCATGGCAGAAAATGACTGCGAAGAAAAGGTGATAGGGGTTTCCTTTGACGGAACAGGCTATGGAACCGATGGAACCATCTGGGGCGGAGAGCTCCTGGTTGCAGACTGTCAAGGATTTACAAGGCTTGGAAGTATAGAACCCTTTGTCCAGGTTGGCGGAGATATTTCCGCAAAAGAAGGCTGGCGGATCGCCGTTTCCCTGATCTGGAAGAATATGGGAAATCTGGAAAAAACCCTGGATACTATCCGTAAATTGGGACTTTGTACAGATCAGGAAGCAAAGGTACTGGTGACTATGGCACAGCGGAAGATCAATGCCGTGACTTCCACCAGTGCAGGAAGACTTTTTGACGGAGTCAGTGCGATCCTGGGGATCCGGAGAGCGTCTACCTTTGAGGGAGAAGCGTCCACAGCATTGGAATTTGCGGCGGAGGCCTGGAGAAAGCAGCGGGAGATGCAGAAGAAAAATCCGGAAGAAAATCTGAAGATACGGATGTCAGAAAAGGAAGACATTCCGGAAAGCACAGGCATCTCAGAAGCGTCTGAAGATGAACGAAAATTTATTTTAAATACAGGTGAGATCGTTGCATATCTGGTCCGGGCAAGGCTTGCAGGAGAGGATCCCGGGAAGCTGGCTTATGGATTTCACCGGGCACTGGCAGATGAGATCCTTGCAGCCTGTGAGGAAGCAGAGCGGCAGACCGGAATCCGGAAAGTGGCATTAAGTGGCGGTGTCTTTCAGAACCGGCTGCTTCTGGAGCTGGTAGATGACGGCCTTACGGAAATGGGGTTTAAAGTTCTGAAGCACAGCCTGATCCCGCCGAATGACGGAGGGATCGCACTGGGACAGGCGGTGTATGGGATGGCTTATGTGCAGCGGCACAGATAAATATAGACGAGATTATGCAGATACGGATCAAAAATGTTTTATGATAACGCATGGAGCATACAGCAGAAATGCAGGATGGGAGGCACAGATATGTGTGTAGGATTATCAGCAAAAGTAGTAAAGATCAGTGACGGAACAGCAGTGGTGGATGCAGGCGGCGCAAAGAGAGAGGTTTCCGCCCAGCTCCTGGGAGACCTGGAGCCGGGGGATTATGTGATGGTGCATGCAGGTGTTGCCATTGCAAAGATCACCGATGATGACGAGGAAGAGACAGACCAGCTGATGGAGGAACTGCTGTGATGGAAGAGAGGAAAAAAAACAGCAAGAGAGATCATAGAAGGATATCAGGGGCCGCCGGTGCGGATCATGGAGGTCTGCGGAACACATACCCACGAGATCTTCCGTCTGGGGATCCGCAGGCTTTTGCCGCCGCAGGTGGAGCTGATCTCAGGACCGGGATGTCCGGTCTGTGTAACACCGGTAGGGTTTATTGACGAGGCCGTTTATCTTGCTCTGGAAAAACAGGTGACGATCTGCACATTCGGTGATCTTGTCCGCGTACCGGGAACAAAGAAAAGCCTTGCAGATGCCAGGGCAGAAGGCGCCAGGATACGGATCGTCTATTCACCGGCAGATGCAGAAAAATATGCGAAAGAGCATCCAAAAGAGCAGGTGGTATTTCTTTCCGTTGGCTTTGAGACCACCACGCCTGCCGGCTGTCTTTCCGTGAAAAAGGCCGGAGAGGACGGACTTTCCAATTATTCGCTCCTTGTGGCAAACAAGACCATGCCCCAGGCTTATCAGGCATTAAAGGGCAGTGCGGATGTGTTCCTTTATCCGGGACATGTCAATGCGATCACAGGAACTGCGCTCTGTGAGCAGCTGGCAGAGGAAGGTATCAGTGGTGTGGTGGCAGGCTTTACAGCGAAGGAGCTGCTTACGGCACTGGCTGTTGCACTGGTACGTTTTCAGGAAGGAAAACCGTTCTTTGTGAACTGCTATCCCCGTGTGGTAAAAAGTGAGGGAAGCCCGGAGGCACAGAAGCTGATCGAAGAACTGATGGAGCCCTGTGATTCCGAATGGCGCGGTCTGGGTGTGATCCCGGGGTCCGGCCTGGTGCTCCGGAAGGAGTGGGAAGCCTTTGATGCCAGAAAAAAATATGCAGTGCCGCCGATCCAGGGCAGGCCAAATCCGGCCTGTCGCTGTGGGGATGTGCTTCAGGGAAAATGCAGGCCATCAGATTGTAAGGTATTCGGAAAGGTCTGTACCCCGCAGCATCCGGTAGGTGCCTGTATGGTATCCAATGAAGGAGCATGTTCCGCATATTTTATGTACGGAAACTGATGTCCGCTTTAATGGACTGCGAAATATGATACATTACATATAGTACAAACGAAGGATCGTATCCGGAAGATCTGACAGGATGAAACCGATATGAAATTCCTTTGACTCAGCATAGAAAGAAGATAATATTATGGAAAATAAAACAGTGACCATGGCACACGGTGCCGGAGGCCGTCAGACCTCAGAACTGATCGATGAAGTATTCAAAGCGCATTTTGCAAACCCGGATCTCACAGCCGATGATGCGGCCGTGCTGGTTCCGCCTGCAGGAAAAATGGCAGTATCCACCGATGGATTTATTGTTTCTCCGGCATTTTTTCCGGGGGGAAATATCGGCAAGCTTTCCATCTGCGGAACCGTTAATGACCTTGCCTGTATGGGAGCAAAACCGATGTATCTTACCTGCGCTTTTGTCATTGAGGAGGGTTTTCCCATGGAGAAGCTGGAGGAGATCGCCGCAGCCATGGAAAAAACAGCAAAAGAAGCCGGAGTGCGTATTGTTTCCGGAGACACTAAGGTGGCAGGAAAAGGTCAGGTTGACGGTGTGTTTATTACAACAACCGGAATGGGTGAGATCCAGGAGGGCGTTCAGGTAGGCGGCGAGCTGGCAAAACCGGGAGATGCCATTATTGTAACCGGTGATGTGGGAAGACATGGATGCACCATTCTTCTGGCAAGAGAGGATTTCGGCATTGACGCAGATGTGACAAGTGACTGCGCACCGCTGTGGGGAGCTGTAAAAGATATGCTGGATGCCACCCATAACATTCATGTGATCCGTGATGCCACAAGAGGTGGTGTCGGAACGGTTCTTTACGAGATCGCAGGACAGAGTAACGTAGGGATCCGCCTGGATGCAGCAGCTGTTCCGGTAGCTCCGGAGGTAAAGGGTGTCTGCGGCATGCTTGGCCTGGAGCCTCTTTATCTGGCATGTGAGGGACGAATGGTGATCATGGCACCAAAGGAAGAGGCAGGAAGGATCGTGGAAGCACTGCGTAAATGTCCTTATTCCAGGGACGCAGCCATTATCGGTGAAGTTACGGAAGACCAGCCAGGAAAGGTTGTCATGACTACGGAGATCGGAACGCAGGCACTTCTTCCGCAGCCGGGAGGAGAGCTTCTGCCGAGGATCTGCTGATAATATCGGAAAGGAGAGTCAGATCTTATGGAGACAAGAGTGGCATTGATCTCGATCATTGTGGAAAACAATGACGTGATCGATGATATCAACCGTTTTCTTCATGAAGCGGGAAAATATATTATCGGGAGAATGGGGATCCCTTACCGGGAAAAAGGCATCAATATCATCAGTATTGCCATTGATGCACCACAGGATGTGATCAGCTCCTTATCCGGAAAGATCGGCCACCTCAGTGGAGTTTCCGCCAAAACGGCATATTCCAATGTGATCACAAAAGCGGAGGACAGAAAATGATAAAAGTTGCGGTATACGGAAAGGGCGGCATCGGAAAATCTACTACGGTTTCCAATGTGGCAGCAGCCCTTGCGGAAAAGGGAATGAAAGTGATGCAGATCGGCTGTGATCCCAAGGCAGATTCCACGATCCTTCTCAGGCATGGAAAAAAGGTTCCCACTGTGCTGGAGCTGTATAACGAGAAACGCCAGGAGCTGAAGCTTACGGATATGGTGCAGATCGGATATGGGGGTGTAGTCTGTGTGGAAGCCGGCGGTCCTGCACCGGGGCTTGGATGTGCGGGAAGAGGTATCATTACTGCTCTTGAGAAGCTTAAGGAAAACGGAGCCTATGAGACCTATAAACCGGACATTGTTTTTTATGACGTACTGGGAGATGTTGTCTGCGGTGGATTTTCCATGCCCATGCGAAAGGGGTATGCAGATAAGGTATTTATCATCACCTCCGGAGAAAACATGGCCATCCATGCAGGGGCAAATATTGCCATGGCAGTGGATAATTTCAGAAACAGAGGATATGCATCTCTTGGCGGCGTGATCCTGAACCGGCGGAACGTGCCGGGAGAGGAAGAAAAAGTCCGGGAGCTGGCAGAGGATTTTCATACGCGGGTAGTGGGAACACTTTCCAGAAGTGAACTGGTCCTGGAAGCAGAGAATCGAGGAAAAACTCTTCTGGAAGCTTATCCGGATTGTGAGATGGCAGAGGAGTACCGGACACTGGCCGAGCAGATCCTGAGTGTATGCAGGGAGGAAGGCTCATGTTAAAAAGAGTTGGTAACAGAGAGCTTTTGGGAAAAACAGAAATATTTATAAAGGAAGCCTCTTTTCCGGTTCCCTTTCAGCCGGGGCTGGAATTTAATTCACCGGTCCATGGAAACTGGAATATCGTACATACGGGAATGCTGGTTCCGGAAGCAAGACAGATCTACGTCTGTGCGGATAACTGCATGCGTGGCGTTGTGCTGACTGCCGCAGAGATGAATGCGGCAGACCGTTTTTCCTTTGTGATCGTGGAGGAAAAGGATCTTCTGGGCGGAAATCTGGAGGATGTGACCATTGAAGGAGTGACGGACATTCTGAACCGGCTGGATGAGAAGCCAAAGGCAGTATTGCTTTTTACCGTGTGTCTTCATCATTTTCTGGGAAGTGATCTGGACCGCATCTACGGAGAACTGGAAGAAAGATTTCCGGAGATCTTTTTTATGCGATGCTTTATGGATCCTATCATGCAGAAAACAGGTCCGACTCCGGATCAGAAGCTGCGCCGTGCCATGTATGATGCAGTACCGGAGAGGAAAGCAGATCCGGAATGTGTCACAGTCCTGGGCAGTGATTTTGCGTTGGATGAGAGTGCAGATATCTGCCGGATCCTGAAAAAGAACGGAATCCGTCTCCGTGAAGCACCGGCCTGTAAGACCTGGGAGGATTATCAGAGCCTGGGAGAGGGAAGCCTGATCCTTAACTGTTATCCGGCAGGAAAATTCGGAGTACAGCAGCAGGCGGAGAGACTTGGAAGGCCGTTTTTATACCTGCCCGGAAGCTTTGACTATGAGGAGATAGAGACGCAGGAAAAGTATTTGCTGGAGCTGCTGGAGCAGCAAAGTGGTGGTAAAAATGGCCTGGATATCGAAACGGAGATCCGAAAATGCGAGGAAGCTCTTTTCCATGCACACCAGATCATCGGTGACACTCCCGTAGCTGTGGATTATCTTTTTCATCCAAGACCTCTGGGACTTGCAAAGCTTCTCCTTACCCATGGATTTCAGGTACAGTCCGTTTTTCTGGACAGTATCAGCCCGGAAGAAAAAGAAATATTTTTCTGGCTGAAGGAGAATTACCCGGAACTCAGGTTGATTTCGACTGTCCGCCCGGAGATGAGAGTGCGGCCACGGCAGCATTCCGGAAAAATCCTTGCCGTCGGACAAAAAGCAGCCTGGTTTACCGGAAGCCGGAATTTTGTCAATATGGTACAGGGTGGCGGGCTTTGGGGCTTTGACGGGATCAGACGTACTGCACAGCTGATGCTGGAGGCATTTAATGAGGAAAAAGCTCCGGAGGATCTGATCGTTCAAAAGGGATGGGGGTGCGAAAGCTGCATATGAGACAGGCATATCGGATCATACCAATCTACACGGCAGACGTGTCTGGTGTCTGCTCCGCGTTGTATGAGCTTGGAGGAATGACAGTGATGCATGATCCCTCCGGCTGTAATTCTACCTACAATACCCATGATGAGATCCGGTGGTACGACCAGGACAGTCTGATCTTTATCTCAGGTCTTACGGATATCGATGCCATTATGGGAAATGATGAGAAATTTCTTCAAGATATCGAAGAGGCGGCAAAGGAGCTGAAACCGAAATTTATTGCACTTGCAAGTTCACCGATCCCCTTTATGAACGGAACAGATTTTCAGGGACTGGCCCGTGCACTTACAGCAAGGACCGAAATTCCGGTATTTTCGGTTCCGACCAGCGGCATGCACGACTATGTATGCGGAGCAGGGCTGGCTCTGGCGGAAATCGCAGGACATTTCACAGGAGCAGCAGAGGAAACAGGAAGGTGTTCAGAAGTACCGACGGGATCTGCGGAAAGATCTACAGAGAAGAGAAGCAGGAAATTAAATCTTCTTGGAGCAACGACCCCTCGATCTTGGCCCGCAGTCTGCAGTAGATGCCATGAAAAAACGTCTGGAAAAACTATGGCTGGGAGATACTTTCCACCTGGGCTATGGGGGATACGCTGGAAGCTTTGTCCCGTGCCGGCGAAGCAGCGGTAAACCTTGTGGTATCCTCTGTGGGGATCCCGGCGGCCAATGTGCTGAAAAGAAAAATTCGGTACGCCATTTTCTCGTGGGGGACTCCTGTGGAAGGCTATGAGGGGCAGATTTCAGATGCACTTGAGCGGATCGCGGATAGATCCTGTGGAGAGTGGGTAAATAAAATGGATGACTCCGCAGAGGAAAGCGGAGGGCAGATCTTAGGGAAACAGGAGGAACTGTGGAAAGTAACTCCGGAGCAGGTAATCTATTTTCAGGGAAGGAACAGTCTGTCAGCAGTATCTGACCTTTCAGGAGAAAGCAGGGAAATGCCTGACAAAGATGAGGTATTTTTTTCCGTACCGGACATTACCATCATCGGAGAACCGGTTACCATGGGCTCCCTGGCAGCAGTCATAGAGCAGAAATACGGAAAAAAGGTTCAGCTACTCTGTCCGCTGGAGATCACAGAGGGACTTTTGCGCAAGGGAGATGAAGCCATCTGTGGCGAGGAAGCCATGGAAGAAAAGCTGAAAACAGCCAGGATCATTGTGGCAGACCCACTCTATCGTCCGATTCTGTCCGAAAACAGCCATTTTTTATGAGATGCCGCATATTGCGTTTTCCGGAAGGATATATCTCAGAAAATATTTTTCGGAATAAAGAGCGTTTCGTGATCATGTATATAAATATTATGCGGATGAGAAAACAGGACAGCAGTGTGTATAATTGCAGGAAAATCACATAAACTAAATTATAAGAAACCGTAAAGGCGTTGCAGAAATATGCAGCGCCTTTTTCCGGCAGTAATATCGGAAATGGAGCATATATGGAGGGATTTTTATGTGGGGATTTTTGTCAGCACTGATCTCAGGTGCACTGATGAGTATTCAAGGGGTATTTAACACAAATGTAACAAAACAGACCAGTCTGTGGGTTTCAACCGGCTGGGTACAGTTTTCTGCATTTCTGGTCTGTGTGGCAGCATGGTTTTTCACAGGCAGAGAAAGTATCGGCATGCTGTGGCAGGTAGAGGATAAATATAATTTACTCGGAGGAGTGATCGGTGCATTTATCACTATCACAGTGATCCGGAGTATGGGAAGTCTGGGGCCTGCGCGGGCGGTTATGCTTATTGTCATTTCTCAGCTTGCGGTGGCTTATCTTATAGAATTGCTGGGGATTTTCGGTGTGGAAAGAGCAGATTTTCAGTGGAGAAAGCTGTTGGGAATGCTGATCTGTATTGCAGGTGTGGTTATTTTCAAATGGAAATAGAAATAAAAGTATTGTAATATTTGTAATACTTCGTTAAAATAAGGTATGGTTTTGCATGAGTAACGGGGCACCTGCCGCCACATCGGCGGAAAGGAGTGAACCGCCTACCTATGAAAATAAGATCACATATCAGAAGTGTTCGGCTTGTTTTTTCCATATTTTTGTTACAGATCCTGGCAGGGCTGACAGGCTGTAAGGATGACGGAACAGAATTTCTGGAGAAAGAACTGGTGCAGGAAGAAAGTACGGAAGCATCCGGAATGGATGCAGAGCAGGAAGAACCGAAGGATACGGAAAGTGAAGTATCCGGGAAGGCATCCGCAGGGGCTGCGGCAGATATATCACAGAAGAAACAGAATGAGTCTGCGGAGGAACCGGCTCCGGAGGTTGAAAAACAGCTGCCGGAGATCTCAGACACCCCTCAGACCATTTATGTAGATATATGTGGAGCAGTGACCAGCCCGGGAGTCTATGAGCTTCCATATGGCAGCCGTGTTTTTCAGGCTATCGAGCAGGCCGGAGGATATCTTCCGGAAGCTGCGGCAAGCTATCTCAACCGTGCTAAGGGACTTTCCGATGGACAGCAGGTTTATGTGCCTACCCAGGCGGAGGTGGACAGCCAGCGGATCGCAGCTACCCAGGATGGATCGGAAGTCACAGCAGAAAATAGTACCGAAACGGCGAGCGGACAGAAATCCGCCGGAGAGGATTCCGGTGAAGCCGAGACTGCATCTTCCACAGAGCAGAAGATCGATCTGAACACCGCTGATGTATCCCAGCTTACTACTCTCACAGGTGTAGGGGAGTCCAAGGCCCTGGCGATCATCGCTTACAGGGAAGAGAACGGTCCCTTTACTTCAGCAGAGGATATCATGAATGTACCAGGCATCAAAGAAGGAACCTATGAGAAGATAAAGGATAAAATAGCAATAAAGTAAGGAGCGCTAAATGAGCAGGAAAGTATTGGTAGTAGATGATGAGAAACTGATTGTCAAGGGACTTCGCTTCAGTCTGGAGCAGGACGGAATGGAAGTGGACTGTGCCTATGACGGAGAGGAAGCACTGGAAAAAGCAAAAGCAGGAGAGTACGATATCATTCTTCTTGACCTGATGCTTCCAAAAATGGACGGTCTTGAGGTATGCCAGCAGATTCGTGAATTTTCCAATGTTCCGATCATCATGCTTACAGCAAAAGGAGAAGATATGGATAAGATCCTGGGTCTGGAATACGGAGCTGATGATTATGTCACCAAGCCTTTCAACATCCTGGAAGTCAAAGCCCGCATCAAGGCGATCATCCGCCGTGCAGGCAGCAAACAGGACAAGCAGGAGAAGGCCAAGACTGTGGAAGTCGGAGAACTGAAGCTGGACTGCGAAGGACGCCGCGTATTTATCTCCGGAAAAGAGATCAACCTCACAGCCAAGGAATTTGATGTGCTGGAGCTGCTGGTATTCAATCCGAACAAGGTATACAGCGAGAAAATCTTCTGAATATCGTATGGGGCTATGAAATATCCGGGAGATGTCCGTACCGTAGATGTACATATCCGCCGCCTGAGAGAAAAGATCGAGGCCAATCCCAGTGAGCCGAAATATGTACACACCAAAT
>ENA-OQBV01001146-OQBV01001146.1-human-gut-metagenome-genome-assembly--contig:-NODE-1146-length-13806-cov-6.866218_pt1 | contig 13806 bp, 10 predicted proteins | sample MGYA00242750_ERZ504559 | MGnify/ENA primary metagenome ERZ504559 (study PRJEB26092, sample SAMD00036230) | human gut metagenome | host: Homo sapiens | study: EMG produced TPA metagenomics assembly of...
CCACGCTGGTGTCAAACGGCTCGGAGAGAAATCCTTTCACACGCTCCATGCCCTCCTGCTCACGCACTTTTGCATCGCTTCGCTCAAACACGCCGCGGATCTTAACCCCGTCAGCTGCCAGAACCTCCTCCAACAGGCGGATAATCGTCATTTTCATTTGTCGATACCAAGTGCCAGCGACTGAACGACCAGCACATCGGAGAATTTATCCACTACGAGTCCCGGCAGGAAGTCTGCCTCGCCAAAGATCAGGCGACAACTCGATTGTGTCCGTCACTTTTTTGCGGTACTCCCAGGCATCCTGCACTCTTTTTCTCAAAAATGCTTCATCGATTTCCTGGTCGATATTTCTTGTCATCATACGGATGCGGATTTTGGAATGCTCATTGATGAAACCTCGTCCCATCGGGTATCCGTCAAAGTCGCGCACCAGCACGATATCTCCGTTTTCATATGCTCCTAAAATCGAAGCGATCTCATTATCAAAAATCCAGGCTCCGCCCTGCTTTAAGGCGCGGCCCTCTCCTTTTTTCAGTGTTACAACTGCGTTGCTCAAAAGTTTTTCCTCCTTAAAACAATATAGTTAGTCATATCTAATCATAGACAAATGTGTTTTGCTTGCATTCTCAAAACCGCGCTTCCAGCGCTTTTTGCTGCTGCACAGCTCCTTTTTGCACGAGTGAACTATAACGTCAGATTCCTCTTCCGTCAAACTCCGGAATGAAACTCTCCTCAGCCACCGGGCCTTCCTGTAAAAAGGCGTTGGTGACGCCGAGGGAAAACGTATAGTCCAGCAGACGCTCATACTCCCGCTTTGTCGTTTTCCGGTTCAGCGGACTTATGTTTTCCACCTGCGGAAGCGGCGTGTACTGGCTCATGAGGCTCAGCCAGACGGTATCGCCGTACATCTCATAGACGTATTTTACCACAGCTTTTGCATTTTTTACAGCACCGGGCAGCAATAAATGGCGCACAATCACACCTTTTTTCATCAGACCATTCTCATCGAATACAGCCTCTCCTGTCTGACGCACCATTTCCGCCAGCGCCCGTTTTGCTGTTTCCGGGTAATCTTCTGCCCGCGAGTACACTTTTGCAAGGGAGGAGTCCATATACTTAAAATCTGTCAGATAAATATCGATCAGCCCATCCAGGGCCTGCAGGGCTTCCACGCTCTCATACCCGCCGCAGTTATACACAACCGGCACGGTAAGTCCCTTTTTCTTTGCCTGAAAAAGTGCCTCCCGGATCTGCAGCACGTAGTGGCTTGGTGTCACAAGATTGATATTGTTTGCATTCTGTGCCTGCAGCTCCAGAAAAATGTCCGAAAGCCGCCCGATCGAAATCACTTTTCCACTCTCCATCTCCGCAATATGATGGTTCTGACAGTAAACACACCGCAGATTACATCCGGAAAAGAAAACCGTCCCCGACCCCGTCGTCCCGGAAATACACGGCTCCTCCCAGAAATGCAGTGCAGCCCGCGCCGCCGCAACCCCGGAGGGCGCCTTACAATATCCCGTCTTTCCATGCTCCCGGTCCGCTCCGCACTTCCGCGGACAGACCCGGCACCGGCTCATCTCCAGTTCCAAATCCTGCATCGTATTTCTCCCTTTTCTCTTTAGAAAAAAGCCGTGTCTCCGGAAAATAGTTCTTCCACAGACACAGCTTTCATATTTCTATGCGTCAATTAATATGCCAAAATTTCATATCCATCTTCTGTTACCGCAACCGTAACCTCCCACTGGGCTGACGGTGCGCCGTCCTCAGTGTAGACAGTCCAGTCGTTGTCGGAGTCGATGAAGATCTCATCCGTTCCGAGATTGATCATCGGCTCAATGGTGAATACCATACCCGGTACGAGCAGCATTCCGGTATCTCGTCTTGTGACATAGCTGACGAACGGATCCTCATGGAACTCCAGACCGACGCCATGGCCACCGATATCACGGACAACTTTATAGCCCTGGCTCTGGGCAAATTCATTGATCACCGCGCCGACATTGCCGAGGCGGTTGAACGGGCGTACTTCAGAGAGTCCAAGCTGTACGGCTTTTAACGTATCTTCCACCAGCTTCTTCGAAACATCATCTACATCGCCGATGCAGAACATACGGGAAGAATCGGAAAAATATCCCTTATAAATAGTAGAGACATCGACATTGATGATATCTCCGTCCTGCAGAATTTCCTCTTCGTTCGGAATTCCATGGCATACCGCATCGTTGATGGAGGTACACACGCTCTTCGGAAATCCTTCATAATTCAGCGGTGCTGCAATTCCGCCGAGTTCTTTTGTCTTTTCTGCGACCAGACGGTCGATGTCTTCCGTACTCATGCCTGCATGAATGTTTTCGGCCACATAATCCAGAACTGCAATATTGACAAGACCGCTTTCACGAATTCCATCGATCTGATCCGGTCTTTTGATAATTTTCTTCGGCGGAATTTTCCATCCCTTTAATTTATAAGAATTGATTTTCTCATCCAGCGCCAGATGGCAGTCTTTGTACTTCTTCCCGCTGCCGCACCAGCAGGGATCATTTCTTCCAATTTTTTTCAGCATAATGTTCTATCCTCTTTCTGAACGCGGAACGACAGATCCGATTTTCTGTCTCCCGCTGAAATTCATATAACTCCTCTACTACTTTACCACACTCCGGCAAAACTGCAAGCAAAAGTTACCAAATGAATAACTCTCTCAAAAGAGACCCTCCGCCGGATTCCGCATGCGGACGGCGTGTGCAGTAAGGTTATCATGCGTGAAAAACTTTTATATCCCGAAATACCGCTTTCCCATCCGATGCATACAGCCCGAAGCATCCGCCCGTCTGATCATACATCCGTGTTCCAAGCGCAATTTTGCCATCCACATAAGCTTCCAGAATCGTACCGTCTGCAATCACATCGACATGAAAACTTTTTCCTGTCGACATCGGCAGCGGCCGTTCCAGTTCCACCTCATATGGGAACATCTGTCCGCCCCGTTCTGTCATGCGGACTCCGGATTTAAACTCGATCCGGCGGCGTCCAAAATCAATCAGAAGATAATAACCGACCGTAAATGTTTCTTCGACATGCACGGCAATTCCAACGCTCGGACAATCCCCGTCCACTTCGACGTCAAAGGAAAGACGGCTCGTTTCCCCCACCGGATTCAGCAGCAGCGCACCAAAATCGTACGGTGCATCAACCTCTGCCTGGTTCTTTTCCAGCTTCCACTCTCCTGTCAGTGCCTGCATCTGAAGCGGTTCTTCCCATCCCACGGCTTCCAGCACCTGTGGAATCGGCTTCACAAAAAGATCGCCATTCTCATCCTGCCACAGCTCATGCACCACCAGACTGCCGCCCCAGTCCCATGTATTACAGTCTTTTCCGGGATATCCCGGCGGATCAAAATTGTGCTCGTTGACTTCTCTTGTCGGATTCCAGCCGTAAACGTATCGGTGAACGCCATCACTTCCCGTCTTTGCCGCATAAAAAGCACGCGTGTCGAACGTATCAATTTCCGGCGTCTGCCACGGTCCATACGGACTTCTGCTCTTCCGGTACATCGTCTGATAGCGGTCCGCATACGAAGAAAAGACGAGATAATACCAGTCTCCCATCCGGAAAAAGTCAGGGCACTCAAACGCACACTGTGCATTCATCGGAGCATAGAACGGCTCGCAGTAGTCCCAGTGATGCAGATCCTTCGATTTGCACAGACCCACACAGCCTCTCCTCGTCGTTTTTCCTTTTTTCTGCGCCGCAAAAATCATCCACCAGCAGTTTTCCTCCTCACTCCAGAAAACAAACGGATCCCTCCAGTGGATCGGCTCATAGATCACATCATCCGATGCGAAGCGGTCCTCCGGGATTTCCGTCCACACATCCAGATCGGTGCTGACGGCGTGATTCATGTAGTTCTTCTCTGGCAGCTTCTGAAAGGTACAGTAAAACATGTGATACAGGCCATCCACTTTGATCACAGAACCCGTGCCGCCCACAATTTTTGTATCATGCTCCGTATAATGAATATGATCTGTCGTGCTCAGCATCACCCAGCTGTCCTGATGCTGTTCATCCCGGTTCGCACGGTAATTGCGAAGATAAAACGGTTTAAAAACACCATTGTCATAATAGGGGATCACATCACCCAGCACTGCCTTTTCCGGTCGAAAATAAAGACTCATCCGCTCACCCTCCCATCGTTGTCAATTGAATATTTTCAAAGCGCACCTTTCCGTCAGATACAGCAAGACCAAACTTCCGGTCGTGCAAGTCATACGCGCGCACACTGAGAGCCGTTGTTCCGCCCACATAGACTTCCATCACAGACTCATCGATATAAATTTCCATGGAATACGTTTTCCCCGGAATCAGTTCCAGCGGCCGCTCCAGCTCGACATCGTACTGGAACGTCCATCCGCCCTGCTCATGCATACGGATTGCGCTCTTGTACTCCAGACGCTGCCGCTTCGGATCTAAGTAGAAATAGTAGCCTCTCGCAAACTCCTCATCCACCTGCAGTGCCACGGCAAAACGCTCTGTTCCTTCCGAAAACGTGAAATCAAATGCCAGACAGCCCTGATGCGGAACATCGTTTTCACTGAGTGCAGACGCATAAGCATACGGCGTATCAACAACGGCAGATGTTTCACCAATCTCCCACGCGCCGTTCATCGGTGCCCACTTTACGTCATTTTGAATGGTCAGAACCTCTTTCAGCGCCGGATTTGGTCTTACCGCCAGTGTGCCGTCCTCCCGTGCATAAATTTCATGCGGAATCAGCGTACCGCCCCAGTCATATGTTTTGTAATCGTATCCCTCGTGGTTCGGATCCGGGTCGAAATTCCAGGTGTTCTGTGTCCTTGTCGGATTCCAGCCGAACAGATACCGGTGGTTTCCATCCCCGCAGCTTTTTGCCGCGTAGAACGCACGACCGTCAAAGGAATCTGTTTTCGGGCGTTTCCATGGTCCATGGCAGGAACGGCTCATGCGGTAAATGGTCTGGAAACGGTCTGTGAACTGCGAAAAGATCAGATACCACCAGCCGTTTTCGTAAAACATATCCGGGCATTCGTATGCCGACATGCTCGCATGTGGTGCATACAGCGGCTCACAGCACTCCCAGTGGTGAAGATCGGCAGATTTACATAAGCCCACACAGCCGCGGCGGCCTGTTTTTCCCTGGCTCTGCGCGCACAGCAGCATCCACCAGCAGTTTTCTTCCTCATTCCAGAACACGTATGGATCGCGCCAGTCGGTCGGCAGATAGATCGTTTCGTCCGGTCCGAATGTTTCTTCTTCGTGTTTCGTCCAACTGTCCAGATCACGGCTCGTCGCGTGGCAGACGTACTGCCGCTGCGGATTCTGTTCAAAGACGCAGTAATATAAATGGTAAATCCCATCTGCCTTGATGACAGATCCCGTTCCTCCCAGAATCCCAATCGCCGTCTCCGGCCCGTAATGCACCATATCTTTTGTGTTTAGCAGATGCCAGCCGTCTTTCCTGTCGCTGCCGAAATATGGATTCCAGTTTTTCAGATAAAAAGGTGGAATTTCCCATCTTCATAATAAGGAATCACATCGCCGACACGGGCATGCTGCGGGGTATAAAATAACTGCATATTTTTTTCTTCTCCTTTCCGTTTTTCTGCGGTTTTTCCCGCTTTTTCGTACTCTTTTTCCGATGCTTTTATTATACTTTTTCCCCTGTAAAATTACAATTAAAATCAGGTATATTTGCCCCGATTTCCGGCAATACTTTTTCATGAAACCACCAAAGAAAGTAAGAAAGGAAGATGCACGATGAGTGGAGATGCAGAGCTTTTAAACTTTATTTACCAGAACTCCCAGATGGGTGTCGACACGATCCGGCAGCTCATTGGAGTCGTTGAGGACAAAGACTTAAAAGAACATCTGAAAACCCCAGTTTCAGGGCTATGAGGAATTTCATCAGGCGGCAAAGGAGCTGCTGAATGAACACGGCTACGATGAAAAAGGCCTTGGCATAATGGAAAAAAGCACAGCACGTATTTTATGATAAACCTGCAGACTATGACGGATCCGTCCGTCTCACACATTGCCAGCATGCTGATTACCGGAAGCAGCATGGGCATCGTCGAGGCAATCCAGAAGTACCGCCAGTATGAGGACGCGGATCCCAAAATCCGGGATCTGATGGATAAGCTGCGAAAATTTGAAGAATACAACATGGAAAAGTTAAAAGATTTCTTATGAAAATCATATTCAGCCAAACTACCCGCATCTGCAGATCCTGCGAGTGGCAGCTTCTTTCGGATGCAAAGGAATCGAGAAACGATCCGGTACCGGCACAAAACAGTGCCGCACCGGATTTTGAGTTGTTTTGACCGTTTTACAAACTTTACATACATTTAACACAAAACTGTTTTTAGATGTGTTATCTTCTAAATGTAGGTTTTTTCTCGAGTAAGACCTGCAAACGTGTATCTATTGTTAAAACCACGAAAGAAAAAGAAAATTACGTAAAGGGAGAAATTATGGACATTTTTGGAGTGTTATCCTTTGTCGGTGGCCTTGCCATGTTCTTATACGGCATGAGTGCCATGGGCGATGGCCTGACCAAACTTTCCGGCGGTAAACTGGAATACCTGCTGGAAAAGCTGACATCAAAGCGGATTATGGCAGTTCTTTTAGGTGCCGGTGTTACCGCAGTTATCCAGTCCTCTTCTGCAACTACTGCTTATGGTTGTCGGATTCGTAAACTCCGGCATCATGAAGCTGAACCAGGCAGTCGGCATCATCATGGGCGCCAATATCGGTACCACCATCACTTCCTGGATCTTAAGTCTTACCGGCATTCAGGGCGACAATGTATTCATTAAAATGCTGAACCCGTCGTCCTTTTCCCCCATTCTTGCAATCATCGGCGTTTTTATGCTGATGCTGGCAAAGAGCGATAAAAAGAAAAATGTCGGTACCCTGTTAACCGGTTTTTCCATCCTGATGTTTGGTATGCACACCATGAGCAGCGCTGTATCACCGCTCGCAGATGTACCGGAATTCACGGGACTTCTCGTAAAATTCTCCATGCCGGTTCTAGGTGTTCTTGCCGGAACCATTCTGACCGCCGTGATCCAGAGTTCCTCTGCTTCTGTCGGTATTCTCCAGGCACTCTGCGCAACCGGTTCCGTCAGCTACGCCGTAGCGATCCCGATCATCATGGGACAGAATATCGGTACATGTATCACCGCATTGCTCTCCTCCATCGGTACAAGCCGCAATGCACGCCGTACCGCAATGGTTCACCTTTATTTTAACATTATCGGTACTGTTCTTTTCCTGGTTCTCTTCTATGGAATCAATGCCTTTGTACATTTTCCATTCCTGGAAACCTCGGCAAATGCAGCCGGCATCGCAATCGTTCACTCCGGCTTCAATATTTTCGCAACACTGATCCTGTTCCCGTTTGCAGACGGACTGGTCAAACTTGCGAAACTGACCATTCCGGACGGACCGGAAGAAAAAGCAGACGAAGCGGTTCAGATGCTCGATACCCGTTTCCTCGACAGCCCGGCTTTTGCTCTGCAGCAGTGTAAAGTTGCAGCCGCAAAAATGGCAGAACTGACCGAAACCGGTCTTGTTACTTCTGTTGACCTGATGGCCTCCTACAACGAGGCGGATGCGGAAAATGTAGATATTCTTGAGAAAAAGGTGGATCATTTTGAAGATGCCCTCGGCACATATCTGGTGAAGCTTTCCAGTGAAAAGCTTTCCCCAAAGGACAGCCAGACACTTTCCATGATCCTGCACTGCATCGGCGATTTCGAACGAATTTCCGATCACACCGTCAACATCATGAAAGCTGCAAGAGAGATGCATGACAAGAACCTGCAGTTCTCTTCTGACGGAGCCGCAGAGCTTGCTGTTTATGGAAAAGCAGTCAAAGATATTGTCAGCCTGACCTTCTCCGTTTTCAACAATGAGGATGTAAAAAAAGCAAATGAAGTGGAACCACTCGAGCAGGTGATTGACAGCCTGAATTCCAGCCTGAAGAACCACCACATCGAACGGCTCCAGAGTGGAAAATGCACGATCGAGCTTGGTTTTATCCTTTCCGATGTTATGACCGACTTTGAACGGATTTCCGACCACTGCTCCAACATCGCCGTCTGCGTCAGCCAGATCCACAGCGGATCCTTCGATACACATGAGTATCTGCATGCATTAAAGAAAGAAGAAGAATTTGAGACAGAATATAAAGAGCTGAAAAAACAGTATCAGCTGCCAACGCTGAAAGCCTAAAAACAGACTGTACTGTAACCATAAGCTGTACAACCGGGAATTTTTATGGTAAGAATCTTCCCTTCCTTAGGCTGTCACGGTTTTGTTTTATTACCATATCACAGATGCATTACTCAATCTACTATTTTTCTCTGAATTTTTCCAAAAAATACCGACTGTCCATCAATATTGATATATTCTACATTGGCAGTCGGTATTTCTATTTCATTCTATTCTTTTCTTTATACCACCTGATCCTTCGCAATAAATACCGGGAAGGAATCGGTTCCTTTGAGCTGTTTTCCTTCAGATACCGTAACGTATTTATCAGAAACAACGTACTCAATCTCAGCGCCTGCTTCAATCACAGTATCCTGCATCAGAATGCAGTTTTTTACTTTTGCTCCCTTGGCTACCTTGACACCACGGAACAAAATGCTGTTTTCGATTTCGCCTTCGATCACACAGCCGTCTGCTACCATCACGTTTTTCGCTTTTGATCCGTTGATATAACGGGTCGGATTGTCGTCGCGGACTTTGGTATAGATCGGGTTGCCGGAGAAGAGACTATCGAGATTCTCATCTTTTAAGAGCTTCATGTTCTCATCGAAATAGCTCTTCATATCATCAATTCTTGCCTGATAACCGGTAAACTCATATCCCTGAATGTTCAGTTTCTCCGTTTGCGGTGCCAGGACATCACGCTCAAAGAATTTATTTCCAAGGACAAAGCCTTTTTTGATTTCGTCGATCAGAAGCTGACGCTCCATCACGTAGATATTCATCGATACATTCTGTACTCCGTTTTCCTCCGAGTTTACAAAGATCTTGCTGATCTTCTGTCCTGCCATGGAGAAGGTGTAGTGCAGATAATTGGTTTTCTCGTAAGAGCTTCTGACGCCTTCCGGAATCGGCTGCTTGGTATAAGCTGCAGTAACATCTGCGCCGCTTTCGATATGCTGATTCAGCATCTCTTTGAAATCAAAATTGCAGGCAATGTTGGTGTCCGCCATAACAACATATTTTTCTTTCTGCCATTTCAGAAAATCGAGAACATTTGCCAGTGCTTCCACTCTTCCGGAATACACCTGAATTTTCTTCTCGGAATAAGGCGGAACAATGTTTAAGCCGCCTTTTTTTCTGGCGAGATCCCACTCACGTCCGGAGCCGAGATGATCCATCAGCGAATGGTAATTTTTGCGGACGATAATGGATACATTTCCGATTCCGCAGTTTACCATGCTGGATAAAATAAAGTCCACCATGCGGTAACGGCTGGCAAAAGGAATGGAGGCCATCAGACGCTCGTTTACCAGATCCGGTACCTGCTCATCATAACTGTTTGGGAAAATGATGCCCAGTGCATCTGCATTTGCGTTTACCATTCTTCTTCACCATCCTTTACATTTGCATTTACCATTGCATTTGGTCCTACTTTGGCACGCTCACCGATATGGATTCCGGATCCGATGGTGGCAACACCTTTTTCACCGTCATGCGGCATTTCTCCTACCACGGCATTCTGGCCAATCACAACGTTTTCCGCAACGATACAGTGTTTCACGACTGCTCCGGATTCGATCACGGTTCCTCCCATGATAACGGCATCTTCTACTTCTGCGCCCTCTGCAACCTTTACACCGGAGAACAGAATCGAATGTTTGACATGACCTGCAATACGGCAGCCATCGGTGATCATACAGTTTTCCACAACAGCGGTTTCGGTGATCTTATGGCCTGTTTTTCCGCTGTTTCGGCTGTAAATCTTCCAGTTATTGTCAAACAGGTTGATTCCGCTGTGTTCCGGATCGAGGATTTCCATATTTGCCTCCCACAAAGAGGAGATGGTTCCTACATCTTTCCAGTATCCGCTGAAATGATAAGCGTACATATTGCGTCCGTCTTTTAAAAGATTCGGGATGATGTTGTTTCCGAAATCGTTCGAAGAATTCGGGTCTGCCTCGTCCTCAATCAGATATTTTTTCAGGATATCCCAGTTGAAAATGTAGATACCCATGGATGCCAGATTGGATTTCGGCTGTTTTGGTTTTTCCTGGAACTCGGTGATTTTGTCATTTTCATCTGCTACCATAAGTCCGAAACGGGATGCCTCCTCCCACGGCACTTCCATAACCGCAACGCTGAATTCTGCGCCCTTTTCCTTATGGAAGCGGAGGAAATCGCTGTAGTCCTGTTTGCAGATCTGGTCTCCGGAAAGGATGATGACGTACTCCGGATCGTAGCTCTCGATGAATGGAATGTTCTGGTAGATGGCATTTGCAGTTCCTTTATACCAGTCAGAACCTGAGGCTTTCTGATAAGGAGGCAGCACGTGAACACCTCCATGGAGGCGGTCCAGATCCCACGGCTGGCCGTTTCCTATGTACTCATTTAACACCATTGGCTGATACTGTGTCAGAATACCTACGGTATCAATTCCGGAATTTACGCAGTTAGAAAGTGGGAAATCGATGATTCTATATTTTCCGCCAAATGGAACTGCCGGTTTTGCAAGCTTCTCGGTCAGCGCATAAAGGCGAGATCCCTGACCTCCGGCAAGAAGCATTGCTATCATTTCTTTTGCCATAATCTATCCCCCTGTTTTAATAGATGCATTCATTATAACACATAATCTTCTCTATGAACAATCTTTTTGTGCATTTTTCACTATTTTCTACTTTTTTACCGATTCTATTCTGTATTTTTCTCCAGTTTTACCGTTGTTTCGCGGGGTTTTTACATTTTCTGACTTTTTTCTAAAAATGACTTTTCGGGCAAAAAATGCCCCGCGGAGCCTTCTTTTGAAAGGTCCGCGGGGCGGTATATCCTATGTTGTTTTTTCTGCTTTATGCTTTTGTAACGGTAACTGCCTCTTCGAGATCGAACTGATCACCGTATGGTTTGCAGTCATCATAGGCGAGGGACTGCAGAACAACATTCAGAATGCGGTATGCACAGGTCTGAAGCTGTCCAAGCGGCAGAGTTCCGTCTGCAACAGATGCTACAATTTCCTGACGGTTTCCTTGCTGGCCAGGCATCTGCAGATCGTTTCCTGCAAGAACACACTCTCTTGAAGTGGAATGTCCATATTTCAGGTTATATTTGTAAGCGAACAATCCGCTCATGTCCTCTGAGGTTCCCCAGTCGGTCATGACATAGCCTGCGAAGCCCCACTCATCTCTTGCTGCTGCGGTCAAAAGGTCGTGGCTGTTGGCAGTATGCACACCGTTTACCAGGTTGTAGGAAGACATAATCGTCATCGGCTGTGCTGTCTTGACTGCGATTTCAAAGCCCTTCAGATAGATTTCACGCATTGCGCGCTCGCTGATGTGCTCATTGACGTACATACGGTTGTCTTCCTGGTTGTTGGCTGCAAAGTGCTTAATGCTGGTTCCGATTCCGGCATGGGACTGGATTCCTCTGGTATCGGCTGCGGCGCACATACCTGCCACCAGCGGATCTTCCGAGTAGTACTCGAAGTTTCTTCCGCAAAGCGGATTTCTGTGAATATTCATGCCAGGCGCCAGCCATACGGAAATGTGGAATTCTTCCATCTCTTTTCCGACGATATCACCGCATTTCTGGATCAGATCCATGTTCCACGATTGCGCAAGAAGCGCTGCTACCGGGATTGCGGTGCAGTACTGGAAATACTCCGTGCCGCCTTCCGGAACTTCGATTTCATTTTTGTTAAACGCATCTTCCAGAGGATTTCCGGAGGATACCATCTTTCCGTCTGCATCAACGACAAAGTGCGGAATCAGACGAAGACCGGCCGGACCGTCTGCAAGAATCGTATTGTAAATACCTCTGTCCTCAAGAAGAATGGAAGTCGTATCTCCCGCTGCTCCAGGCGCCATATCGGAAGAAGATCCGATAAATCCTTCCTGGCCAAGTCCGTCTGCAGTACCATTGCAAACGGCAGCCATCTCTTCTACGGTCAGCTGCGATACGAGATCTTTTAACGTCGCTTTTCCGCTCTTTACATCTGCCGCGGTCAGCTTCTCTCCCTCATAAGCCGGGAATGCTTCCGGTGTCTCACTGTAGACAACAGTCTCCGTCTTGATGCATTTGCTGCAGATATCGATCTGTTTTGCAGCTGCTTTTTCTTCTGCCTCACCTTCATAGCTGTACGGTGTTACGCCTGCTTTGGAGAGTTCCTGTGGAGCGTCATCTGCAGGGAAGAGATTCTTTCCCTGAACCGTAACAACGGTCTCTTTGAGATTCAGGGCTGCTGCCACTTTCGTTGTTCTGGAGCTGTTGCCGACACGGATGTAATACGTTCCTGCCTCGAGTACCCATGCTGCTTTTTTCTCATCGTAGGAAGCCATAGATCTCGTCGGGAAGGAAATGGTAATCGTCTGGGACTCACCCGGCGAGAGCAGATCGGATTTTCCGAAGCCGCCAAGCTCCTGATACGGTTTCTCAATCGTGCCATCCGGTGCGGAATAGTAAACCTGTACGACTTCTTTTCCGGCGAATGCATCACCAATATTCTTTACGGATGCGGTAACGGTAACGTTCTTGGCATCTGCCTCCACGTCCCTTACTTCCGTCTCAAAATCAGTATAACCTTTGCCATAGCCGAAGCAGTAGTTCGGGGTTACGTTGAAGGTGTCAAAATAACGGTAGCCGACATAAATGCCGTCGCTGTAATACTCATCGTTGGTGTCACCGTTGTTGTGGCTGAAATTTTTTGAGGACGGATAGTCTTCATAGGAAGCAGCCCATGTATCAGTCAGCTTTCCGGATGGGATGCTCTTTCCGAGAACAACGTCTGCAACGATGTTTCCGGTTGCATTTCCGGCCTGTCCTGCAAGAAGAATTGCATTCAGTCCTTTGATTTTCTTTAACTCTGTGGTGTCTACAAGGTTCGCAATATTCAAAATTAAAACTGTTTTCTCATAATGCTCTGCCAGATAGGCAATGTCAGCGAGCTCGTTTTCGCCGAGCAGATAATCGCATGCTCTGTTATAGCGGTCTGCACCTTCACCGGAGTTTCTTGACAGAACATAGATAGCGGTATCGGTGTCCTCTTTTTCGGTAATTACCGGCACATCAGGCTGTGCAAATACTTCCGAGAACATAACAGCAAAAATCGGAACGTGAAGCTCCTCTGCTTTTTTTGCCAGCTCTGCCTGATATGCAGCCTGCGCATCTGCAAGCACTTTGTCATATTCATCGAGCCATTTACCAGTCAGAATTTCAAAGCCGGCCTCTTTTAAGCCCTGTTCGATCGTAACAACCGTTCTTGTGTTAACGTCTCCGGAACCGGTACCCCCTTTTACCGTGTGGCGGACGCCGTTACCATAAACTGCGACTTTTCCTGCACCGGCAAGCGGCAGGGTTCCGTCGTTTTCAAGAAGTGTCATACACTCACCGGCCAGTTCACGTACCAGCGCGGAATGTTCTTTTTCTCTTGCAGATACTTCTCCTGTTTTTGATGCATAAATGTTGCCATAATTCCTAATACCCTCCCAATAACAAATTCACATATAGCGCTTATATTGTAACGCATTTTTCGTCATTATGCAAAAGTTTTTTCACCCGTTTTCT
>ENA-OQBV01001150-OQBV01001150.1-human-gut-metagenome-genome-assembly--contig:-NODE-1150-length-13734-cov-3.387448_pt1 | contig 13734 bp, 14 predicted proteins | sample MGYA00242750_ERZ504559 | MGnify/ENA primary metagenome ERZ504559 (study PRJEB26092, sample SAMD00036230) | human gut metagenome | host: Homo sapiens | study: EMG produced TPA metagenomics assembly of...
GCATTGTGGGGTAAGGGGAAGGTATGCACAAATCGGACAAAATTCACGCTCATACTATCATGATGCATAGTGTTCAAGCTCTTTACTGCAATTGAGATTGCCATTGAGATTGCTTGCGGATTTTAGGGTTAGTATTTTTCTTGGTGTGTTTGTTTACAATGCAGGTTGTAGTGGCTGACAATGATAAGCCTGTCACTTTTGAACAACTTCCTCAAGCGGCTCAGAGTTTTGTAAAAAAACATTTTGCAGACCGTAATGTGGCTTTCTCAAAAATGGATAAAGATATATTTGATGTTACTTATGATGTCATGTTTGTTAACGGTGATAAATTGGAATTTGACAAGCAGGGTAACTGGAAAGAGATGAAGTGTAAACATGGTTTGGTGCCTGAAACTGCAGTTCCGGCACAGATTGTAAAATATGTAAAAACAAATTACCCGGAAGCAAAATCTTGCAAATAGAAAAAGACCGCTATGAATATGAAGTAAGATTATCGAATTTTTGGGATTTGAAGTTTGACTTGAAATTTAATCTGATTGATATGGATCGTGATGACGATTAAAAAAGGAAGATAATTTTAAAGTGGCATGCCTCTATAGTATTAGAAGACATGCCACTTTTTTTTAAGGTTGTTTTTAGTATAGTTCTTCGCCGTAAGAGAACAGCCAATCTGCATCTTTTAATAGCGGATGGTGTTTGTCTTTTTCTGAAAGAATTACTTTCTCAGCAGGAATTTTCCAGTCTATGCCAAGAGCAGGATCATCCCAGGCAATAGCTCCTTCACTTTGAGGTGCATAGAAATTATCGCATTTATACTGGAAAATAACTTCATCAGTCAGCACGCTGAATCCATGTGCAAAACCACGTGGTATAAAAAATTGACGGTGGTTTTCTTCTGTCAGTTCTACTGCTACATGCTGTCCGAATGTTGGAGAACCTTTTCGGATGTCAACTGCAACATCAAGTACAGCTCCTTTTACAACGCGGACTAGTTTGCTTTGTGCAAAAGGTGGTTTTTGGAAGTGTAATCCGCGTAAAACACCATAACTCGATTTACTCTCATTGTCTTGTACAAAGCGTACGGTACGTACCTGCGCATTGAAATCTCTTTCGGAAAAAGATTCAAAAAAATATCCTCTGTCGTCCTTAAACAGACGAGGCTCAATGATGACTACCCCGTCGATTGCTGTTTTGATAACGTTCATTTTTCGTATAATCGTTTTTTAATCGTTTAGTCCCAATTCGTCTATTACTTTCAGCAAATACTGACCATATTGGTTCTTTAGCATTGGTTGTGCCAGCTGACGCATCTTCTCAGCGGTGATCCAGCCATGACGCAAAGCTATGCCTTCCAGACATGCTACTTTTAGTCCTTGACGTTTCTCTATTACTTCAATGTAGGTGGATGCTTCGGCTAGTGAATCGTGAGTACCTGTGTCAAGCCATGCAAACCCGCGGCCTAACGTCTGTACTTTCAGTTCTCCGTCGGCAAGGAAGCGTTGGTTTACTGTTGTAATTTCCAGCTCACCACGTGCTGATGGTTTTATATTTTTTGCCACATTTACTACTTTGTTCGGATAGAAATAAAGTCCTGTTACGGCATAATTAGATTTCGGATGTTCTGGCTTTTCTTCAATGGAAAGGCAATTTCCAGCCTCATCAAATTCAGCAACACCGTAACGTTCTGGATCACTTACCCAATAACCAAATACTGTTGCTTTAGCTTCTTCTTCAGCTGTTCGTACAGCTTCTTTCAGCATTGCGGTGAATCCATTTCCATGAAAGATATTGTCACCCAATACTAGGCAGGCAGCATCGTTACCGATAAATTTTTCACCAATAATGAATGCTTGCGCCAGACCATCGGGTGAGGGTTGTTCTGCATATTCAAAATGAACACCGAAATCGCTTCCATCACCTAATAGACGACGGAATCCCGGAAGATCATGTGGAGTAGATATAATAAGTATTTCCCGGATTCCGGCAAGCATCAATACCGAAATGGGATAATATATCATAGGCTTATCAAAAATAGGGAGCAGTTGCTTTGAAACTCCTTTTGTGATGGGGTAAAGGCGAGTGCCTGAACCTCCTGCTAAAACTATACCTTTCATAATTCCTTTGTTGTGTATTTCTATTTCTATGCAAAGTAAAAAGTTTTTCTTATATTGGCAAAGTTTTTGGATATAAACTCATTATATATTGGATTTTCCGTATTTTTGTAAAGCTAATGAATTTATTGCACAAAAAATAAAGTTGAATGAATAAACGACATTATCTGGTAGCAGCCATGTGTCTGATGACGTTGGCGGCATGTACACAGAAAACAGAATTGCCCGAAAACCCAAAAGATAAAGAAGAATACCGAGATAGTCAGGGAAATAGCTGGATTTACAATGCCATGCTGATGCGTTGGGCACTTATGCCTTCTCTGACTAATGGCTTGAGTACCACTCATTATTATTATCCGAAGTCTGGTTCATGGACCGATGCCAATGGTTCTCGGGTGAATCCTCCTTCGGGAGTAAAAGTCAGCCCATCGGGTACAAGTAAATCGAAATCGAGTGGGAATGTATTTGGTACTACCCGCCGCTCATATAGCATTCACGGATAAATCAGGAGCAGATGGAAAGATTCAATATGACCCCTCGTTCTGATTATAGGGAGAAAATTGAAGCTCTTGGGTTCGATTTTCATGGTGATTATTGGCGTGAGGAAGCTTATTACCGTTTTACTCCCGCAGAAATAGAGCGACTTGAAGAGGCGACAAGAGAAGCCTATCGTATGTATTGTGAGGCTGCTGAATACATTATTTCAGAAAAGCCGGATTTTATGGAGCGTATGTTGCAGATACCTGCTGAGGTATGTGAACGCATCTGTGAGTCCTGGAACCGGGATGAATTGAGTTTGTATGGGCGTTTTGATTTTCTGCTTGACGAGAAAGGTGTTCCTCGTATTTTGGAATTTAATGCAGATACGCCTACATCCCTGCTCGAAGCGTCAGTCATTCAGTGGCAGTGGAAAGAAGAATGTTTTCCTGAATGTGACCAATATAACGGTATTCATGAAGGTTTGGTTCAATCGTGGAAAGATATATTCCCTGCGGGAAGCAATATACACTTTGTCGGAGCTCTTGATGATCATGAAGATACTGGAACATTACAATATCTGGCAAGTACAGCTATGGAAGCTGGATATTCTACACGTGTGCTTGACATTAATAGCATGAATTTGCAAAATGGTCTTTTTTATGATCCTTCCGGTGAATGTATTCAGAAATGTTTTAAACTTTATCCTTGGGAATGGATGATAGATGAAAGCCCGGATGGATGTCTGGCTCAGGTTGAGTGGCTGGAACCAATTTGGAAGCTGGTAATGTCGAACAAGGCTATTTTAAGTATACTGTATGAATTGTTTCCTGATTCTCCTTATGTATTACCCTGTTATTTGTCACGTCCACAGCAAGGAGTATTTTGTAAGAAACCAGTTTTCTCGCGCGAAGGGCACAATGTAAGTGTGGTTGATATTCGTCAATGGGAAGAACATGCGCTTCTGAAAGAAACAGAAGGTGATTATAATACGGGAGCTTATGTATATCAGGAATATGTAAAGCCTGTGGCTTATAGCGGACGATATCCTGTCATTGGTTCATGGATAGTGGGCGGAGAGCCTGCCGGAATCGGTATTCGTGAAAACCGAACAGAAATAACCGACAACCTCTCCGAGTTTGTTCCACATATTATTTCATGCCTCTAGCCTTGTAGATGCGTTCCTTTGCATTGTTAATGCTTTGGAACTTTTCCTCGGCAGCCTTGCGAATGTCTTCTCCCAATGTTGCTACACGGTCGGGATGGTGTTTCAGCGCAAGGCGTCGATAGGCAGCACGGACCTCGTCGTCGGTGGCAGTAGGTTCTACTTCCAGAACTTTGTAAGCTTCCTCTAAAGAATTGCCGGACAAGTTCAGCATAGACTCTACCTCTTTGGCTGACAATTGCATAGACTGTGCAACTTCTTTTAAAGCATCTATTTCGGCGGCGCATACATTTCCGTCGCTGCGGGCAATTTGTGCCAGGAAGCTCAGAAGTTGCAAACGTTCTTCATAACTCATGTTGGCAGCAATCTGTGCCCCGCATTCGCGGATAGTATTCTGAAAAGCATAAGGATTGGTTGCTTCCATACGTTTGCGCTGTTCGAATAAGTTAAGTAATATCTGCTCTCCTTCGGCTACAGCGTCTTCGCCAAAATTTGTTCGCAGGAATCGCCGTACAAATTCCATTTCGCTATGCATGATTTTTCCGTCTGCGCGAATGATGTACGAAGCCATGACAAGCAGTGAGAACAAAAAACTATTTCTCTGTCCGGTATATGTTTCATTGCCGGCATCCATATTTTCAGGAGCGTATGCAGCTTTGTCGAACAGTGAACCGATTGCATAACCTGCAAGTGCACCTAGCGGTCCCATAGCCATAAAGCCCATGATGCCGCCAATCCATTTTCCTAATTTCATATTTTCTATCTTTGAGTTTGAGACGGTAAAGTTAGTAAAAACAATGCATATTCTATAAAAGAATGCAGGATGATATTTCGCTGATATGTAGAAAACCTTTACATTTGCAGCATGATGAAACCACAATTATTAATTGGAGCAGCTACTTCAGGTAGTGGAAAAAACGACTTTTACGATGGGATTGTTGCGTGCGTTGAAAAAAACGTGGCTTACAGGTACAGCCATTTAAATGCGGTCCCGATTATATAGATACACAGTTTCACGCAAATAGCATCTGGACGGCCTTTCGATAAATCTTGATACTTGGATGATGCATCATCATCACATGCAGCGCATCTATAATTTATATGCAGAAAATGCAGATGTATGCGTGACAGAGGGAGTTATGGGCTTGTTTGATGGTTATAGCCGCGATAAAGGAAGTGCAGCCGAGATAGCAAATCTGCTGAATTTGCCTGTTGTATTGGTTATAAATGCACGGGCAGCAGCTTATTCTGTCGCTCCGATGCTATGGGGATTCAAGCACTTTGCACAAAAAGTGAAGATTGCTGGAGTTATATTTAATCAGGTTTCATCGGCTTCGCATTATGCTTTTTTGAAGGACGCATGTACAGATGCTGGCATTGAAGCTTTAGGTTATATTCCTTTTGCTGATGAGTTGTATATTCCATCGCGTCATTTGGGACTTACGCTTACAAGCAAGTCTTCGATGAATGACGTAGCAGAAAAAATATCCATCCTGATAGAAAAATACGTTGATATAGATAAGCTGATTAGTTTATGTCAGGCTGTATTTCCATGTCCTTATACATTACCTTATGTATCGGAAGAAGGTATAAATGAGGTTTTTCAGCGGAAAATAAGAATCGCAGTGGCCAGAGATGAGGCTTTTTGTTTTACGTATCATGAAAATTTGAAGCAGTTGTCGAAATGGGGGCATATAACATATTTTAGCCCCCTGAGAGATAATAAACTTCCAGCTGCTGATCTGGTTTATCTGCCTGGAGGCTATCCGGAATTATATGTTCGTCGTTTACACCATCGTAAAGAGATGATGCAGCAGTTGCGGACTTATGCAGAACGTGGAGGAAAAATATTTGCAGAATGTGGTGGAATGATGTATCTGGCACGTACGCTTACCGTCAAAAAAGGTAAGATATATGATATGGCAGGTATTTTACCCATAGACTGCACGATAGAGCATCCTTCTCTTAATTTAGGCTATCGGGAAATGAAATACAAAGGTGTGTTGCTTCGTGGGCATGAATTCCATTTTTCCATGATAACATCTTCTGACGTTTTGCATTCGGTAGCGCAATTGTACGATGCTTATGGTTCTGAAGTCAACACCCCTTTGTACAGATATAAGAATGTTATAGCCGGATATACTCATTGGTATTGGGGAGAAACAAATCTTATGCAATTATGGGAATAGCTTTATAGAGGTGAATTAGATTTTTCGGATGATACGGGCTGGTACACCTCCCACAATCGTATTTTCGGGAACATCTTTTGTTACTACCGCACCTGCTGCTATTACCGCATTGTCACCTATGGTAACACCTTGTAGAATGGTAGAGTTGGATCCAACCCATACGTTTTTTCCAAGTGTGATAGGGGCAGGATATGTTGTCTGGCGGTCTTCTGGGGCTAATCCATGATTTAATGTTGCAAATACCACATTATGTCCAATCTGGCAACCGTCGCCTAAAGATACTCCTCCGTGGTCTTGAAAATGACAGCAGGCATTAATGAATACATTTTTCCCTACTGTAATGTTTTTACCAAAGTCAGTATAAAATGGAGGAAAAACTCTGAAAGATTCATCTACAGTTTTTCCAAAGAGGCGTGATAATAAGTTACGTACTTCTTCGGGAGTATGGTAGGCGTTATTCAGTTCAAAAGTGATACGTCGTGCCTCATTGCTCATATCATTCATAAACTGATGTATTTCTGCCGTATTGAGAGCACGGCCTGTCTTTGCGTATGCTAAAAAATCAGAAAGCTCCATAGTTATAGTATTATTAATTTGTGGCAAAGATACTTCCTATGGCACAATTTGGTGTAGATAAATTACAGATATTGTAACCTCTATTACAGATTTTAACGGAAATGTAAGTAAAATATCTCTTGGAATAGGAGTTTGATAAAATGTATAGCGTGATGGTTGGTAAATGATGAGTGTTTATGTTCCTCCTTTACTGTATGAAAAGAAGAACATAAACACGTAAGATTCATTTATTTTTCAGGAATTACTTCGTTCAGGCAAGTTATGGCATTGAGTGTTCTCGGATAACCTATATAAGGTAATAATTGGGTTGCAACTGCGAGTAATTTTAACTTGTCATTTCCGACATTTACGTTTCCTGTAATGTGTCCTTTTACTTGTGGTTCGCATCCTCCTAATGAGATCAAAATTGCAAATGTAAGTAATTCTCGGGTCGGTATATCAAACACAGGGCGGGTCTGGTAATCTCCAAAGCAATTTGCAGATAGGAATTTTTGTATGTGTAATTGATTCTCTGGAGATGTTTCATACATCCGGTCTATTTGATTGCCGAAGATACTCTTCTGAAGCGCGAGGCCTTTTTCCTGTCTTGTTTCGGGTTGCAGTATAGATTGCGGTGCCAAAGGCAGTTTTACACCTCTGTCTTCCAGAAATTTATTTGCAATTTCCACCATCTCTTCTACCTTTGCCATTCCGGCATAGGGTACGGCGTGATAAAGTACTTCTTTTATTTCTAGCGGAGTGATTCCGTTTGAAAGAGCTGCATGAAGTGTTTGGAGATATGTTGTTTTTGCATTTACTGTTATAGCCGAAGCCATAGTTACCAGAATACGTGTGCGAGTATCCAGGTTACTATATTTTTGTACCTCACCAAAAGCAAAGTTACCAAATATTTTTGTTAACTCAGGATCAGAAACAGCCAGTTTGTCATTTACGCTGGAATACCATGTAGCCTGATTTTTTGCTGCTTCTGCTGAAAGTGTATTACTTTGTGAGGTCGCAGCAAGGTATTGCTCATCGTCAACAGGTTCCAGCCAGGTGTTTTTATTACTCTGTGGGTTACATTCTATTGCGAGATGTGAAAACCAACTGTCAGGAGCTGCTCCGTGCCAATGAATTACGTTTGGAGCTATTTCTACGATATCACCAGGGAGTAGCAAACGTGCCGGTTTGCCTTTTTCCTGATAATATCCTTTTCCTCCTACGGCTATCAGGAGCTGTCCTCCTGTATGGCTGTGCCAGTTGTTCCTGCATCCAGGTTCAAAGGTAACATTACATACAGGAGTGTTTAGATCTTTATTGCTTGTGAGCGGAGCCAGATATGATTTCCCGATAAAAAATCTGGCATATTGTACATTCTCTTCACCTAAAGGAAACGCACTAAGGTATTCGGGGAGTTGTTTTTCTTTTTCCATATTCTGTGCTTTTAATGTAGTCATTGGGAACATTATTACAGTTGTAATACATACTAATATAAAATCCTTTATTCTCATAGTACAATCGTTTTATGATTTGTCATATTCGTGTACTGCAAAAATATTGGCTTTTATATAATGGGTACGTACCAAATTACTGTTTTTTCTACCCGAATTACCGAAACACATGCTTTGTGTAAGGAAACATACATTTTCTATTCTGGATGAATTTCATTGGGTGAAGGTAATTGTTTCCATCCTTCTCCAAAAGTATCATAGGCATCAGTTACTACAACAAATGCTCGGGGATCTGCCTTTTTTATCGTAAGTTTTACGCCTGCTACTTCTTTATAACTTACTACGAGGAAAATCATTTCTTTCTCCTTGCCTGTATATAGTCCGCTGCTCTTAATACAAGTTGCTGTACGGTCAAGATCTTTTAGTATGTACGTATGCAGTTCTGTCATTTTTTTATCGCTGATTACAAATATCAGCTTGTCATTTTTGGCTCCGTTTATCATATATGCTATCACTCTTGAAATAATGAAAATAGCGATGAGGGAGTAAAGTGACAAATGCCACGAAGGTTGTATAGAATCTTCTGCACTACCTATGCCAAAGCCAATGACTGCCAGTCCGAAACATACTACGGTTCCGTCAACTAAAAGTATGGCTTTTGAGAAGCGTATGTGGCAGTATTTTTGGAGTAACATTCCTACGATATCACTTCCGCCTGTAGTGGCTTCGTTGCGTATGACAATTCCTGTTCCTATTCCGATTAAAGCTGCACCTATAACACAGGCTAACATCAGATGATCAGATAAGTTCATGCTTCCACCTGCAAGCTGTGCTGGATCGAGTGTTTCCAATGCTTCTTTGGTAGGATAAACTAGTTTGGATATGATATTCATCAGTAAAGGGGTAATGAGTGCGGCAGCAATCGTACGTGAACCAAGTTTGGCTCCCAGCAAAACGACTGAAAGAATGAGCAATGGAATATCGAACATGTAGCCAAACGTTCCTACCTGAATTGAAGGAAATAAGTTATGAAGTACGATACTGGCTCCATACACACCCCCTGGAACAATGTTGTATGGATTGATGAAAAAGACAAAGCCAGCTGCCAGAATAATGCATCCTATCAGGATACTGAACCATGAGTAGAGCGTATTTTTCATATAATTTCTATTTTTATGCAACAAATTTACATAAAAACTAGCATTTTAAAACACTATTCGTGAAAAATAAAAAAATGTTCCATTTGTTTACTTTTGCTGGTTTTATTCCTTAGTTAATTATTTTTGAATTAAATGTTATGATTAAAAAAATTGATATATATCATGTTAAATGGCTTTTAGATGCTTTTTTCCTTATTCTTTTGAACAAAAAAAGAATTCAATACGTTCTTGGATAGAGAAATGATATGTGATTTTTTTTATATTATACTTAATTTTGTATCTGTTTTTAAAAAGGAACATAGGCATATACAGAAATATTTTTAATACATTATATATAGCAAAAGCAATAAACGAATGAAGAAAATTACTTTTTTTACTTTTTTATGTAGTCTGTTGCTGGTGGCTTGTAGCCGTGAGGAGTGGAATAATACGGCTAATACAGATACACCTGAGGCGGTTTTTAAGTTGTATGATGCAGACTACGAAGGTAACCTCTCACGTGCAACTACATTAGAAGAATCCCGTTACGATCGTTTGGAGTATTGTATTGTAGATGAAGCAGGAGTACGTGTTCGGGATATAAAAAGCAAGTATAATCCATCAACTGCAGAAATTTATGTAGAAGGTTTGCATGAAGGTAATTACCGTTTATTGGTGTTGGGGATAAAAGGAAACGAAAACCTTGATGAAGTAATGATCCATGAGTTGAACTCTGCTTCAGATGTATGGTTAGAGTTTCCGGCAGATTTACAAAAACCGTTAGATGCTGAATATTTTTATTCTCAGACTCCGTTTACGGTAACAATGGAACAAACAGAGAATGGTAAGCAGGAAGTAACATCGATTCGTCAGGATGTAAAGCAACAGCGGATTATTGGTAAGATTGATTTTAAATTTGATTATAATAACCCTTATGTGCGTAATGCCGTAATAGAGAAAAAGGTTTCGCTTGGCTCAGCTCATTTTTATACTACACTTTCTGGTGATGGAAACATGGCTGGTGAAAGTGATGGTGTTATGCGTGATCTGGTTCTGTCTGATACAGCTACCTATAATTTCATGCCATTAGTGGAAAATACTTCCTTTAGTGGAGAAATTACAATGCGTACGCGTAGCTATCTTGGAAAATGAAATAAGTCAGGTGTACGCTTTCGAGCAAACACAGCTGGAGGCTAATCATATACATAGTATAGAAACAAACGTTACGCATCCGGAAGATAAGTCTGTAGTTATGTTTTTGACTCAGTCTGCTTACGAACAAGGTAACCATTCTAAAATTTTACAAGATGATGAGCCCAAGGAGGTATATACTGATCCTTCGCAGAGAAAGTTTAATACAGCGCAGCCGCTTCAGCTGAATTTCACTGATGAAGGGAAACTGCATGTCCGTTTCTATTCTCCTCGCAATTTGGGAGTGTATTGGTTAAAGCTTGTATTCCTTCAATAAGTGATGAATATTTTGATCTGGCTTATTTTGATACAATACCAAGTTTTGCTGATTTCTATGAAACGCTGCCTTTGGTTCAACGTTCTACCATGTGCCGTACAGAGCGGGGACGTCAGATTGAGGTTAAACAGATGACAGCTTCTGAGTTGACCGGCGCTACGTTCAAGGTTGAGTCTACAGACCCATATTGGGGAAAATTGCAGAAAATAGAACATGGCTGGTATGTCTATTGGGGATTGTATGGTGGAAATCCTGATTTGGAAAACGGAGGTCCGGTGGGTAACTGGATGGGTATCCGTCCTGTACACTGTCGTGAGTCTGTGGCTTTGTTCCTCAATTTTACCTATATGATAGACATGCCTGAACACGAACAGATATTGCGTGATAATGCAGATAAGCTTTATGATGACAATAAGAATCCGATAAAAGTTGAACAGGTGCTGCAACAAATGAGACAGCAACGCACGTTGCAGGTCGGATTGGTTTATGCAGGCAATGGTGTACTGGGACTAGGAGGAGGAAGCACGTTTGGAGCTTACCAGCAGGCTTGGTTCGAACATTATTGGAATGCTTATTCATGTAATATTATGTTCCATGAATTGGGACACGTAATGGGATACGGACATAGTAGTGCATTTACTTACGGTCCGTGGGCAGAGCAACTGATGAACAATTTTTATGTTCAGAATCTTAGCCAGTTCCCTATTGACTCATATAAATATCTGGATAGTAGGAATAATCCTCATCGGTATAAATAGTCTGATAACGTAGTAATAGAAAAACGATATAATTTATAGATAATAATGGATAAAATGAAAAATATAATTGGGGTATGTACTCTTTTGTTATTGTTCCTTTGCGGATGTAGTGCAGAAGATAGCATGCAACAAGAATTGCCGGAAGGTGCGATAGGAGTCCGCTTGATAGCAATGGGAATGGCAGAAGGAGAAACTTCTAATTCTGAATCAGTTGTAAATGAAGTAGAGGGTTTCCGTTTTGAGGGTGGTATGCTGAAAGAAGTGTTTGACCGCTTGAATCCTGATACTGAAGGAGTATGCCATTTACAACCTTTACAGATGCGTGGAACTGTCTATTTCCTGGCTAATGCATCCGATATAATTCAGAAGGCTGCTTTGCAAGTCGATAAGACAACGCTTGAAGAGTTTTTGGACTTACAGGCTACTGCCTCTGAAATGACAGCTTCGGGTATTGTTATGAGTGGACAGATTGAATTGAGTACAGACATGACCTCTACCTCTGTTATTCTAAAGCGTAGTGTGTTGCGTATTGATTTAGATTCTCCGTTCGAAGGCATTCGGGTAAATAATGTAAAGATTCGCAATATTCTTTCAACTGGATATGTTAATGAGCGCCAGGGTGATGCTTTGTCGGTAAACGTACAGCTGGAAACTATTGTGAAAGATTTTGGTGATACTCCATTTGAGAATAATAAAGAGACATTGTTTTACCTGTGCGAACAGAAAGCCGGAGCTTATGAAGTAGAACTTATGGTCACATCCGATGATGGAGCTTGGCATCGTCTGAAAACTACATTTACAGCGTTAAAGCGTAACACAATCTATACGTTGAAAGTATATGGTAGCGGAGCAGATCTTCGTGTTGAGGTTTTGGTGGATGATTGGGAAAACGGTGCCTCTTCCGAATCCGGACAAGTATTAAAAGGTTTGATTGATAAAGCTGCTTCTGATTTGTCAGAGGGCGTAGAAATAAATGAACGTGGAGATACTGTTTTCATTCCTTATATGGGAAGTAACTTCCGTTTGGTGTTGAAGGCTGAAGAGGATGCAAACCTTATGGTAAACGGAGTGGTAGAAGGCGTGACGATTGCTTCTCAAAGTTCTTCACGTAGTATGGAGCCGTTTGCCGAAGTTGTGGTAGAAAGCGATAGAAAAATGCCAGGAAGTGTACAGGAATATATTTATCTGGATGTGTATAGACAGACGGTACAGACAGGTAGAGTTGTATTGGTATTCCGTCCGAATCCTATTGGCCTTTCAGGTAAACTGGCGTTCGATTCTGATGCTGTATGCGATTTTGCTTGTTATATCGATGGGGAACTTGGATTAATTACGTTGCCCGAAGGTAAGAAAATCGAGCTAGAGATACCTCAGGGGGAGGCTCCGTGGATGAAAATAGAGGTTAATGAAGAAACCGGAGCACATCGGGTAATTGCCGGTTGGAAGCCAAACGATCCTGATGCTGATGGACGTGTACAAGAGGCACGCTTACTCGTTTCTGACATTGATGGAAGTCATCCTGAAGTCTATACCATAAAAAGACAAAACTGGGGACTGCCGGTCGTAAATGTAAATGGAACGTGGTGGTGCAAATACAACTTGCGCGGTAATGTCAAGAATTACTCAGATCAGATTTTGATTAATAACGATCCTGTACCTGATGAGCAAAATGTTTTTGAATATTTGAAAACTTGTTCTGATGAAGAATTGTTGAATATAATGGGAGATCAGTATCAGGCAGGGAATCCTGAAGGACTGAAATTGACACACGATGGCAGTAGATTTTACTATGAAGGTTACCGAACAACTGTATCTGGTAATTTTGGTACAATGCTTCCTACAGAAATGGCTCCTGATGGGTACCAGATTCCTAACTACAATAACTATCGTTTCTTTGCGTGGGGCGATAACTGTAATTTAGGTTACAGCGAATGGGGAGTTTTTAATAATAATTTAGGGCAACGCATGAATTATTCAGTTGCAGAACGCAGTCTTATTGTAGATGGTGTGAGATACGGAACCCTTGGGTTGTATGATTTTGTGTATGAAAATACTCATTGGGCAATCTTTGGTTGGGGACATCAGTATAATGAACAGGAAATTGCTCCGATGGCAATATTACTTGCTACTTATGGCAATGCAGGTAGTTCATGGCAGCTGGAAGGTTATCCAAAGAGTGACGGTAGAGGAAACTGGATTAAATTTGGAGGACAGAATTCGTCAAAAACCCGTACGATACGTTGTGTGAAAACTCCTGTAGAATATATATATGAATAATAACAACTAAATTAAATATCCTTAATTCCGCAACACTTTGATTTAACTTTATTTATAAGTTCCTGAGCAACAAAAAGTTGCTCAGGATTTTGCCATGTCAGATTTTTCACTTATCTTAGTGTTGCAAATCAAAACAAGCGTAAA
>ENA-OQBV01001151-OQBV01001151.1-human-gut-metagenome-genome-assembly--contig:-NODE-1151-length-13731-cov-6.639297_pt1 | contig 13731 bp, 10 predicted proteins | sample MGYA00242750_ERZ504559 | MGnify/ENA primary metagenome ERZ504559 (study PRJEB26092, sample SAMD00036230) | human gut metagenome | host: Homo sapiens | study: EMG produced TPA metagenomics assembly of...
CCATTCCTGCCCTTACAAATTCACTATGACCCGGATGCTGCAAGAGAGTCTCTTTCCGTTGTACTTAATGATAGTGTATGGTCTGACAAACGGTGACAGACTGGATGGAAAAATCGTGGACATGGATACGCAGGAAGTCTTAGCTACAGATAAAACAGCTGACCAGGCATGGAGTACCGTAAACATTCATTACCGGTTAAAGATGGAAGACGGAACGGAAACAGATCTTCCTGCTACAAAAACATCTATTGTCCATGCACCACGCAATTCTACATATACCTTAAGAAATCCTGAGTTATCCGGTTATGCCTGTGTGGGAAACAGTGTGGATCAGGATAAGATAACGATCACGGAAGACAGCATGGACATTGTTTATTATTATCAGGAGAACAATGATTCCTCCGGAGACGAAGATCAGGAGATAGCAGAGTGTACGACAAGAACGGTTACAGTGCCGTATGATTCAAACAGGCATACATTTGACATTAGACCAGGGGAGGGTGTGAATCTTCGATACAGTATGAAGGAGGACGGACCTTATACAATAGAAGAACTTCCGGCTTATACAGACGCAGGTAAATATACAATTTATTTTGAAGCATCTTCTGATTCTGCAAAATCCTGTTATGGGCAGGCATCTTTGGAAATTACAAAGGCTGTTACAGAACTAAAGCTTCTTGCAACGCCCGCAGGATCAGAGGGTGCTGGCAGCGTAACACTTAAAGTTTTAAAACAGGGAATCAGCGCAGATGAACCGGTGGATATTACTTGCAATGATTCCAGCATTACACTGGTTAAGAAGGAAAATGATCAGTGGACGGTATCACTTCCGAACAAGACAAAGACATATTCTTTTACTGCAAAATATAATGGCAATAAAAACTATGCAGGGAGTGAAGCTGCCTGTCAGGTTATTGTGAAAGAAAAGAAAACACAGACTGGAAGTGGGGCTTTAGAAGCACCGGAAGGACCGGAAAAACCGACACCACAAAAACCGACACCACAAAAACCGACACCACAAAAACCAGCACCGGAAGAACCGGCAACAGAAAAACCAACACCGGAGAAAAAGCCGGATAAAAAGATAAAAAATAAGACGGTCAGAATAAAATGTAAGTCCAGGAAAGGGAAAAAGCAGGTTTTAAAGGTTAGTAAGTCAACGTTGAATCGTCTTATTGACAATGAGGCAAAAGCACTGCAACTGGAATATGGAAACGTTATAATTACAATGGACCGCAATGCCTTAAAAGAAATAAAAAACAGATGAATTCAGATGTGTATTTTCATGTTAAGAAATTAGATAAACGCATTCTTTCTTCAAGGCAGGTAAAATTGTCAAAAAACGTCCAATGTATGAAATTTCGGTTACAGGTGCAAAGAAAAAAACGTTAGGAAATTGAAAAAGGGAAAGGTTACCGTAAAGATCCATTATAAGATTTCTAAGAAGAAAAAAGAAAGATCTTTTTGCGTATCACCATCAACAAAAAGGAAATGTCAAAAAGATTTCAAAATCTTATTATGATTCTAAGAAACAGACAGTGAACTTTACAACAAAGAGCTTTTCTAAATTTGCAGTGGGCGGTCGTCTGTGAGAGTGATAAAAAGTTCCTGGATCAAAAAATACAGGAAAATGCCTAAATTGCGGGAATTGCAACCATCAGTTGACAGATTGACAGGTACATTTGGTAGCCTGTAACCGGTCAAAATGGGTATGATGGAGACGTAACAAAGATCACATCATTGAAAAAGAAAAGAGGATGAGTTATGATTTTAGCTGAAAAAATTATGGAGAGCGAAAAAAAGAACGGATGGTCGCAGGAAGAACTAGCAGAGAAACTTTCCGTCTCCAGACAGGCGGTGTCAAAATGGGAGAGTGCCCAGTCAATACCGGATCTGCAGAGGGTGATCCAGCTGTCAGAGATTTTTGGGGTGAGTACAGACTACCTTTTAAAAGATGAATGTGAGACACCGCAGCCCATTGAGGGAGTGGAACCTTCCGACAAAGATTTTCCATTAAAAAAGGTTTCGGTGGAAGAGGCAAATGATTTTATGGAAGTCCGGAAGAAAAATGCACCGAAGATCGCAGCTGCAGTTGCATCCTGCATCGTCAGTCCGTCAGTTCTGATATTTTTGGCAGGATTATCGGAGGCGCAGATTGGAAATATTTCCGAGGGTGTGGCTGCATCGGTTGGACTGGTATGCCTGCTTGGATTTGTGGCGGCAGCGGTATTTACATTTATTTCCTGTGGTATGCAGACAAAAAGATTCGAGTTTCTGGAAAACGAATGTTTTGAAACCGCCTATGGGGTAGAAGGGCTTGCAAAGGAAAAATTAAAAAAATTATGAGGGAACATTTACCAGAGGAATCGCCGTTGGCGTGGTGCTCTGCATCGTTGCGGCAATCCCGCTTTTGGTGGCAGCCTGTATGGATGCGCCGGATGTTGTATGTACCAGCTTTGTATCGCTGCTTTTAATTCTGGTAGCATGTGGCGTGTATATGATAATCCGTGTCGGTATGATAAAAGGAAGTTATGATATTCTTTTGCAGGAGGGAGATTATACTATTTCAGAAAAGAAACTGAAAAAGAAGTCAGATGCATTTAGCGGAGCTTACTGGTGTATTGCCACTGCAATTTATCTGGGATGGAGTTTCTGGACAATGCGTTGGGATTTTACATGGATCATCTGGCCGGTGGCAGGGGTACTTTTTGCTGCGGTATCAGGCATTTTCCGTGCAGTTATGCAAAATGAAAAGAAAAAATAGAATGAAATACGGATACAGGGCTTCATTTCTTGCAGTTTTCATTCTGATGTCATCTGCCTGTGTAAATGGATTAATCTACAATAAAGAGGTATTTGACAAAGCCGGTTTTACAGACACGCCGAAATCGATCGATGAGTTTCTGGGCATTAAAGGCAGATTTTACTGTTTCCGGTTATTACAGTGTATATTATTATATGCAGGAACAGGGATTTGAACATTTTCGTAGTATCTGCTTTTTTGCGATTAGGGAGAAAAATCAAGAATTAGGACTTCCTATTTGGAAAAAGATGTAGTATAATAGCCACATCGAAAAATTCAATTGTCACATCAGACATCATTTCCGCAGACGATTCCAACAGGTGAAAAAAGTAAGGAGTTTATGAATGAGAGAAAAATATGAGAGTTTATCATTAGTCGTTTTGCGTGATCTGGCAAAGGCACGGGGACTGAAGAATATTTCTTCCATGAAGAAGAGCGATTTGGTCAATCGTATGCTTGAAGAAGATGCACGCAAACAAAAAGAGACGGAGAGTATGCAGACGCAGGAAGAGCGCGGGGAGCGTGTGAAAGCAAAAGAGGGCACAGAGCGTTCGAAAGATCATGCACAGCCGAAAGAATATTCCAGAAAAAGGACGGAATATGTACCAAGGGAACGCGGAACAGATGCAGATCGTCAGACAAAAGAAAAGGCAGAAGAGCCGGTAGAAACACAGGAAAATCAGACGGCATCTGCAGCGGCAGATGATACCATGATGAGTCTTGACAGTGGAATTACGGCAAATGGTATTTTAGAGGTTATGCCGGATGGATACGGATTTATCCGCTGTGAGAATTATCTTCCGGGTGAGCATGATGTGTATGTTTCACCATCACAGATCCGAAAGTTTAATTTAAAAACGGGAGATATTGTCTGTGGTAATACAAGAATCAAGACACAGCAGGAAAAGTTTTCGGCACTTTTATATGTGACTACAATTAACGGCTATCACCCGAGTGTAGCCCAGAAGAGAAAAAGTTTTGAAGATCTGACACCGATTTTTCCGAATGAGAGGATACGTTTAGAACGCCCGGGATGCAGTGTTGCGATGCGTATTGTAGATCTTGTTTCCCCGATCGGTAAGGGACAGCGTGGTATGATCGTTTCCCAGCCTAAGGCAGGAAAAACAACACTTTTAAAAGAAATCGCCAAATCAGTAACATCAGGAAATCCGAATATGCACCTGATCATCCTTCTGATTGATGAGAGACCAGAGGAGGTTACGGATATCAAGGAAGCGATTGAAGGTGATAATGTAGAAGTTATTTATTCTACATTTGATGAACTTCCGGAACATCATAAACGTGTATCGGAAATGGTACTTGGACGTGCAAAACGTCTGGTAGAACACGGCAAAGATGTCATGATCCTTCTTGACAGTATCACAAGGCTTGCAAGGGCATATAACCTTACGGTTCCACCAAGTGGACGTACCTTATCCGGAGGTCTTGATCCGGCGGCACTCCATATGCCAAAAAGATTCTTTGGTGCAGCGAGAAATATGCGTGAGGGAGGAAGCCTTACAATCCTTGCGACAGCGCTGGTTGATACCGGAAGCAAGATGGATGATGTTGTATTTGAGGAATTTAAGGGAACCGGTAACATGGAACTCGTGCTCGACAGAAAACTTTCGGAAAAGCGTGTATTCCCGGCAATCGATATCGTGAAATCGGGAACCAGAAGAGAAGATCTGCTGCTTGATTCCGAAGAACAGGAAGCAGTTGACATCATGCGAAAAGCAATCAATGGAATGCGCAAAGATGATGCCGTGGAGAATATTTTGAATATGTTTGCACGCACCAAAAATAATCGCGAATATATTAATATGGTAAAAAAGAACAGAATTATTTAAAAATATCTTGATTTTTTTGAAATCGTATGTTACACTGATTAAGCTGTTTATCGGGACTTTCCTTTGGAGTAAGTACCATATGCGGATCGGGCATACGGGTATAAAAGGATTGAACAGGCGAAACTAAATAACGATAAGAACATAAAGAGGTGAAAATCATGAGAGAAGGAATCCATCCAGATTATTATCAGGCAACAGTTACATGTAACTGCGGTAACACATTCGTAACAGGTTCTACAAAAGAGGATATCCACGTAGAAATTTGTTCCAAATGCCATCCGTTCTACACAGGACAGCAGAAATCTGCAAGAACTGACGGACGTATCGATAAGTTCAACAAGAAGTACGGCATTAACAAATAGTACGCAAGTGAACATGGTTAAAGATAAGGTTGAGGTTTATTTAATCTCAACCTTTTTTTAGAGCGTCGGATGATTTTATTCGTTAATTTCGTGAAAACCGACAGGAATGGAAAACAGTGTGAAAATCTTCTTTTTCACACATAAGAATGGAGATTAACATGAGATATTCCGGGATTGGCGGACAGGCAGTCATGGAAGGTGTGATGATGAAAAATCAGGAAAAATACGCCGTAGCTGTCAGAAAGCCAGATGGGGAAATTGCACTTGAGGTTTCCGAATATAAAGGTATTATAAAAAATAAGAAAATCAGAAACATGCCGATCTTACGCGGTGTGTTCAGTTTTATAGAGTCGTTGTACCTGGGTGTTGCAACGTTGACGTTTTCCGCTTCTTTTTTTGAGGAAGAAGAAACGGACCAGAAAGAAAAGACAAAGAAACAGCGTGAGAAAAAAATATTGACAGAAGAGCAGCAGAAAAGACAGGACAGCCTGATGATGGGTGGTACGGTTGCATTTTCCATTGTTCTTGCTGTCGCGATATTTATGATTCTTCCATATTATATATCTGTATTTTTTCAGAAGTTTACAGATTCCTATATGCTGATCGCTGTTTTAGAGGGGCTGATCCGTCTGGCAATTTTTATCGGGTATGTGGCAGCGATTTCGCTGATGCCTGATATTAAACGGGTTTACATGTATCATGGTGCGGAGCATAAGTGCATTAACTGTATTGAACATGGGATGGATCTTACGGTGGAGAACGTGAGAAAGAGTTCCAGATTACATAAGCGTTGTGGAACCAGTTTCCTGCTGATCGTTATGATCATCAGTATTTTCTTTTTTATGTTCATCCATGTGGATTCAAGAGTGTTAAGACTGGTACTTCGTCTTGTGCTGATCCCGGTGATCGCGGGTGTGTCTTTTGAATTTATAAGACTTGCAGGACGCAGCGATAATGCGCTTATTAATCTGCTCAGTAAACCGGGACTTCTGCTGCAGCATATCACGACGAAGGAGCCGGAGGATGATATGATCGAGGTGGGGATTGCATCTGTGGAAGCTGTGTTTGACTGGAAGACTTATGTGGAAGAAATAAGACAAGAGGACAGTAGAGAACATGACATATCGGGAAGCAATTAATCTCGGCGAAAAGGTTTTAAATATGGCAGATGTGGCAGATGCAAAAATTGATGCATGGCTGCTTTTGGAGATGGTCTGCAAGATCGACCGCAGCTTTTATTATCTGCATATGGAGGATGAGGTCGCTGAGGAACAGTTAAGTGAATATGAGATTGCATTGCGCAAACGTGCAGAACATGTGCCGTTACAATATATTGTCGGTGAAGCAGAGTTTATGGGATTGAAATTTAAGGTCAATTCCAATGTGCTGATTCCGAGACAGGATACGGAGACTCTGGTGGAAGAAGCATTAAAAGTCGTAAAACCGGGAATGAAAGTACTTGATTTGTGCACCGGTTCCGGCTGTATTATTGTCAGTATTGTGCATAATGTACCGGAGGTGGAAGGGACAGCGACGGATATTTCCAAACAGGCACTTCTTGTGGCAAAGGAAAATGCAAAGCTGAACCAGGTTTCGGTCACGTTTGAGCGCAGTGATCTGTTTGACAATGTGACAGGGACATATGATGTGATCGTTTCAAACCCGCCTTATATAAGAACCGGGGAAGTGGTAAAACTCATGCCGGAGGTGCAGGAGTTTGAACCGATGGAGGCTTTAGACGGCAAAGAGGACGGTTTATATTTTTATAGAAAGATTATCAAAGAATGTAAGGCATATCTGAAACCGGGAGGACACATTTTGTTTGAGATCGGTTACGATCAGGGCGAAGCAGTGTCCGGGCTTTTAAAAGAAGCTGGATTTAAAAATGTGACGGTTATCAAAGATTTGGCACACAATGATCGTGTTGTGACAGGAATGGAGGATATATGTTTGATAAATTAGAGGATTTACTGATCCGTTTTGAGGAATTAATGAGTGAATTAAGTGAGCCGGATGTGGCAAATGATCCGGTGCGTTTCCGTAAGCTGATGAAAGAGCAGAGTGACCTGACTCCGATCGTAAATGCATATAAGGAATATAAACAGTGCAAACAGAACATCGAGGATTCCCTTGCTTTGCTTGAGGAAGAGTCTGATGAGGAGATGCGTGAACTTGCGAAAGAAGAGTTAAACGATTCTAAGGCAAGAGTGGAAGAGTTGGAAAAAGAGTTAAAGATCTTATTACTTCCGAAAGACCCGAACGATGACAAGAACGTTATCGTTGAGATCCGCGCAGGCGCCGGCGGTGACGAGGCTGCTTTATTTGCTGCTGAAATTTATCGTATGTATCTGCATTATGCAGAAAGCAGAAACTGGAAGACGGAGATCATGGAAGCAGATGAAACCGGCATCGGCGGTATGAAGAGTGTTACTTTTATGCTGAGCGGACAGGGAGCCTACTCCGTTATGAAATATGAGTCCGGTGTACACCGTGTACAGCGTGTCCCGGAGACAGAGTCCGGCGGACGTATCCATACTTCCACTATCACAGTTGCAGTGATGCCGGAGGCTGAGGAAGTGGATGTGCAGATCGATGACAAAGATATCCGTATCGATGTCTGCCGTGCATCCGGTGCCGGTGGCCAGTGTGTCAATACGACAGACTCTGCCGTGCGTCTGACACATATCCCGACCGGAATCGTGATCTACAGCCAGACGGAAAAATCACAGATCCAGAATAAGGCAAAAGCGTTCGCCCTGCTGCGTACCAAATTATACGACTTAGAGCAGCAGAAAGCCCACGATGCGGAAGCAGAGCTTCGTAAGAGTCAGGTCGGAACAGGAGACCGTTCTGAGAAGATCCGTACCTACAACTTCCCACAGGGACGTGTGACGGATCACAGAATCAATCTTACACTGTACAAACTCGATAAGATCATGAACGGAGATATCCAGGAGATCATTGACGCATGTATCGCAGCAGACCAGGCAGCGAAACTTGCGAAGATGAATGAGAATGCGTAAAAAAAAGTCATCGGAGAATATCCTATGAATTTAAGGAACCAGAGATTACCTCTGGTTCCTTTCCGTATATTCTGTTTTTATTCTGAGATTAGCCAGTCGATCAGGTTGATTGATTTTATGCCATCATAGGAAGAATCTATGCCTGTATTTAAGGAAAGAACGATTTTTTCATAGTTATCGCTGATTTTTTTGAGTGGTGCTAATTCCCGGCTACGAACATCTTCGCTTGTCATTGATTCTGTGACCTGAACATAAAGTTTGTTGTCTGCCTTTGTTGCAATAAAATCCACTTCGAAATTACCAACTTTACCTATAGAAACATCATAGCCTCGACGAATCAGTTCAAAGTAAACAATGTTTTCTATTGCATGACCGCTGTCACGATCTCTGAATCCAAGCAGATAGTTTCGAAGTCCGATATCGACAATATAGTATTTGCCAAGAGTGCGTAAATATTCCTTTCCTTTGATATCAAATCTTTTGATGTCGTAGAAAAAATATGACTCTAGAAGTGCATTCACATAAGCCTGAACAGTGTGAACACTTGGGGTTCCTTTTCGCTTCCCGTTTTCAAGAAGTCCTTCATTTACCAAGGTGTTGCCGATAGAAGAAACAGAGATGTTGCTTCCAATGTTATCAGCAAGGAACATGATAATCTTTTTTAAAAGGACAGGGTCAGTGATTTTTTTCTGACCTCTGCGACTTTCACGTTCGAGAATGTCTCTCATAATAACGGTAGAGTAGATACCTTCAAGCAGCACCAGTGCTTTTTCCTGATCTAAGCCTATGTCAGCAATCCCTGGCATGCCGCCAAATCGCATATATGCATCGAAAACTTCACGAAGTTCATAATGTTCTCCTGCTTTATCAAAGACTTGTTTGCGTGTACCACCCAAAGCACTCTTCATTTCTCTTATTTCAAAATTATGAAACGTTATAAATTCAGAGAAAGATAAAGGCAGCATCTTTATTTCTACACATCTGCCAGATAAATAAGTGGCATATTCAGAGGAGAGCATATAGGCATTTGAGCCTGTGACATAAATATCGCAGTTGAAGTCGACGCGGAAAGAGTTAACAGCATCCTCCCAGTCAGGAACACGCTGAACCTCATCAAAAAAGAGGTACATTCTTTTATTTGGTACGATATGTTGTTTGACATATTCGTAGAAAGAGTCACTATTCATATTTTTATAAGCGTGTGACTCAAAATTCATTTCCAGAATCTGATTGTCAGTAACCCCATTTTCCTTCAGGTGGAGAGTCATTAATTTCAACAGGCTGGATTTGCCACATCTACGGATTCCAGTAACAACCTTCACTGGTTCGGTGTCTTGAAATGCTATAATCTTATTCAGATATAAATCTCTTTTTTTGAGTTCATGAGTATCGATCATTTGACGTACCTCCTTGTGCTAGTATAGCATAAACTTATGAAAAAATAAAGTCTGTGCACTAAAATGCAGAAACTTTAAAAAATGACATTTTTTGCATTATAAAATAGCTGGAAACATATAGGATGGAATAACAAATACAGAGCTGCAGTATATGTGATGATAGTAGTTATAGCTGTGGAAGCAATTATTTGCTCCATACATCCTCCGGCCAGGCAGCGAAGATGAATGAAAATTAAGGATAAATAATTTCTTACCAAAATCCCCAATTCATGCTATATTTTACTTGCACCCAAGCGGTGTATCATGTATGATATAATGAGCGTAAGTGAGTCAACATATTTGAATGATTGACGAGCGGCGAATGTTGATCATGTGCTGATTTTGCACATGATATAGCATGAGTTGTTATATGAGGAGGACAGACATCATGGAAAACGAGAATGTCTCAAAGAATTTTATCGAACAGTTTATTGATCAGGATATAGAGGAAGGACATTGCAAAACCGTCCATACAAGATTTCCACCGGAGCCGAACGGATATCTTCATATCGGACATGCCAAGTCCATACTTTTAAATTCAGGTCTTGCGCAGAAATATAATGGAAAATTCAATTTAAGATTTGATGATACGAACCCGACAAAAGAGAAGACAGAGTTTGTTGAGGCAATCAAAGAGGATATCAAATGGCTTGGTGCTGACTGGGAGGACAGACTGTTCTTCGCGTCCGACTATTTTGATCAGATGTATGAAGCAGCAGTAAAGCTGATCAAAAAAAGGAAAAGCATACGTTTCTGATCTGAGTGCAGATGAGATCCGTGAGTACCGCGGTACACTGACAGAACCGGGAAAAGAAGATCCTGCGGGCAGCAGAAGTGTGGAAGAGAATCTTGCTTTATTTGAAGATATGAAAAACGGTAAATTTGCCGACGGAGAGAAAGTGCTCCGCGCAAGAATCGATATGACATCTTCAAACATCAATATGAGAGATCCGGTTATTTACCGTGTGGCGCATATGACACACCACAGAACCGGAGACAAATGGTGCATTTATCCGATGTACGATTTTGCACATCCATTAGAGGATGCCATTGAGGGAATTACCCATTCGATCTGTACACTCGAGTTTGAGGATCACAGACCGCTGTACAACTGGGTGATCGATGAGGTTGGCAAAGATATGATTCCGGATAAGGATGAGATGCCGCCGAGACAGATCGAGTTTGCAAAATTATATTTAACAAACGTAGTGACAGGAAAAAGATATATCAAGCGTCTTGTGGAGGAAGGTATCGTAGACGGATGGGATGATCCACGCCTTGTATCGATTGCTGCACTCCGCAGAAGAGGATTTACACCGGAATCCTTAAAAATGTTTGTGGAACTCTGCGGTATTTCCAAGGCAAACAGCTCTGTGGATTATGCCATGTTAGAGTACTGTATCCGTGAAGATTTAAAGATGAAACGTCCCCGTATGATGGCGATCTTAGATCCGGTCAAAGTTGTGATCGACAACTATCCGGAGGGAGAGACAGAGTATCTTGAGGTAGTCAATAATCTTGAAAATGAGGAACTTGGTGTGCGTAAAGTTCCATTTTCACGCGAACTTTATATTGACCGTGAAGACTTTATGGAAGAGCCGCCAAAGAAATATTTCCGTATGTTTCCGGGCAACGAAGTACGTCTGATGAACGCATACTTTGTGACCTGCAACAGTTTCGTAAAAGATGAAAATGGCGTGGTGACGGAGATCCACTGTACTTATGATCCGGCATCTAAAGGTGGAAACAGCCCGGACGGACGAAAAGTAAAAGGAACCATCCAGTGGGTATCTGCAGCACAGGCAGTTCCGGCTGAAATTCGTCTCTATGAAAACATTGTAGATGAGGAAAAAGGAGTGTATAATGAGGACGGAAGTCTGAATCTGAATCCAAATTCCCTCACTGTTTTAAAAAACTGTGTTGTTGAGGAAAATTTAAAAGATGCAAAAGCATATGACAGTTTCCAGTTCGTAAGACAGGGATTTTTCTGTGTGGATGCGAAAGATTCGACCGCAGATCATCTGGTATTTAACCGGATCGTTTCACTTAAGAGCTCATTTAAACTGCCTAATGCATAGCATTGTAATGATTTGCATTTTTGCCCTGAAACGGGCGTAACAGGAAAGGATATGAAATACAAATGAATTTATTTGCAGGATTGGAAAAATTTGGTATTAAAGCAGATAACACAACGGATCTGTTTGAGGATGAAAAAAAGCCGGCAGCATCCGCTGATGGTGGAAAAACAGAGGCTGCTCCGACAGAGGACAGTTTTCTGTTAGACAAGGCAATCCGTTGTACTGTCTGTGACAAGGTATTTAAGACAAAAATGATCAAGAACGGACGAATCAAACGTTTAGAGCCGGATCTGGATCTGCGTCCGCGTTTCGAATACATTGACACTTTAAAATATGATGTGGCATCCTGCCCGTATTGCGGATATACAGCGATGAACCGTTATTTCGAGCATGTGACATCAGGACAGATCAAACTGATCAAGGAACAGGTTTGTGCCAATTTCAAACCAACAGGTTCCGATGAACCTGCCGTCTTAGACTATGATCAGGCAATCGAGCGTTATAAGCTTGCACTTTTCAATACGATCGTCAAAAAAGGAAAGACCAGTGAGAAGGCCTATTCATGTTTAAAACTTTCCTGGCTGTATCGTGGGAAGGCAGAGGAGTTAAAAGGAACAGATCCGGAGACCTTAGAGAAGAAAAAAGAGGCAAAAGAGCAGGAAGAGGCATTTTACCAGCAGGCATATGAGGGATTTATGAAAGCAATGTCTACAGAGATGTTTCCAATGTGTGGAATGGATCAGTGTACCGTAGATTATCTTCTTGCGGCAATGGCATATCATTTCAAAAAATATGATGTGGCTTCTAAGTGTATTTCAAGAATCCAGGCTACACCTTCTGCATCGAAAAAGATGAAAGACCGTGCATATGATTTAAAAGAAAAGATCGTGGCAGAGATCAAAAACAGCAAATAGGCAAAATTATTATGATTGAAATAATGATTGATTTACAGGGGGGAGCGAAAGCTCCCCTCTATGAAAAAATATACGAATATATCAAACGGGATGTCATTGAGGGAAAAATTCCTGTTGGGGAAAAGCTTCCGTCGACAAGACTTTTGGCAAAGCATTTGTCGGTAAGCAGAAGTACCGTCGAAATGGCATATGAACAGCTCCTTGCAGAGGGATACATCAAAGCAGAACCTTGCAGGGGTTTTTTTGTGTGTGATATTACAGAGCTGTATGAGTTTGGGCATATAGAAAAAGATTTCAAACATACATTTACATTTGGAAAAAAAGAGCAGGAAGAGACAGCTTGCAGCCATGTTATTGATTTTTCCCCATATGCAATCGATACCATGCATTTCCCATATAATGTGTGGAGAAAATTAAACAAAAATGCACTGTTAGATGACAGGGAAGAATTGCTGTTATCCGGGGATGGACAGGGGGACTATGGGCTTCGAAAGGCGATTGCAGCATATCTGCATCAGGCGCGAGGTGTGAACTGTCAGCCCGATCAGCTGATCATCGGAGCAGGAAATGAATATCTTGAGATTTTACTGACACAGATTTTAGGAAGAAATAAGCGGGTTCTCATGGAAAATCCAACTTATTTGCAGGCATATCATACATTTTTAAATATGGGATATCAGATGACGCTTGTTTCGGTGGAAGAAGATGGAATAGATCCACAAAAGGTCAGAAATTATGATCCGGATGTTGTCTATATCATGCCTTCCCATCAGTTCCCTCTTGGAACGGTCATGCCGTTAAAACAAAGGCTGGAATTGTTGAAATGGGCATTGGAGAAAGAGGAACGCTATCTGATCGAGGACGATCACGACAGTGAGTACCGTTACCGTGGAAAGCCGATCCCGTCGCTGCAAAGCGTGGATCATTTTGAAAAAGTGATTTATATTGGAACTTTTTCTAAGAGCATTGCGCCGTCACTTCGAATCAGTTATATGGTGCTTCCACCGGAATTGTTAAAACGTTATCATGAAAAATGTGGATTTTATTCTACGACCGTTCCCAAAATTCAGCAGGAGATACTGCGTGCCTTTATTGAAGAGGGACATTTTGAACGTCATTTGAATAAGATGAGGGGGATCTACCGTGCAAAACATGATTTCCTGCTTGCAGAGTTAAAAAAGAGAAGCTGGGTAGAAAAAATTTACGGAGATCATGCAGGACTGCATGTTTTAGTACAGGTAAATACTGAAAAAAAAGAAACAGAG
>ENA-OQBV01001153-OQBV01001153.1-human-gut-metagenome-genome-assembly--contig:-NODE-1153-length-13712-cov-3.800589_pt1 | contig 13712 bp, 12 predicted proteins | sample MGYA00242750_ERZ504559 | MGnify/ENA primary metagenome ERZ504559 (study PRJEB26092, sample SAMD00036230) | human gut metagenome | host: Homo sapiens | study: EMG produced TPA metagenomics assembly of...
AAAATAAGGAGGATATCATGAAAAATGCAAGAAATCAGCATAGAACAGATTATGCAAAAGAATTGGTCAAGATCGTACAGACAACGAAAGATAGAGAAGAATTAAAGAAAAAGATCGCAGCTTATCACGAAAGAGATATTGCAAATGCGATCGTAGAATCAGATAAAACAGTTAGAAATGTATCTATGACATTTTAGACATTGCAGATATTGCAGAGATTTTTTTCTTATATCGAAGAGGAACCAGGAAAATATCTGGAAGAAATGCCAATTGAACAGGCAGCGAAAGTTGTATCAAACATGGATTCAGATGATGCGATGGATCTGTTTGAAGAATTAAATGAAGAAGATAAATACAAATTATTAAAGAGACTGGATAAAGAAGCAAAAGAAGATGTTCAGAAACTGTTGTCTTACGAGGAAGATCAGATCGGTAGTTGTATGACGAATAATTATATCGTAGTAAGAAATGATGTAACGATTCGTGAGGCAATGAGTACACTTGTAAAGCAGGCAGGAGAACATGATAATATCCAGACACTTTATGTGATAGATGAGAATGGGATTTTTGCAGGAGCGATCGATCTGAAAGATTTGATCATCGCAAGAGAACATGATAATCTACAGGACATCATAAGCAGTTCTTATCCTTATGTATATGAACATGAAAAAATCAGTGAATGTATGGAAATCTTAACAGATTACGAAGAAGATTCCATCCCAGTACTGACACAAGATAAGAAAATCGCAGGAATCTTAACATCTTCCGATATTGTAGAATTGGTCGATGACGAGATGGGAGATGACTATGCAAAACTTGCTGGTTTAACAGAAGAGGAAGATTTAAATGAACCCACGATAGTTAGTATGAAGAAGAGACTTCCATGGTTGATCGCATTGTTATTCTTAGGAATGGCAGTATCCTCAGTTGTTGGAATGTTTGAATCTATTGTTGCGGTATTACCAATTGTTATCTGTTTCCAATCCCTGGTACTTGATATGGCGGGAAATGTTGGAACACAGTCTTTAGCTGTAACAATCCGCGTATTAATGGATGAAAATCTGTCAGGTAAGAAAAAGATTGCTTTGTTATTTAAAGAAATGAAGATCGGTTTCTTAAATGGAGCGAGCCTAGCGATCATGGCACTCGTATTTTTAGGGGTGTACATCCATTTATTTAAACATTATGCATGGATTTCTTCATTCCTGATTTCAGGGTGCGTAGGAATTTCACTGATCGTTGCGATGGTGATCTCAAGCCTTGTAGGAACGATCATTCCAATGTTCTTTCATAAGATCAACATTGACCCAGCAGTGGCTTCTGGTCCATTGATCACAACTATCAATGATTTAGTTGCAGTTATCACATATTATGGACTTTCTGGTCTTGTGTTGATTCAGTTATTTCATATATAAAGAAGAGAGTGGCAAAAGTAAATTCTTGCCACTCTCTTCTTTATATGTTTGGTGCTTTATTTTTCATGAAAGGAGAAGTCGCTTTTTCCATTTTGTTTTACGAAATATAGTGCTTTATCAGCTTTTGTATAACATTCGTCAAAAGAATCTCCAATATTGCACATATATAGTCCGGCAGAAATGGATGCAGCATGAAGCTCAGGATCTTGTTCCTTTCGAGTATTAAATTTCTTAAAAATAGCAGTTATAACTTCTGTAATACTATTTTGATCAGCATCTGGCATAAATAATAGGAATTCATCTCTGCCAAGACGACAGGCAAGACATTCACTGGAATATTCTAATAATAAATTACCAAGAAGCTTCAATACACGGTCACCAGCTTTGTGGCCATAGATGTCATTGATGGTTTTTAAATTGTCCATATCCATAAAGACAAGACATCCGCTGTGGTGTTTCATCAACTGCGCAATGGCTTGCTCACCTTTATTTCTGCTTGGAAGCCCAGTTAAAAAGTCGAGATTTTCTTTGGCTTTTTGTGTACGGATCGTGCTCATGATGTCAGAAATGAATTGACTCATTTCGATTTCAGCTTCAGGAATCTGAGTATTCTCAGTGATACTTAAATGATCTTCTTTGACATGAATACGGTCTTCCCTTAATAGTTTTAAAAAGATATCAGTGATCTCAGGATCAAACTGAGTCCCTTTATTATTCTCTAATTCCTGTATGATCTTTTCTGGTGGAAGTTGATTTCGGTAAATTCTCTGGGAACTCATAGCATCATAACTGTCAGCAACCGCAACAATTCTTGCATGTAGTGGAATCTCTTTTCCCTTTAAACCGTCAGGATAACCATTTCCATCGTAACGTTCATGATGATTGCGTACAATTTCTTGTACGTGATCGATCAGAGAAATATTCTTTAAGATATTTGCACCAATGATCGTATGTTCCTTAATAATAGAAAATTCTTCCTCAGAAAGTTTGCTTGGTTTATTTAAAATGGTATCAGGAATAGCAATTTTGCCGATATCATGAAGATGAGCAGCATTTTTTAGATTACTAAGTTCTTTTTCATTCCATCCAAGTTCACGAGCGATCAAAACGGAATACTCTGCAACACGATGAGAATGTCCTTTCGTATATTCATCTTTTGCCTCGATCGTGGTGGATAACATCTGCATCAACTGCAGAGACATCTCTTCTATATTTTTTTTACGTTTATCGAGTTCTTCCTGCTGCTGGCGTTTGATGATATCACGGATGATATGGATCGTATAGATCACATTTATAAACAGTAAGATCAAAATAGCGATACCGACAAATAAACCAGAAACAGATACTTTGTAATATACAGAAATTGCTTCAAAAATCACAGAAAGCATTGTAATAAGCAGTCCAAAGAACAACAGGCAATCACTTCGATTTCGATGATTCCAATATCTGATCAGGAAAGTAAGAATGACAGCAAGGAAAGTAATAATAAGGATTGCGTGTGCTGCTGGCATTGTCTCAATATAATCTGCAACGCCTGTAAGATGCAGGATCGTACAGATGATAAAATTCAATAAAGCAATAAAACAGATCGATTGAAAGATCTTTTTATATTTACCTTTCTGAAGATTATTGACATATAAGGAAATCGGCAACGGACATAACATGAGCATAATAAAACATGAAGTTGCAAGTCCAGATGCATTTGGAACAAGGATCTGCCGCATTTTTGATTCTCCGATCATCCAGACAGAACCCATAAGCATACACCATCCAAGATATTCCATATTAAACTTGGTTTTGTAAACAATTCCAAGGGCGATACTGAATAAGATTGTGACAATCGATGCAAAAAAGATAAATGATCCGATCACGGTTCCAGAGAAGTTATGATTAAAAATATAACTCCAGATCTGCATTTGATCTCCACAGTAAATCGTATTGACAACACCAGAGTAGTTACTCGTATATGTTGTAAGTTCCAGACGAAGTTCCTTTCCGGCATCTGCAGACGAAGTATTGCAGAATATATAACGGCTGGCAGAGTTTTTGCCAAATCGGTGCAGACTTTTTGCATTGTACTCTTTTCGAAGTTTTCCATCAATGTAAAAACGTACATCTTGAAGGGAAGAACGGATCGCGATCACATTCTCGTTATAATCATCTGGAAGTGTAGTAGTAATGATCATCGTCTGTTTTGCTGGAACTTTATAACGTCCAGGAACAGAAATGTTTTGTTTTGTGCCATCGGATTTCTTCCATGTAAAAGTACCATTGTAGATGATGGAATGTCCAGATTGGTCAAAAAACTGTTCATCAGGTCCTAAAATCTGAATTCCAATGAACCAGACAAAGATGATCATCATCAAAATATAAAATAGTCTGGAAATATTTTTATTAGTTTTGTATGGTTTTCTGATCAAAAATAGTTTCCCCCCTCCATTTGTTGATCGCATTGTATACCAAAATCAACATAATTAATTTTATTATACGGTTTTATGATTCAATTTGCAATTTAAACTATACTTGACAGATCAATATTTTTTTGTTAAAGTAATCAAACAATCAATATTCCATGAGGGAGTAGTTCGCGTCATACAAAGACGTGATTTGTCAACAGACTCGGTAATGACTCGCAGATATCAAGCAAGTCAGCCTGGCAAATATTAAAGAATGAGACTCATGTATGTTCTTATAGTACATCTGGAACATACATGAGTTTTTCTTATGTACAAATAAAAAGACAATTTTGAAAGGAGAAAAACAAATGGAGAAATTTATCAACCAATCCCCATTATTTTTAGTGATCATCTGTCTGATCATAGGATTTGCATTTTTAATGAAAGGAGCAGACTATTTTGTAGAAGGAAGTTCAAGTGTCGCCAAACGTTTAAAAGTTCCTTCTATTATCATTGGATTGACGATCGTAGCCATGGGAACATCACTTCCAGAAACTGCAGTCAGTGTAACAGCATCTATTGCCAATAATAATGCCCTGGCGATCAGTAATGTAGTTGGTTCTAATATCTTTAATATGATGTTTGTGATCGGAGTTTGTTCAATTTTAGCAACGATCGGTGTAAAAAGAGAAACAATTATAAGAGATATTCCATTATCTCTTGTATGTGCGACATTACTTCTCATATTTGGTTATCTTGCATTCGGAGATAGATCACATATGATCCTTGGACGTTTTGATGGAATCATTTTCCTTATTATATTTGCCGTATATGTTCTTATGATGGTTTTTCAGGCAATGCGTGCCAGAAATAATCAGGAAGTCGTACAACTTGAAACAATGGAAAATGAAGAATTGACGATCATGTCTTATCCAATGAGTCTGTTATGTATCGTTGGAGGTGCAGCAGCCATCGCATTTGGTGGAGATCTTACAGTTGATGCTGCAAGCAGGATTGCCATAGATTTTGGAATGAGCCAGAATCTTGTAGGATTAACGATTGTTTCGATCGGAACGTCTCTTCCAGAACTGGTCACATCCATCGTAGCCGCAAGAAAAAATGAAGTTGATATGGCGGTCGGGAATGCGATCGGTTCCAATATCTTTAACATCCTTATGGTACTTGGAATCGCATCTGCGATCAGTCCATTACAGCTAATTGGTGAAAATGTGATCGACATCATAGTTTTAGTCGTATTTTCAGTTGTAGTATGGATCTTTGGAGCAACGAAAAAAGAGATTTCCAGAACCGAAGGAATTGCAATGATCTGCATGTATCTTTGCTATAGTGCGTACATTATTATGCGATAGGCGTGATCATTGACATTACACCGTCACAACTATAAAATATAAGATATATGATGGAGGAGAACTAATGATCAGATTAGCAACGATAGGAACCAATTTTATTACAGACTGGCTGATGGAAGGAATTTTAGAATTAGATGAAATCCAATTAACAGCTGTATATTCAAGAAATTTAGAAAAAGGGAAGCAGTTTGCAGCAAAATATAATGTAGAAAAAGTATATGATAACTACGAAGAGATGGCAAAAGATCCAGAGATTGATGCGGTTTATGTAGCGAGTCCAACTTATATGCATTATGCACATTCGATCACAATGATCAATTACGGAAAGCATGTGCTTTGTGAGAAACCTGTTTGCTCCAACCGTGAGGAATTAGATATCCTGATCAAAGCAGCCAAAGAACAAGGAGTTGTATTTATGGAAGCCATGAAGAATGTACATTCTCCAGGATTCCATGCGATGATGGACAATCTTTATAAGATTGGAACAGTGAGAAGAGCAACGATTCAGTATTGTCAGTATTCTTCAAGATATGACAAATTTAAAAAAGGGATCATTGAAAACGCATTTAATCCCAAATTATCGAATGGAGCACTGATGGATATTGGATCTTACTGTATCCATTTCCTTGCAAGTTTATTTGGGAAACCAGAAAAGATTCTCGCAGACAGTTTGTTCCTTGAAAATGGAGTGGATGGTGCAGGAAGTGTGATCGCATCGTATGACGATAAACAGGCAGAGATCATATATTCCAAGATTACAGATTCCAAACTGCCAACACAGATTCAGGGTGAAAATGGATGTATGATCATTGAACAATGTCCGATTATCAAGAAGATCACGATCTACTATAGAAATGGAGAAACAGAAGAATTACAATTTGACAAAAAGAGATAATCCGATGATCTATGAAACAAAAGATTTTATCAGATTGATCAAAGAACATAAAGTGGATCATCAATTTTTAAGAGCATCCGAGATCGAGATGGATATCACGGATGAAGTGCGAAGACAGACAGGAATTGTATTTCCGGCAGATAAGATCCGTGAACAGTGATCGCAAGTGAACAATCTCTTAAAACAGAAAGGAAATCAAACATGAGAAAGATCATAGCAGCAGGATGTCTGATGGCAGCCATGACAACTTTGTGTTTGGGTGTTCATCTGCAAAAGACGGCAGCAAAGATACAACAAAAGCAACAACAGAAACAAAGATGAAAGTGCAATCAAAATATAAAGTACCAAAGATCACAGCAGCAAAGAAAACAGACCAACTTGCGGATGCACAAAAGGGAGAAACGATCGTCACTATGAAAGTCAAAGGTTATGGAGAAATGCAGTTTAAGTTCTTCATGAAGAAAGCGCCTTTGGCTGTGAAGAATTTTGTAACTCTTGCATCGAATGGATACTTTGATGGACAGATCTTTCACAGAGTCATCAATGATTTTATGATCCAGAGTGGAGATCCAACAGGAACAGGAACAGGCGGAGAAAGTATTTGGGGAGAAGACTTTGATAATGAAGTATGTGAGGAACTTCTGCCTCTTCGCGGTTCTTTATGTATGGCAAATTCCGGAGCAGATACGAATGGAAGTCAGTTTTTTATCGTGCAGGCGAAAGCAGATACAGCGAAGAAAGGTCTGGAAGAAGGGAATGTAGAGCTCACAAAGAAACAACAAGCGTTATTCTTGGATCAGGGTGGATATCCATCCTTAACAGGAAGCTATACTGTGTTTGGACAAATGATCAATGGATATGATGTGTTAGATAAGATTTCAGGATGCAAGACACAAGATAATGGAAGTGGAGAAGTAAGCCAGCCAGTGAAGAAAGTTGTAATAGAGAAAATGACTGTTTCAAATGCAGAATAAATTAGAGGAAAACAGGTGGTTATATGCTGATCGTTGCACTTGATACTTCAAAAAAAGAGCCGTTATATGAGCAGATTTATAATTCTATCAAAGAAGAAATTATAACAGGAGTTTTGCCCTTTGGGGCCAGACTCCCTTCTGCAAGGAGACTTTCCAAACATTTAGATGTCAGCAGGAATACTGTGGACACTGCATATGCACAGCTTTGTGCAGAAGGATATATTGAATCAAAACCAAAACGTGGTTTCTTTGTCTGTCAGGTAGAAGAACTGGCAGAGCTTCACATTCCAGTTAAGATCGAAGAAGAGGAAGAAGAAATACGACCAGAGAAGATACCATACGACTTTTCATCAGCAGGAGTTGATATGGAACAGTTTCCTTATCATATCTGGAGAAAACTACTAAAAGAGATCATGATCAATGATAACAGTGAGTTATTTCAAAAGGGGAATTTTCAAGGAGATTTGGAATTGCGCAAAGCGATCATGTATTATCTGAGACAATCCAGAGGTGTTCATGTTCATGCCAGCCAGATCGTAGTGGCAGCAGGAATGGAGAATCTGCTATTTTTACTACGTCAGATTTTAGGAGAAAAAGTTTCCATTGGAATTGAAAATCCAGTTTACAAAAATGCGTATGAAATCTTAAAGGAATTAGATTTTAAGATTCATCCGATCTCCATGGACGAAAGTGGAATGTGTGTAGAACAATTGCAGAAAACAGATGCGAACTTAGCATATGTAACCCCGGCACACCAATATCCAACAGGCGTGATCATGCCAATAGGGCGAAGAAGTCAATTATTAGGATGGGCTAAAAAAGATCCAGATCATTATATTATCGAAGATGATTATGACAGCGAGTTCAGATATCATGGAAAACCAATTCCAGCGATGCAGGGATTAGATGATGGAGAAAATGTGATCTACATGGGAACATTTTCAAAAGCGATCGCACCAGCGATCCGAGCAAGTTATATGGTGCTCCCAAAGAAACTTGCAAAGAGATATCAGCAGATTGGCCAGACATTTTCCTGTGCAGTATCAAGGATCGATCAGAAAGTTTTGACGCTGTTTCTGACAGAAGGGCATTTTGAACGACATTTAAACCGTATGAGGAATATTTATAAAGAGAAACATGATCTATTGATCAAAGAAATTAAGAAGTTAAACTCCGATATTCAAATATATGGTCATGGAGCAGGAGCACATATCATCGTAAGATTCCCTGTCAGTGATCAAAAAGAGTTTCAAAAAAAATTAAGACAAAAAGGCGTGATGATCTATCCGCTCTCATGGTATTATATAGAAGGGAAACCATTGAAAGAAGAATATATTTTGGGGTTTACGAGAATGAAAAAAGAAGATATGATAAGAGGGATTGAAATTATAGGAGAAGTACTCTATTCAAAATAAAAAGTGGAGGACAATCATATGTCAGAAGAGAAAAATCAAAATGAGATTGAGGAAGTAACAAATGAGGATGAACACAAAGATGTGGAACATTACTGCTATCTTTGCAGACGTCCGGAATCTGTAGCCGGTAAGATGTTAGAACTTCCGAATAATATTTTTATATGTACAGATTGTATGCAGAGGACATTAAATTCTATGGGCAATGGTCAGTTTGGATTTATTGACGCAAGAAATATGGATCTTGACAGCATGGATATCACAAAGATGATGAACGATATGCAGAGCATGCAGCCAAAAGCGGAAGTAAAGAAGAAAAAGAAAGACAAAAAAGAAGAGCCAGAGTTTACATTAAAAGATATTCCAGCACCACATCAGATCAAGGCAATGCTGGATGAATATGTTATTGGACAGGATTATGCGAAGAAAGTCATGTCTGTTGCTGTATACAATCATTATAAACGAGTGGTAACAAATACAATGGATGAGATCGAAATCGATAAATCGAATATGCTGATGATCGGACCAACAGGAAGTGGTAAAACATATCTGGTCAAGACACTTGCAAGACTGTTAAAAGTACCACTAGCGATCACAGATGCTACATCCTTAACAGAAGCAGGATATATTGGTGATGACGTAGAAAGTGTTTTATCAAAGCTCTTACAGGCGGCAGATAACGATGTAGACCGTGCAGAACATGGAATCGTATTCATTGACGAGATTGATAAGATTGCCAAGAAACAAAATACAAATAGCAGAGATGTCAGTGGAGAATCCGTTCAGCAAGGATTGCTAAAACTCTTAGAAGGAGCAGAAGTCGAAGTGCCAGTCGGAGCTACAAGCAAGAATGCAATGGTACCACTCACAACGATCAATACAAGGAATATTCTTTTTATCTGTGGTGGAGCCTTCCCAAACTTAGAAGGAATCATCAAAAAACGTCTGATGAAGAAAACATCGATCGGATTTGGAGCAGATTTAAAAGACCGTTTTGATGAAGAAGAAAATATCATTGTACAGGTTACGAATGAAGATTTGAGAGAATATGGATTCATTCCAGAATTTATCGGAAGACTTCCAATGATATTTACATTAGAAGGACTGACAAAAGAGATGTTAGTCAAGATTCTAAAAGAACCAAAGAATGCGATCTTAAAACAGTATCAGAAGTTATTAGAATTAGATGAAGTAAAATTAGAATTCGATGAAGGGGCTCTGGAGGCTATCGCAGAACAAGCTCTGAAAAAGAAAACAGGAGCCAGAGCATTACGTGCGATCATCGAGAAATTCATGCTCGACATTATGTACGAGATACCAAAAGACGACACGATCGGAAGCGTAACGATCACAAGAGATTATATTGAGAATCATGGAAATCCAGAGATTCATCTAAGAGATCAGTAAATAAGAATGATACGCCAATATGTATAAATGAAATGCAGCCAGAAAGTTAAATCAATAACTGTCTGGCTGCATTTTATGTTATTTAATATTCTATTAACGAAAGTCTTATTTAATAACCTTGATCCATCCTTCAGGGGCTTCAATATGACCCATCTGGATTCCTGTTAAAGTATCGTATAATTTCTGGATGACAGGTCCCATCTTTTCCATTCCGCTTGGGAAGCAGATTTCATTACCGTGATCATAAATCTTTCCTACTGGAGAGATAACTGCGGCTGTTCCACATAATCCACATTCAGCGAAATCTTTGACTTCATCAAATAATACTTCACGTTCTTCGACTTCAAGTCCAAGGTATTCTTTGGCTACATAAACTAAAGAACGACGAGTGATAGATGGAAGGATACTGTCAGATTTAGGTGTTACAACTTTACCATCTTTTGTAATAAAGATGAAGTTAGCTCCACCTGTTTCTTCTACTTTTGTTCTTGTTGCTGGGTCAAGATACATATTCTCATCAAATCCCTGACGATGAGCTTCCATGATTGGGTAAAGGCTCATAGCATAGTTTAATCCGGCTTTGATATTACCTGTTCCACGAGGAGCAGCACGATCATAATCACTGACACGGATAGTAATAGGTTTAGCTCCTTCTTTGAAGTATGGTCCTACTGGTGTAGTAAAGATACGGAACTGATATTCATTTGCTGGTTTTACACCGATCACAGGATCACTTCCGAACATATAAGGACGGATATATAATGTAGCACCAGAACCGAAAGGTGGTACGAATGCTTCATTCGCTGCAACGACTTTCTCGATCGCTTCTACAAATTTATCTTCAGGGAATACAGGCATCTCAAGTCTTCTGCATGAATCTGCCATACGGCTTGCATTTAAGTCAGGACGGAATACAACGATATGTCCATCTTCTGTTGTGTAAGCTTTCATTCCTTCAAAACATGTCTGAGCGTACTGTAATACACCGGCACATTCAGAGATTGTGATGTTGGCATCTGTTGTTAATTCACCTTCATCCCATGCTCCATCTTTGTAATTAGCTACAAAACGGTAATCTGTTGGCATATAACCGAAACCGATGTTAGCCCAGTCGATATTTTTCTTTTCCATAATATTAATGCACTTCCTTTTATTCGTATTGTAGAGTCGTTAGCCAGTCTATAGATGGTCGGCTAAAAATTCTTATTGCTAACAGTTTACACCTGAATATTTATAACGTCAAGAGATTTTATGCATCGTAACCATGAATGTTTTTCACCGATGGACCATATGTGAGTCCAACACCCTGAGAGCTGTTTGGTCCTTTTGGATATCCAATACCACTGTAATAAATATAATAAATTCCATTTTCCACAAAAAAGCTGCTACGGTAAATACCACGGTTGTCCCATGCTTTTTCCTTTTCAGATGGTTTTAAGATCGTAATACATTTCTTAAAATCATGCTCATTTTTGGATGAAGTATAATAAAGATTCATTTCCCGGTGCCTATGCCCTTTGTAGAAGGCAACGACGAGCATTTCATAGCCTTTCTCTGTATGAATGACATCCAGATGCCAGCTTCGAAGTCTGTCAGATGGATATTTTAACTGAATCGTGCTTGGAGTTGTCCAATGAAAACCATCTTTACTTTCACGGTATAAAACAGGGAATTTTCTTTTACAGTTGACAGTCCACATCTTATATCGTCCGTTTTCATAAATGATCGCCGGACTTAGAATACGATCAGTGCGTGCATCGGAAACCAATACATTCTGAGCTTTACTCCAGTGGATACCATCGGTTGTTGTACGTTTCATGATCTTATCGATCCTGGTACGATTATCGACTTGGCGCCAGTAACATTCTAAGGTATCGATGTCTTTTCTATATACAAGATGGGTATCTGAATTATACTGTTTGTCAGGGTCTTCAAATGGGGTCAATGGATCAAGTGAAACAGCTTTTCCCTCTCCTTCAAATGGCTTCCAATGAATCCTGTCATTGGAGACACAGACGTGTGGATTTTCTTTTCGCTGATCTGCACCTGGATATGGAGTGTATGCCATCCAATAGCGATAGCCGTTCCATGGTTTTTCAAAGTTTAAGACTTTTGGGTGAAATGCCTGATCATCACCGTAAGAACTGATGATATCAAGTTTTGATCTGCAAAGTTTCCTCTCCCAAGAGGCACTTGTTTTGGCTGGTTTATCAATTTCTGCCTGTGTGTTTTTTGGTGCACAAGAAGATGTGATGTATCAATAAAGCTAAGATCATCACCAGTGCAATGCTTTTGTTCTTTTTTAACATAATCTCCTCCTTATTGTAAGTAGCCTGTGAAGATCAAGGACAGTAAATATGGAAATTTACATAGATTTTACCTAGGCTGTTTACAGTATAACATAAAGAACAGCCTTGTTTTCATAAAAGTATAATAATTAAGGAAAATGAAAGAAAGTTATTGGGAAAGTATGAAAAATAATGCTATAATATTACAGAACAATCAAAAAAGCGTAAACGAAAGGGGAGCCTTCTCATGGACCAGATGAAGTATCTAAAGGAACTGGCAGTGCGTTATCCAAATGTCGCAGCTGCTTCAACAGAGATCATCAATCTTCAGGCAATCTTGCATCTTCCCAAAGGAACAGAGCATTATGTTTCTGATGTTCACGGCGAATATGAGAAATTCAGCCATATCATAAGGAATGGATCAGGAGCGATCCGAAGCAGGATTGAAGATGAATTTGGGAATACACTGACAACAAAAGCAAAAGAAAAATCTGGCATCAGTTATTTATTATCCGGAGCAGAAGATGGATTTAATGGAGGAAGAATTACCAAAGAATTTCCTTCTTGAATGGCAGCATGATACGATGGTACGTCTGGTTCATGTTGCAAGATCAGTCGGGAATAAATATACAAGATCAAAAGTAAGGAAAGCAATGTCACCAGAATTTGCCTATGTGATGGAAGAATTGATGGTAGAACACCGGAGAGCTGATAAGAAACGCTATGTAGAGCAGATTCTTGAGACGATCATCATGACAGGAAGGGTCAGACAGTTTATTGCAGCGATGGCCCATCTGATCCAGGATCTGACGATCGATCATCTGCATGTGATCGGAGATATTTACGATAGAGGATCTGGTCCACACAGGATCATGGACTGCATCATGAAGACAGCGGAATGTTGATATTCAGTGGGGGAAATCACGATATTTTATGGATGGGAGCTGCATCTGGGCACCGCGCATGTATTTGTAATGTTGTAAGAATCTGTGCAAGATACAATAATCTGGATGTTTTGGAAAATGGTTATGGCATCAATCTGATCCCGCTGGCAAGATTTGCATTGGAGTGTTACAAAGATGATGAATGTGAATTATTCCATGCATCTGGAGAAGTGGATGAGAGTAATATCCGAGAAGAAGAATTGAATAAGAAGATGCACAAAGCCATTGCGATCATGCAGTTTAAAGTAGAAGGTCAATTGATCAAACGCCGTCCAGACTTTTTGATGGATCAAAGATTACTATTAGACAAGATCGACTATGAAAAAGGAACGATCACATTAGATGGAAAAGAATATGAATTAAAAGATAAGAATTTTCCAACGATCGATCCAAATGATCCATATAAATTGACCAAAGAAGAAGAATATGTGATGGAACATCTGGTAACTGTATTTAAATACTGTGCTTATCTTCAGGAACATATAAGATTCTTATTTGCAAAAGGACACTTATACAAGGTGTTCAATGGAATGCTTCTATATCATGGCTGTGTACCGCTAAACGAAGATGGAACATTTCGTGAAGTAGAGATTGAAGGAAGAAAGTACGCA
>ENA-OQBV01001154-OQBV01001154.1-human-gut-metagenome-genome-assembly--contig:-NODE-1154-length-13680-cov-5.590644_pt1 | contig 13680 bp, 10 predicted proteins | sample MGYA00242750_ERZ504559 | MGnify/ENA primary metagenome ERZ504559 (study PRJEB26092, sample SAMD00036230) | human gut metagenome | host: Homo sapiens | study: EMG produced TPA metagenomics assembly of...
TTTAAAATTTCAAGTATCAAAGTGTTCTTGGAAGAATTTGGTCAATGGTTACGCCATAAAGTGAGATGTATTATCATTAAACAATGGAAAAGACCAAGGACTATATACAAGAATCTTATGAAACTAACATCTTCATTCCGTCCAGCATTATTCCAACTTCTCCATGAATTCTGGATGCCGATAAAAAAAAATTCATACGCCATATAATAAAGTACAAAGCGGTACTCATTTCTGACACATGAGTTACATTCTGCGCCCAAGTATATAATAAAACGAAGAGATAAATAACTGATTTTTACCTGTTTAGAGTACAAAATACAAGATAGGTTTTTGTCGATCTCTTAGTAAGAGATATATAATTCTCGTGCAAAAATAAGGAAAGTTTTGATAACTAATACACTTTTCATTAAAAAAATACGATCTAAAGCAAAAAAAGCCTTTTTTCTTATTTAATCTTTCTCTCAACAGCCCACTTCTCATTGATTTAATTATTTGATTTTATGCATATTACATCTATTTTGTCGATCTCTTACTAAGAGATCGACAAAATAAGCAAATAAAAACGAAAAAGAATTGAATGGAATACCTGTTTCTGCGACGTAAAAAGACCTGCTACACTTCGGTGCGCCAAAAGACTTTGCTCTATCGTGCCGCCTCTCGCCGATGGGAGAAGGAGTTTGCGTTGCGGACGGACGTCCGCCGGATAGACGCTCTCATATATAAAGGTATATTATACCTGATGGAAGTGCGTCAAGTATTCCTCGATTCCTCTCTTTCGCTGAAGACACTGAGTGCGATGCTGGAGACAAACCAGACTTATTTGAGTAATGTGGTGAATCGCTATTTCGGCTGCAACCTGAAGGAGCTAGTAAACACTTACCGAGTGGAATACGCCAAAGAGCTGCTCCGCAGCGGACGATGCCCCATAGAGGAAGTTCCCGTACGCAGCGGCTTCGGTTCGAAAAGCCCTTTCTATGTGGCGTTCGGAAAAGTGACGGGCATGACGCCCCGGCAGTATGTGGCACACGAGAGGAATCCGCTGAAACAGGAGGAAGATAATTAAGTCCTTTTATAATAAATGGTATGTATAACCAATTTTAGTTTTTTAAATTTATAAATTTAAAGTTTTTCTATTATGAACAAAAAGTTTTTAAGTGCAATCCTGTTCGGAGCCTTAATGGTTTCGTCAACAGGAACATTTGTGTCTTGTAAAGACTACGATGATGACATTGATCGTATCGACAATACGTTGAACGATCTGAAGTCACAAATTGCAGCTTTACAAACAGAAGTAGCCAACGGTAACTGGGTTACTAGCGTGACACCTACTGAAGGTGGTTTTACCGTAGTTTTCAAAGATGGCAAAACTTATACCATTGTAAATGGTAAGGATGGTGAGAAAGGTGACAAAGGTGAAGACGGAAAAGGTACCGAAGTGGCAGTGAAAGACGGTTATTGGTACATTGACGGTGAAAAAACCGATTACTTAGCTGTTACTTCCGAAGACCTGAAAGAGGTGAAAGTACCTTACATTAACGAAGAAGATGGTTACTGGTATTTTTATAATGATAAAGGTGAGGCAGAAAAATCTCCTTATAAAGCTACCGGTGCTGCTTATGCTGTAAATGACGGTGGCGTGTTTACATTGTACATGCCGGATGCAAATGGTGTGATGCAGACTATCAAATTGCCTACTGCGGCTTCTGCTATTTCTAGCATTGAGTTCTTGGATAACGATTACCAAGCTATTAAAGACCTTAATGAAATAACTCTTCTTTACTGGGATGCTGCGGCAACTACAGAATGGAAAGGGCCTAGAGGTAATATATCCAATAACATAACTACCTATTCTACAGATTTGTCAGGGAATAACAATGTATTGTACACTCGCATTGCCCCTTCTTCTGTAGATGCTTCTGAGCTTGCATTTAGTTTGATTGATACAAAGGATAATGTAGCTTCTATTGCATTGGCTGCTAAAAAATATGACGGTATGTTGACAAGAGCGGCAGAAAATGGTTTGTATGATATAACAGTTGTTCCTGGATCTTATGCGGATGGTGGTGATGCCAACAAATTAGCCAACCAATTCTTGTCATCAGGAGCCAACAAGGCTATGGCATTGAAACCTGCTACTGCTAACTATAGATCATTGTTTAATGTAAAAGTCATACCAGATAAACAGACTACAGCTCCTCTGACTAACATCAATTTGAATGGAAATTATGTTACAATTGTTGGAGTCGATAAAACTACAGGGGTTGCTTATCAGACTAAAGTGGGTCAGGAAGTTGTCGTGTCAGTTACAAAAGAATGTAACCTATATGATATGTATCTTTCTGCTTCTGAAGAAGATAAAGCTTTGTTTGGAATTATATTCAGTGAAGACGGTAGATCATTTAAAGCTACTAAGAGCCCAGATAATGTAACAGATGCTACTATCGATTTGGAAGTTTATACGTTACCCAATATCGGTGGTAACAGCAATATCAAGAAGACTACTATCCGAGTAGAAATCAACAGAACTTTGGGTGAAGCGACTTATGACAAGCAAACTAAACAGCCTAATAAGACCAACTATTCATTCTTGGTATCTGCTGACAAGTTGAAAGCGTCTTTGAGCAGCGACCTGAACGCATGGTATGCTTCTGTTAAGACAGATGTAAATGTACTTCAAAACATTTATGACGATGAAGCTTGTACAGTGATATCTGATTTGGGAACAAACGGTGGCGCTACTACTAATATGAATAACAAGCAGGTGGCTGTTACAATGAATGTGGACAATGACAATCAGGTTACACCTGCTAACATTGCTACTAAATTGAATTACTTGAAATTCCAGTTAGATATAAACAAGACTGTTAAACCATTGAAGATTGGAAAGACTTATTACGCTAAACTGTCATTCGTAGACAAGACTTCTAATATTGAGTTGAACTATGTAGTTGTTCCGTTCGAACTGACCAAGCCAGAATTGAATACTATTTTGGTTAAGGAAAGCGGTGTATTCCGTGATGGTAAGGATTTGGCTCAAGCATACATGTACTGGGGTGATGCCACAACTAAGGTAACAGGCAAATCTTACTATCAGTCCAACTATTACATTGACAGAGCATTTACTGATATGCAGAAGAAATTGTCCGACGCCAAGATGGTTACCAGTCCTACTTTTGCAATAGACGATGCTAATAATGTATTGGATGCGGAAGGCAAGGATACAGGAAAGAAAGCAAGTTACTTTGCTTCTATCGTTAACCCTGTACCTTCTTCTACCAACCGTGCTCATGTCAGCTTGAAAGAAGACACGGATGGAAACGGAAGCAGAGATGTGGCAGGTTATAAGAAAGATTTGAATGTTAAGTTTACCGGTGCTTATCTGGATGTAACAGGAGATGATTCTTGGAAATATGCCAAGACCTACCAATTCCGTGTAATGTCTCCGATCCTTGAAGGTGAGGCCGTAGCTGCCAATAATGTAGTTGAAGTTTCTGCAACAGGTAGAACAAAACTGTACAAAGAAAACATCTGGGCTAAGACTTATAACAACGATGTGAAATATGATATCTTTGCTAAAGGTAAAGCAGCAGGTGTTATTGAATGGTATCGTAGTGATATTGCCAACGTAACATTCTCTACTGGTAACAAGAATGTATTTGAAGTAACAGTAGCGACTCCGACTGTTCCAGTAGCTGCAACAGCCACTGCTCCTGCTGTAGATTCTTATATTGAGGTAGAAGGCGTTACTGAAAATACAGCCAAGTTGAAAGTTGCTGTAGATGATATCTGGGGCTACACATTGAACAGTTCTGTTGACATCAAGACAACTTTGAACACTGGTAAGTAAAATCGAAAATAAAAGTTCACTTCTCTTTAACGAGAAGTGACTTTTATCCAAGATAAACAATTTTTTCTAGGCGAGGAAAAGGGTTTCCGCATACCGGAATACTCCTTTTCTCGCTTTTTTTAATTTATTTGAATCGAAAAAGCCCTAAAAATAGAGTTTTTGATTTCATAAAAAAACACCTTATACCCCTATCGAATATCATGGAACCTGTATCCACAAAATGAAAAAGTTAAAATCATACTAAACGAATGCACCTATGCCAAAGCTTTCGAAAAAGACGAGATAAAGCATTTCATCTATATAATTGGTATTGCTGGGAAAAAGAAGGATATCCTGTTCCACCTAATGTAGTGGGAACAGACGATACCGACATTTTCGCTACGAGTATTTATAATGAGTATTGCAATATATTTCTCTCTTTCTGTATAAAAAAAGGATGAATATAGCGGATGTAATCCGATTTATCGAATATCTGGATGAAAACTCTCGTTATATCGATTTAAGCCTCATTGTTTCTCTAATTCACATTACAATTATAATTAAAAGTCCCCCTATCTCTATAAGTTCATCACTTCCTGTTCAAAAGTTTCCTTGTTTCCTATCGCCTTATTACGCATCTTGCTGCGATAATTATAAATCGTTGCCAAAGAATACCCCAAGAAATGGGCAATCCGATTACTATCAGTTACTCCCAGACGGATCAAAGCAAATATACGCAATTCCGTAGTCAGCAACTCGCCCGATTTTGGATATATTCTTCCTTCCTCTACCAATAACTCATTAAAAGAAGTAATGAAATGAGGAAATAACTCCAGGAAAGACTTATCAAACTCATTATAAAAATCCTTCCGTTCATCTCGTATGAACTGCTCGGATTTAATCGCTTTAAACAAATCGTCTATACGGGAGGCCATTGCCAGTTTCGCCAAAGAACGACGATAAAACTCCAACTTGTCCAGATAAATCACACATCTGTCCAAATAACGGGCAATGTATACTTCCTTGATCTTCCCCGTCTGTGCCAACTCAGCATTTACTTCCTGCATCTGTTGATTAGCCAGACTCAGATTACGGCGCATCACTGATAATTTCTTCATCCATCGGTACAGATAAAAAATAGCAGCAAGCAAAAATAAAGAAAGTAAGCTGACACTGATTAAAAGAGTACGGGAAATCTGCCTCTCTCTTTCTTCTTTCAATTTATATGCTTTATCAATAATAGGAAAGAACTGCGTTACCTCAATAAACCGCAAACGGGCATTACAAGCTACCGCATCCTCCATTGAACAATTCAAATACTTATAGGCACGGTCCAAATCACCTACCTCATACATCAGTTGAGCCAATTTCTGTAAGGATGCATATTCACGAATAGACGATTTCAAATCTGTAATAGCGGTCAAGGCCAGATAATAAATTTCTTTCTGAATATCTCCCCGCATATCGTAAGCCTCGGATAAAGTATAGTAAATATACCCTTTTTGCCGTTCATCCGGCGTTTCTTTCAATAGGTCCGACAATATAACCAAAGCAGAATCCACCCTGCCATTAATAATCTTTTTCTCGGCCCATACAATGCTCCTGTCTACACAAGGATCAGTAGCAATAAGAATAGAATCCCTGTAAGCATCGGTCTTTTTCAAATATTTCACTTTTTCGGCATCATTGGTGGTATAATCGGCCACCCAACCATAATAAGCCCGATAGGTCCGGTAATAATAAGCCAAAGTTTCCCGTTCCAATTCCAACGGGTCTACCCGCTCCAATTGTTCCAAAGCCTCGTTATACATTCCCATCACCCCCATCACCTCGGCACGGTTAATGACAATCTCATTCTTTAACTCCGGATGATTCAACAGAGGCAACAAATTCATTTTTCCATTAATATAATACAATGCGGAATCAGCTTGATAATGCAGATAAGCGTTAAACAAAGAACCGCAAAGTTCATATTTCTCCCTATTATCTTTAGAACGGTGAAGACGTTGCTTTAAATCCACAATCTCTTTTTCCTTCTGCACATGATAAGCGGTCTTATTATCAATGATCCGATCCAACCTTTTCAACACTTCTTCATTGCTGTTTTTATCAGCAAACAAAGGAGGTGTCAAAATCAACAAAAACAATATAAAGAAATAGGTTACATTCTTCATCTTATATACTTATTATAGATTCACAAATATATAAATATAAGTAATTAGAATAAAGTTTTTCAACGAAAATATTTTCATTGACGTTTATATTTTCAGCAATACAGCAGAGATAAATACACCTAGTTATCAATAAGTTGAGTCTATAAAACATTTATATTTTTATTCTAGTACTCAAATCTCATCTATTCCACTCCTACATTTGCAACATCCAAATGAAATGAAGATATAAACACTAATTTCTATATATTATGAAAAGAACATTCGCACTTATGGCATTACTCGCGTTATTCGGTTTGCAACACACAGTGTCCGCAGCCATAATTAAAAAAGTAGCCCCAACCTTCTGGTGGGCGGATATGAAGAATCCCGAACTACAGATCCTACTGTATGGCGACAATATTTCTTCCAGTGATGTAAGCATCTCTTCTAAAGACATTCTTCTGAAAGATGTTGTGAAACAAGAAAATCCCAATTACCTAATCTTATATATGGATTTATCGGAAGCTACTCCGCAGACTTTTCATATTACATTGAAACAAGGTAAAAAGCAAACTGTTGTGCCATATGAAATAAAACAGCGTAAGGCAGATGCTTCCAACGTGGAAGGCTTCAACTCGGGTGACGTATTATATCTGATTATGCCAGACCGCTTCGCCAACGGAAATCCCTCGAACGATGTCGTACCGGAAATGTTGGAAGCAAAGGTAGACCGCAACGATCCGTTCGCCCGTCACGGGGGCGACCTCGCAGGTATTGAAAATAATCTGGATTATCTCTCCAACTTGGGAGTTACGGCAATCTGGCTGAACCCCATACAGGAAAATGACATGAAAGAAGGATCCTATCATGGCTATGCCATTACCGATTATTATCAAGTAGACCGCAGATTAGGCAGCAATGAAGAATTCTGCAAGCTGGTAGAACAAGCACACAGTAAAGGAATGAAAGTTGTTATGGATATGATTTTCAACCATTGTGGCAGCGAAAACTATCTTTTCAAAGATATGCCTTCCAAAGACTGGTTCAATTTTAAAGGAAACTACACACAAACTTCTTATAAAACAGCGAGCGTACAGGATATCCACGCTTCTGATTATGAACGCAAGATAGCCGTAGACGGATGGTTTACAGAATCAATGCCCGACTTAAACCAACGCAACCGCCATGTAGCCCGCTATTTGATCCAAAGCAGTATCTGGTGGATAGAATATGCAGGGATTAACGGCATCCGTCAAGACACACACCCTTACGCAGATTTCGACATGATGTCAGAATGGTGTAAAGCCGTGACCGATGAGTACCCTGATTTCAACATAGTAGGTGAAACTTGGTTGAACAGTAATGTGCTAGTTTCTTTCTGGCAGAAAGACAGCAGACTGGCTGCTCCCAGAAATTCCAATCTCCGTACCGTGATGGATTTCCCGCTGATGGAACAAATGAACAAAGCCTTTGACGAAGAAACAACTGACTGGAATGGCGGATTATATCGTCTTTACGATTATCTTACTCAGGATTTGGTATATGCAGATCCAATGAATCTGCTCGTTTTCCTTGATAACCATGATACTTCACGCTTTTATTTAAATGAAGAAGCCACGCAAAATATTGACCGCTACAAACAAGCACTTGTATTCCTGCTGACTACACGTGGCATTCCCCAGATTTATTATGGGACAGAAATTCTGATGGCTGCAGATAAAGCCAATGGCGACGGTCTGTTACGTTGTGATTTCCCCGGAGGTTGGAAAAATGACTCACGCAACTGTTTCAATGAGGCTAACCGTACTCCGCAGCAAAATGAAGCCTTTACTTATATGCAGAAACTACTCCAATGGAGAAAAGGTAATGAAATCATAGCCAAAGGCAGATTGAAACACTTCGCTCCCAACAAAGGGATTTACGTTTATGAACGAAAATATGGAAACAAATCGATAACGGTTCTCATGAATGGAACAGACAAAACGCAAACCATTAACCTGACTCCATACAAAGAAGTACTTCCAACAACATCAGCCCATGATGTTTTAACGGATAAAAGTATCGACTTGAGTAAAAACTTAACACTCCCGGGGCGTGGAATGCTAGTTCTAGAATTTTAAAACAATCAGTAAAAGCTTATAATTTAATACCAGTACATATTATGAAATTAAAAAAGAATCTTTCACTTATCGCATTTCTCTGTATCTCATTCATTGCGAATGCACAACAGAAACTGAGCTCTCCGGATGGCAATCTGGAGATGACATTTACCCTAGATGGTCAGGGCACTCCTACGTATGAACTGACCTATAAACAGAAGGAAGTTATCAAACCCAGTAAATTGGGATTGGAATTAAAGAAGGAAGACGCAAACGCCAAAACCGACTTCGAATGGACTGATAAAAAAGACATAGACAAACTGGACATCAAGACAAACCTTTATAACGGTTTCGAGCTAAAGGATGTCCAGACATCTACCAACGATGAAACATGGCAACCGGTATGGGGAGAAGAAAAGGAAATCCGTAACCATTATAATGAATTGGCGGTCACATTGAACCAGCCTGCCAATGACAGATTTATAATCATCCGTTTCCGCCTATTCAACGACGGTCTGGGTTTCCGCTATGAATTTCCGCAGCAGAAGAACTTAAACTATTTCGTGATCAAAGAAGAACATTCACAATTTGCCATGGCAGGTGACCACACTGCTTACTGGATTCCGGGAGATTACGATACACAGGAATATGACTATACCGTTTCCCGCCTGTCGGAAATCAGAGGATTGTTTTCAAAGGCTTATACGGAGAACTCCTCGCAAACAGCATTCAGCCCCACCGGTGTACAAACTGCCCTGATGATGAAAACAGACGATGGTCTGTACATCAATCTGCACGAAGCTGCTTTGATAGACTATGCCTGTATGCACCTCAATCTGGATGACAAGAACATGATTTTCGAATCATGGCTGACTCCGGACGCACAAGGTGACAAAGGATATATGCAGACTCCCTGCACTTCACCATGGCGTACCGTCATCGTTAGTGATGATGCCCGCAACATTCTTGCCTCACGCATTACGTTAAACCTGAACGAACCTTGCAAAATAGCAGACACTTCCTGGATCAAGCCTGTGAAATACATCGGCGTGTGGTGGGATATGATTACGGGAAAAGGCTCATGGGCTTACACAGATGACTTATCCAGTGTAAAACTAGGTGAAACAGATTACAACAAAACAAAACCTAACGGCAAACACTCTGCCAACACCGCCAATGTAAAACGTTACATTGATTTTGCAGCGGAGCATGGATTCGACCAAGTATTGGTAGAAGGCTGGAACGAAGGTTGGGAAGACTGGTTCGGAAAAAGCAAAGATTATGTTTTTGATTTTGTAACTCCCTATCCCGACTTTAATGTTAAAGAACTTCAAAGTTACGCTGCAAGCAAAGGTGTAAAACTGATGATGCATCATGAAACTTCGGCTTCTGTACGTAACTATGAACGCCACATGGACCAGGCATACCAATTCATGGCAGACAACGGATATAATTCTGTAAAAAGTGGCTATGTAGGCAACATTATTCCACGTGGTGAGCACCACTATGGACAATGGATGGATAACCATTATCTATATGCGGTGAAAAAAAGCAGCGGACTACAAAATCATGGTAAACGCCCACGAAGCTGTACGCCCTACCGGAATATGCCGCACCTATCCCAACCTGATCGGTAACGAATCAGCACGCGGAACTGAATATGAGTCATTTGGCGGTAACAACGTAAACCATACTACCATCTTGCCTTTCACACGATTAATAGGTGGTCCGATGGACTACACTCCGGGTATCTTTGAAACCCGTTGTAACAAAATGAATCCTACCAACAATTCACAGGTACGTTCTACTTTGGCACGTCAACTGGCCCTGTATGTAACAATGTACAGCCCATTACAAATGGCTGCTGACATACCTGAAAACTATGAACGCTTCATGGATGCCTTCCAATTCATAAAAGATGTAGCCATTGACTGGGATGAAACCAAATATCTGGAAGCCGAACCGGGAGACTATATTACCATCGCCCGCAAAGCTAAAGGAACCAACGACTGGTATATCGGCTGTACGGCAGATGAGAACGGTCATTCTTCAAAACTGATATTTGATTTCCTTGATCCGGACAAAAAATACATCGCAACTGTATATGCAGACGCAAAAGATGCCGACTGGAAAGATAATCCGCAGGCATATACCATCCGTAAAGGCATTGTGACCAACAAAAGCAAACTGAACTTACACGCAGCAAGCGGTGGTGGTTATGCAATCAGCATTAAAGAGGTAAAAGATAAATCAGAATTAAAAGGTATTAAGAGGTTATAGAAAAGCAAGTAAAAAGGTTGAATAGTTTTCAATAGGTATTTTTCCAAATAAAATGAATAATATTAAAGCATTTATATACAAAGACATGAAAAGAAACGCCACGTTTAAAGTCCTACTGATGTTCATTGTGGGATTATTCTTGTCCGTCAACACATTTGCCCAACAAATAGTTGTCAAAGGAATTGTCAAAGATACTACAGGTGAACCAATTATCGGGGCTAATGTTATAGTAAAAGGAACGACTAATGGTACCATCACCGATTTTGATGGCAACTTCCTGTTAAACGCCAATAAAGGTGACATTATCATCATTTCGTTTATCGGATATCGGTCTCAAGAAGCACAGGCAGCCGCTTCTATGAATATTATATTAAAAGATGATACAGAACTTCTGGATGAAGTGGTTGTCATTGGATACGGTTCTGTGAAAAAAGATGACCTAAGCGGTTCTGTGGTAGCTATCAAAGCTGAAGAGATGAACAAAGGTGCTGTTACTTCTCCTCAAGAACTGATTATGGGTAAAGTTCCGGGACTTTCTGTTAGTCAAGGTGACGGTGCCCCTGGTGCCGGTTCGACAATTCGTATCCGTGGCGGTGCATCACTAAATGCCAGCAATGATCCACTTATTGTTATCGATGGAATTCCTGTTTCAAATGATGCCGCTCCAGGCACTCCCAATGCACTTGCCACCATTAATCCCAATGATATTGAAACTTTCACTGTTTTGAAAGATGCTTCGGCGACAGCCATTTACGGTTCACGCGCTTCGAATGGAGTTATTATCATCCAAACTAAAAAAGGGACACAAGACAAAATAAAAGTTAGCTACTCAGGAACTTTCACGGCAAAAGACCCTTATAAACGTATAGAGACATTGGACGCACAATCATTCCGCGAAGTAATGCAGGCTCAATATCCGGAAGGAACCGCACAGTCGGCGGACATCCAACGGATTCTGAACGTATACCCTAACCAAAGCACCGATTGGCAAGATGCTATTTACCAGACAGGATTAAGTACAGACCAAAACATCGGAATTGCAGGAAAAGCAGGATTTATGCCTTTCCGTATCTCTTTAGGTTATAATACAGAAAAAGGTACACTAAAGACTTCTAAATATGAACGTTATACCGGTGCTGTCAATCTAAGTCCTAAATTTTTCGACAACCACCTGAGTGTAGACATCAATGTAAAAGGCACCATCAATAAAAACCGATTTGCAGATTCCGGTGCTGTAGGTGCCGCTGCTTTCTTTGACCCCACCAAACCCATTTACGATGAAGAAAACCGATATAATGGCTATTGGAACTGGGGAATAGTACAAGGAGCACAAGCCGATCTGGCGACTCAGAATCCATTGTCTTTATTATACGATAGAAACAATCACGGTACAACCAAACGTAGTTTGGGTAATATTCAATTGGACTATAAAATACATGGTCTGGAAGACTTACATGCCAACTTGAATTTAGGCTATGACGTGGCAAAAACAACCGGTCGTAATTTTGTAAATTCCAATTCGGTTCAAAGCTCACTAGATAAAACATTCACCGGTTTAGGACAAGGCAATACTTGGAACAATCTGCGTCGTAACCACCTGCTGGACTTCTACATGAACTATGCAAAAAACATAGAATCCATCAAAAGTAATTTCGATATAATGGCAGGTTATTCCTGGCAACATTTCTATTATGCCAATCATGATATCACCTATTCAAACCCTACAGAGGACTTAGGTGCAAAAGAAGGATATACCTATGACGAAAACGAACGGCATTACATCCGTGATGACCACCGTCGCATTCCGTATGAAAACTATCTTATTTCATTCTTCGGGCGTTTAAATTACAATTTCATGGACCGCTATTTGCTGACTGCCACTTTACGTCGTGACGGTTCTTCACGATTCAGTGAAAACAATCGTTGGGGACTTTTCCCTTCAGCCGCCTTAGCTTGGACCATCAGTAATGAACCCTTTATGAAAGCTACAGAAAATGTGCTTTCCAAATTAAAATTACGTTTAGGATATGGTGTGACCGGACAACAGGAAATTGGAGATTATCAATATATCACATCCTATTCATTCAGCACTAATCCTAATACAACCTATTTAGGAACTACGCTTTTGAAGCCAAACGGTTACAGTCCTGATTTAAAATGGGAACAAACAACTACATACAATGTAGCCATCGACTTCGGATTCTTAAATAACCGTATCAACGGTAGTATTGAATATTATCAGAAACATACAAAAGACTTGTTAAACACCATCAGTGCCGCAGCGGGAACGAATTTTATCAACTTGATTACCGCTAATGTAGGTAAAATGAAAAATAAAGGTGTGGAAGCCAATGTAAATGCCATAGCTATCCAAAGCAAAGACTTCACATGGGAGGTAGGCTATAATATCACTTGGAATGATAGCAAGATTACCAAGCTGACTACCACTTTCAATCCCGACTACCAAGGTATTGATGCCGGCACAAACCAAAAACACCAAGTAGGTGAAATGCCTGGAACATTCTATTTATACCAACAAGTATACGATGAAAACGGCAAGCCTATCCAAAATGCATTTGTAGACCGAAACAATGACGGACAAATTACCGAAGCCGACCGTTATCTAACCCACAAAAGTCCGATGGCTAAAGTATATATGGGTTTCAGTTCTCAGTTCAGCTACAAAAAATGGGATCTGGGCTTTAATCTCCGTGCTAACTTTGGCAATTATGTATACAATGGCGTGGCATCAGGCAATAGCACTTCCAACAATTATGGTGGAAAAGGATTTATTACAAATCTTTATAACGGTTTTCAAGATACAGGCTTTACCTTGCTGAATACCAGCGAACAAATGGCCAGCGACTATTTTCTGGAAAATGCTTCATTCTTGAAGATGGACAACCTTACATTAGGCTATTCTTTCCAAAATCTGTTTGCAGCCAAACTATCAGGACGTATCAGCGCATCTGTCCAAAATGTATTTACTATCTCAAAATATAGCGGATTAGACCCGGAATGTGGAGCGATAGATTCTAACATCTGGCCACGTCCCCGCACATACACTATAGGTTTGAATCTTAACTTTTAATGAGAATTACGTATGAAAACAAGAAAATATATCTATACAACTCTGGCAACTTGCCTGTTTGTTTTTTCAAGTTGTCTCAATGATTTGGATGTCTTACCTTTGGATTTATCACAAGAAAAATAAAATCAAAAGTGGTATTAAACTTATTAGCATAAACTATTGATTCACAAACGAACTCTTTTATTTCCCACTTTTGATTTTATTAGTATTAAGCAAGCCCTTTCAAGAAAG
>ENA-OQBV01001156-OQBV01001156.1-human-gut-metagenome-genome-assembly--contig:-NODE-1156-length-13668-cov-4.979027_pt1 | contig 13668 bp, 8 predicted proteins | sample MGYA00242750_ERZ504559 | MGnify/ENA primary metagenome ERZ504559 (study PRJEB26092, sample SAMD00036230) | human gut metagenome | host: Homo sapiens | study: EMG produced TPA metagenomics assembly of...
CGTTTCTTTTGCATGACCGTCCAAATTCTGTTACAATAGAATTGATAAATAAAGGCAGTTGTGGGTTATTTGTATGGGTATTTCATAGGAGCTGGAGGGACAAATATGGCAACTGAATTTCTGGAATATCTGTGAGGCAGCTTCATGGGAAGTCAGATTCTGCTGACGGGCATACTCCTTTTCAAGGTATTCCACCTGAGCCGAAGCATCCAGATACTCCTGCTGAAGACGGATAAAATCGGGATTTTTCAATGTGGCGATAACCTCTCCCTTCTTCACATACTCTCCGGGGAACAAATGAATATCCTGAATCGTTCCGTCCATCATCAGCGTAACCGTTGCATGCTTTTCCGGCGGAAGCATAATCACTCCGTTGAAAGACGGGGCATTGGCCACGGCAGTAGCCGACGTCACGGCATCTACGGAATCTGATTCCATGTCCAATGTATCTGTACGTTCCTGCGTTGTTTCTTCTTTTACATCTGCCGTATCTGAACTTTTTCCACACGACACGGCTACAAACAACAATGCTAATGCGATCCAAATCTGTTTCATATCTTTTCGTTTATTCTGTATATAATTCCATTTCCAACAACGAGACATTGTAGTTATAAACATTCTCGATATATCCTTTACGAATCTCTCTCACTGTATTCAGGCTCTGCACCAGTTCCGAAATACCGATCTCACTTTCACGGAACTTCAGCATCGAGCTTTCCTGCAAGGCATCTGCCTCGCGAAGGGCGGCTTCCGAGTAATAATCCAGACTCTTGCGCTGCTGGCTGATACGTCCCTGCAGGTCTGCGACCTTATTCTGCAACTGAGTCCGGTTCTGATCGGCCTCATAGCTGGCAATCTGCCAGTCTATTTTTGCCTGCTTGCTCCGGCTCTGCTGAGGGAAAAACAGCAGCGGGAAAGAAATACCGACCATCCAGGAATCCAGTTTCCGAAGCGGAAATATCTTTTGCTGTGCATATCCTACCGAGAACTCCGGAAAGAACTTACTGCGCTCGATGCGCAACAGATCCTTCTTTTCCTTGACCTGCATGGAAAAGTAACTCAAATGATCTTGTGAGAGCTCCCGGGCAGAACGTTCATCGAAAGGAAGAACGGACAATGAAGTATCCTGAGGTACAATGGCTGAATCGGCATAACAGGCCCAGGCAAACCGGCGGGCGGCCAGCCGGACTTCATCCTTTGCCTGCAACCACCGGGTATGCAGGTCGGAAGCCATTGTCGTTATCATGTTCCGTTCAGACAAATCGATGTCACCCTGCTGATAGCGCAATTCTCCACTGGAACGCAAAGTTCCTGCCAGACTCTCCTGTTCATTGTACAGCTGATACAAATTGTAGGCATACTGATAATAAGCCCAGGCACGCTTTACTTCGGCCACGATTTCTTTCTTGACCATGTTCCGGTAGGCTTCTCCTCTTTCCACCTGCGTATTGACCAGTGCATTCTTATAAAAAGGAGTCAGCAATGATCCCAAAGACTGTTCCACAGACAACTCGTGGTCGTTGCGGTATTCTCCGTTCAACTGTCCCCAGGAATAACTGAACGAAGTACTTCCTCCGTCCCAGATTTCTCCTCGTGTTGCCCGTGCCCGACTGATTTCTGCCGTGGCCATCTTCAAACGCGGATGGTTCTCCAGCGCAATGTGAATGGCCTCATCCAGTGAAACGGGTTTGCCTCCGTCTGCCGCAAAGGATGATAAGGAACAACCCAGCAACAGAACCAGCATCAGTCCGCTTTTACGAACCGGAAGACGACGTTTCCGCATCCACAAACGGGAAATTTCATTGACCAGCCGATAGAATACGGGAATCACAATCAATGTCAGGATGGTAGAGACAATCAGACCTCCAATAACCACCGTAGCCAGCGGCCGCTGTACTTCTGCTCCGGCTGATGTGGCAACAGCCATCGGAACAAAACCTAAAGAAGCAACCAGTCCTGTCAAAAAGACCGGACGCAACAGGTGATGACACCCTTTCCGAATAATCCGATTTGTACACATAGTATATTCTTTCTCCTTCCGCAAATCATTAAAATGGTTAATCATCAATATACCATTCAGAACCGCAACACCAAACAAGGCGATGAATCCGACACCTGCCGAGATGCTGAACGGCAACCCACGTACCCACAAGGCCAGAATACCTCCGATCAGAGACAGCGGAACCGTAGAGAAGACCACAAGGGAATAGATTACGCTTCTGAATGCAAAGAAAAGAAGCAACAAAATCAATACCAAAGCAATCGGGATGACCAGTGTCAGTGTACGAATGGCATTCTGGAGATTCTCAAACTGGCCACCATACTCAAAATAATATCCCGGCTTCAGTTTGACATTTTTGTCCAAAGACTCACGAATGGCAGAAACCACTTGCTGGATATCGGCATCACGCACGTTCACTCCAATTACAATACGGCGCTTCGTGGCATCACGATTAATCTGCAACGGGCCATTCACCAGATCTATACTTGCCACCTCACTCACCGGAATCTGAATACCTTCTACGGTACGGACAAACAGTTTATCCAGATTCAGATCACGCACTTTTTCCTGATCCAGGCGAACTACCAGATCAAAACGCCGCTCATTTTCAAAAACAACTCCGGCAGTCTCTCCTGCATAGGCTGTACGGATAATGGTATTCAGTTCCTCAATATCAATTCCATACCGCGCAATTTTGCTCCGGTCATAATGAATCAGCAACTGAGGTAATCCCATAGCCTGTTCAACCAATACATCGGATGCACCGGGAATCTGTTCTACATATTCAGCAGCCTCTTTGGCCTTGCTGTATAATTCGTCCATATCTTCTCCGTAAAGTTTAATGGCAATATCGGCCTTGGCTCCGGTCATCAGTTCATTGAAACGCAGCTGGATAGGCTGACTGAAATTAAACTCTGCTCCTTTGACGGACTCAAGTGATTTCTTCATCTTTTCGACCATCTCAGCACGGCTTGAAGCTGAAGTCCACTCACTGAACGGTTTCATGACAATCATTACATCGGCATCTTCAACGGCCATCGGGTCAGTCGGAACCTCAGCCGTACCGATCTTGGCTACAACATGCTTGATTTCCGGGAAATCTTCTTTCAGGCGTTTCTCAGCCTGCAAGGATATTTCAATACTCTTGCTCAAGGAACTTCCGGCCGGAAGAGTCATCTGCATGGCAAAGTCACCTTCATCCAATGTCGGAATAAACTCCGCTCCCAACCGGGTAAACAGGAACAAAGAAAAGATCAACAAGGCAAATGCAGAAACAATTGTTCCCCAAATATGCTTCAGACAAAAATCTAAAGTCCGCCGGTATCCTCTGTTCAACCAGTCGAAGAAACGGTCGGCCAGTGTTCTCTTTACGGAAACAGTCCGCTTCAGAAATACAGAAGCCATCATGGGTACATAAGTAAGCGAAAGCAAAAGTGCACCGATGATACAAAATACCAGCGTCTTGGCCATCGGGGTAAAATACTTGCCTTCAATACCGCTCAAAGTCAGAATCGGGAAAAAGACAATCAGGATAATCAACACTGCAAAGGTTGCACTACGGACTACATTTCCGGCTCCTTTCGCCACTTCCTGATCCATTTCCTTCCGGGTCAACTTTCTGCCTGCCATCTGCCGTCCATAAATATGGGCCAGAATTCCTTCCAGAATGACAATGGAGCCATCGACCACAATACCGAAATCTATGGCACCCAAACTCATCAAGTTGGCTGAAACTCCAAAGATCCGCATCATAATGAAGGCAAACAGCATGGCCAGCGGAATGACAGAAGCTACAATCATTCCCGCACGGACATCTCCCAGGAAGATAATCAAAACCAGAAAGACAATAACTGCTCCCTCTATCAGGTTCCGGATAACTGTCGAAATATTCCGGTTAACCAATTCTGAACGATTCAAATAAGGTTCAACACTGATACCTTCCGGCAACATCTTCTGAACCTGAGCCACCCGTTTTTCCAATTCCTGAGTAACCACATTGGCATTGGCTCCTTTCAACATCATGGCAATGCCGCCGACACATTCTCCTTCGCCATCTTTGGTCATCGCTCCGAAACGTTTCGGGGCTCCCAGACGAACCGTACCGATATCACTGATATGCACAGGAATTCCTCCCCGGTTAGTCACCACAATCCGTTCAATGTCTTTCTGATCACCGATCATACCTTCTGAACGGATATAATAAGCCTTGGAAGTCTTTTCAATATAACTTCCTCCCGTATTCTGATTGTTCCGGCTCAAGGCTGAGAATACATCTCCGATGGTAATATTCAAGGAGTACAAAGCGTCAGGATCAACTGCTACTTCATACTGCTTCAGATAACCTCCGAAACTGTTGATCTCGACAATACCGGGTATACCGGAAAGCTGTCGCTTCACAATCCAGTCCTGAATTGTACGCAGCTCCATCGCATCGTATTTCTTTTCATAACCCGGAGCTACTTTCAGCACATACTGATAAATCTCGCCCAAGCCGGTCGTAATAGGCATCAGCTCCGGAGTCCCCAGTTCTACAGGAATCTCTCCTGATACGGTTTGTATCTGCTCATTAATCAACTGCCTGGCATCCAACACCGGGACATCTTCCTTGAAAACAACGGTTACCAGTGAAAGTCCGAAACGGGAAACCGAACGGATTTCCTCCACATTCATAATATTGCTCATGGCAATCTCAATGGGGAACGTGATTAACTGCTCCACTTCCTGAGGAGCCAATGTCGGCGATACGGTAACAATCTGTACCTGATTATTCGTAATGTCCGGCACAGCATCAATCGGTAAGGTCAACATGGAATAAATACCTCCCGCCAATAAAAGAAGTGTTGTCAACACCACAAACATCTTCTTCCTGATAGAAAAGCTTACAATCTCCCTAAACATTTTATTTGTCTGTTAGTTAATAAAATCAATTTTACACTTTACAAAATTAATCCGGACCCTGCTGAAGCTAAAGAAGAATCCGGCGAAGCAGACAAATCGGGAGGTGAACGAAAAAAAAGAGAGGATGAAGTAAAAAAACTACCTCTTTACACAAAAAGCGGACCGCATGGAGAAAACTGTTCAACCATGCGATCCGCCAGACGACAAACGGTCAGATAAAGACCATCTGTCTACATATATCAGGATTCTTCATCTTCCAGGAGCGGAAGAGCACGCCCATCCGGTCCCACAGGATGAATTACTTCCTGAAATTTTATTTCAAAGATCAAAACGGATGATGCCGGAATGTCTCCATAATCAGCATTTCCATATCCCAGATCCGGATGAATATAAAGTTTGAAATGAGAACCGGCAGGAATATGCTGGAAAGCAACTTTCCAGCCTTCACGCAAGCCAGTATCATTCAAGGCAAACGTTATAGGATCATAAATCTTATCATCCAGACAAGTATCAAATACTGTACCGTCGATCAACATTCCTTCATAATTAACCGAAACAGAATCAGTGTAAAGAGGAACGGTTCCTGATCCTTTCTCTATATACTGTACATAGACATAATCAGCGACACCCAGTTCCGGACTAACAATACCGACTCCCGGTTCTACAAAATCCAGTTTATAATTCTTATAGATTTCCCAATCACCGGTAACATTGGCATGAGCCACATCCGCAATTGAATCTATATAATGCTCGTTACGAACCTGCCAATCCGCATAAGGATCTGCAACAACCGTGTCTTTGGCACAAGATACAAATCCCAAAGAGAAGAAGAGCAGCAAGGCATTTAACCAAGTTACAAATTTATTCATAATCACAAACATGGATTATTATTGCAAAGTTTTCAGCAAGCTGGTAATGCTTACCTTGTCTGCAATAATATTATTCAATTCAGAAATTGCCACACGTTCCTGTTTCATTGTGTCACGGTTACGCAGAGTAACACAATTATCTTCCAGTGTCTGATGGTCAATCGTAATACAGTAAGGAGTACCGATAGCATCCTGACGACGATAACGCTTACCGATTGAATCCTTTTCATCATACTGGCAATGGAAGTGGAACTTCAGATCATTCATAATCTCACGAGCCTTTTCAGGCAGACCATCTTTCTTTACCAGCGGCATAACGGCCAGTTTCACCGGAGCCAAAGCTGCAGGCAATTTCAAGACAACACGAGTTTCACCGTTTTCCAGAGTTTCTTCGCAATAAGCTGCGCTCATGATGCTAAGGAACATACGGTCAACACCGATTGAAGTTTCAATTACATACGGAGTATATGATTCGTTGATTTCCGGATCAAAATATTTAATACTCTTGCCTGAGAACTTTTCATGCTGGCTCAAGTCAAAATTGGTACGGCTGTGAATACCTTCAACTTCCTTGAATCCAAACGGCATCAGGAATTCGATATCGGTAGCAGCGTTCGCATAGTGAGCCAGTTTTTCATGATCATGATAACGATAGTGATCATCACCGAAGCCCAGCGCCTTATGCCATTTCAGACGAGTTTCTTTCCATTTCTTGAACCACTCCAGTTCAGTACCCGGTTTTACGAAGAACTGCATTTCCATCTGTTCAAACTCACGCATACGGAAAATAAACTGACGGGCTACAATTTCATTACGGAAAGCCTTACCGATCTGTGCAATACCGAACGGAATCTTCATACGTCCGGTCTTCTGTACATTCAGATAGTTTACAAAAATACCCTGGGCTGTTTCCGGACGAAGATAAACTTTCATTGCGCCATCAGCAGTAGATCCCATTTCTGTAGTAAACATCAGGTTGAACTGACGAACTTCAGTCCAGTTCTTTGTACCGGAGATCGGACAAACAATTTCTTCATCCAGAATGATCTGACGGAGTTCATTCAAATCCGGTCCGGCATTCATAGCCTGTGCATAGCGTTCATGCAAAGCATCACGTTTAGCCTGATGTTCCAATACACGGGCATTGGTGCTACGGAATTCAGCTTCATTGAATGCCTCACCATACTTTTTAGCAGCCTTGGCTACTTCCTTATTGATTTTTTCATCATATTTTGCAATCTGGTCTTCAATCAAGACATCAGCACGATAACGTTTTTTAGAATCGCGGTTGTCAATCAAAGGATCATTAAACGCATCCACGTGTCCGGAAGCTTTCCAGATTGTAGGGTGCATAAATATAGCAGAATCAATGCCCACGATATTTTCGTGCAACAGCACCATGCTCTGCCACCAATATTGTTTGATATTGTTTTTCAGTTCCACACCCATTTGTCCATAATCATATACGGCTCCCAGTCCGTCATAAATTTCACTTGACGGGAAAACAAAACCATACTCTTTACAATGTGAAACCAGTTTCTTAAAAACGTCTTCTTGTGCCATTTCTCTAATTTATTTGATTTTTCTTATATATTTTCTTCACTCAGACGGCGCAAAGATACGGATTTTATAAGTAAAAAGCACGATAGGTATATTAATTTATCTTATGAATTTAAGGATGATTAGCGGTCGTTCTTACCATGAAGAGTAGATTTTTTTGTAATTTTGTCCGTTCATTTCAGGATAGGCCCTATCAGGAAAGCCTTTACGGCAAGAAAAATGTTCATTGTGACACTTTGGCCTTTCAGAAGGAATTCCCCTAAAAGTAAAATTTATGAAACAAGCCACACAGAACAAATATACCCAAATGACTACGGCCCCCATCCCCAGCCTGATCGGAAAGCTGGCCATCCCGACCATAGTCAGTATGCTGATCACTTCTTTTTATGTCATGGCAGATACCTATTTTGTTGGAAAAATCAATACTCAATCTACTGCTGCCGTAGGTATTTCATTTTCCATCATGGCCATTATCCAGGCTTTCGGTTTTTTCTTCGGACACGGTTCAGGAAATTATATTTCCCGTAAACTGGGAGCACAAGACTACAAGAGCGCTGAGAAAATGGCATCAACCGGTTTTTTCTATGCCTTTTTTGCCGGTATATTAATCATGGTATTGGGACTGATTTTTCTACGTCCGATTTGTCTGGCATTGGGTTCAACTCCCACTATTCTCCCCTATGCTGAACAATATCTGGGCATAATCCTGCTGGGAGCTCCTTTCATGGCTTCTTCGCTGGTACTTAACAATCAAATGCGATTTCAGGGAAATGCTGTATATGCCATGGTGGGAATCATTGTCGGAGCCGTCCTGAATATCGGACTCGACCCATTACTGATTTTTGTTTTCGATATGGGAATTGCCGGAGCAGCATGGGCTACATTCACCAGCCAAATCTCCAGTTTTCTCATCCTGCTCTATATGGACAGTAAAGGAGAAAATATCCGCATTCATTTCCGCAATTTCACTCCACGCCTTACCTTTTTCAAAGAAATTATTTACGGCGGAAGTCCGTCACTTTGCCGTCAGGGCCTGGCCAGTATTTCCACGATTCTGCTGAATGTTGCAGCCGGGGTCTATGGCGATGCAGCCATTGCCGGAATGTCCATTGTCACAAGAATCTGCATGTTCATCAATTCTTTTGTCATCGGATTTGGACAAGGTTTTCAACCAGTATGCGGTTTCAATTATGGTGCAGGACTATACAGACGGGTTCGGGAAGGATTCTGGTTTGCCGTCAAGACAGGAGTCATTTTTCTGACCTTTTGTGCCATTGCAGGCTATATCTATGCTCCCGAAGTCGTAGCGTGGTTCCGAAAAGAAGATCCATTGGTCATCGAAATCGGAGCACGTGCCTTACGCTGGCAATTAATAACTCTTCCGCTTGGAGCCTGGGTTATTCTTTGTAACATGCTGCTGCAAACGATCCGCAAGCCGGTACGCGCCGTCCTGTTGTCTTCTGCCCGTCAGGGATTATTCTTTATTCCATTTATCCTCCTCCTTCCCTATTTCCTGGGGTTACAAGGAGTTGAAATGTGTCAGGCTGTATCCGACTTATGTTCTTTCCTGCTGGCTATTCCGTTGACTGTGCCTGTACTAAAATCGTTTCGGCAGGACGTTTCATCTGCCAGATAAAGGAAATGAAAAGATTTTTCGCCCTGCATGTCCGAAAAAAATTGTATTTTTGTCTCCATAGTTTAATTTTGATTTATGAGCGAAGATACATTTGACAAAGATACTGACAAACTCCCGGAAAAAGAGGGACACTCAGACTACAAGCCTGTTGATCAAACTGACGAAGCAGTCAAACACCAGCTTAGCGGCATGTATCAGAACTGGTTTCTGGATTATGCTTCCTATGTTATACTGGAACGTGCCGTCCCTCACATCAATGATGGTCTGAAGCCTGTACAACGACGCATTCTTCACTCCATGAAGCGTCTGGACGACGGAAGATATAATAAAGTAGCCAATATTGTTGGGCATACCATGCAATTCCATCCTCATGGCGACGCTTCCATCGGTGACGCACTCGTTCAGTTGGGCCAGAAAGAACTGCTCATAGACTGTCAGGGGAACTGGGGAAATATCTTAACAGGTGACAGCGCAGCTGCTCCACGTTACATCGAAGCACGCTTGTCGAAATTTGCACTTGATGTCGTCTTCAATCCTAAAACAACAGAATGGCAAGCCTCATACGACGGAAGAAACCGAGAACCGGTAACGCTTCCGGTTAAATTTCCATTACTCCTGGCTCAGGGAGTAGAAGGTATCGCCGTAGGTCTCTCCTCCAAAATCCTGCCACATAATTTTAATGAATTGTGTGATGCAGCCATTGCATACTTACATGGAGAGGAATTTAAGCTTTATCCCGACTTTCAGACAGGTGGCTCTATTGATGTTTCCCGCTACAATGACGGGGAGAGAGGTGGTGTAGTACGTGTCCGGGCTAAAATTTCCAAGTTAGACAACAAGACTTTATGCATCAGTGAAATTCCTTATGGAAAAACGACCTCTTCACTGATTGACTCTATACTGAAAGCCATTGAAAAAGGCAAAATCAAAATCCGCAAAGTAGACGACAATACGGCCCGCAAGGTAGAAATTCTGATTCATCTTGCTCCGGGAGTATCGTCTGACAAGACCCTAGACGCATTGTATGCCTTTACAGACTGCGAAGTGAATATTTCGCCCAACTGTTGTGTGATCGACAACAAGAAACCTCACTTCCTGACAGTCAGTGACGTACTGAGGAAATCCGTCAATAATACACGTGACTTGCTCCGGAAAGAACTGGAAATCCAGAAGAACGAAACACTGGAAACCCTGCATTTCGCTTCGCTGGAAAAGATATTCATCGAAGAGCGTATCTATAAGGACAAACAGTTTGAGCAAGCTGAAAACATGGACATTGCCTGCGAACACATTGACGAACGCCTGACTCCTTTCTATCCGCAATTTGTACGTGAAGTGACTAAGGAAGATATTCTTCGCCTGATGGAAATCAAAATGGCACGTATCCTGAAATTCAATAAGGATAAAGCAGACGAACTGATTGCCCGTCTGAAAGCAGAAATTGAGGAAATAGACAACCATCTTGCCCATCTGACAGAATATACCATCGAATGGTACCGTCATCTGAAAGACAAATACGGAAAAGATTTCCCACGCCGTACTGAAATCAGAAACTTCGATACGATTGTAGCAACCAAAGTAGTAGAAGCTAACGAAAAACTATATATCAACCGGGAAGAAGGCTTTATCGGTACCGGCCTGAAAAAAGATGAGTTCATCTGTAACTGCTCAGACATTGACGATGTCATTATTTTCTATAAAGACGGGAAGTATAAAATCGTACGCATTTCAGACAAGTTATTTGTCGGAAAGAACATTTTGTATGTCAACATCTTCAAGAAAAATGATAAGAGAACTATCTACAACGTCATCTATCGTGACGGCAAAGAAGGCTTCCATTACATCAAGCGTTTCAACGTTACATCAATGATCCGTGACCGTGAATATGACGTTACTCAAGGTAATCCGGGTTCAAAGATCGTCTATTTCAGTGCTAATCCGAACGGAGAAGCCGAAATCATCAAAGTAACGCTCCGTCCTAATCCCAGAATTAAAAAACTGATCTTTGAAAGAGACTTCAGTGAAATCAATATCAAAGGACGCCAGTCAATGGGTAATCTGCTGACTAAATTTGAAGTACACAAGATTACTCTTAAACAACGTGGAGGATCAACCCTAGGAGGAAGAAAGGTTTGGTTTGATCACGATGTGTTACGTCTGAATTATGATGGACGCGGACAATATTTAGGTGAATTCCAAAGCAGTGACTGTATCCTGGTAATTCATAAAAACGGAGACTTCTATACAACAGATTTCGATCTGAACAACCATTACGATCCGGATATACAATACATTGAGAAATTCGAAGCAGAAAAAGTATGGACAGCTGTACTTTATGATGCGGATCAACAGAACTATCCCTATCTGAAACGGTTTACCTTTGAAGCTTCATCCAAACGTCAGAATTATTTAGGAGAGAATAAACACAATCAACAGATTCTTCTCTCTCAGCAGGTTTATCCTCGCATACAAGTCATATTTGGCGGACATGACAGTTTCCGAGAAGCACTGATTATCGAGGCCAGTGACTTTGTTAGAGTCAAGAGTTTTAAGGCAAAAGGAAAACGCCTGACGACCTATTCAGTCGACCGTATTGAGGAACTCGAACCAACCCGCATGCCCGAACCAGAAATACTGGAAGAAGATGATGATAATGATTCTGTCGATACCAATGTTCCGGAAGAAGAAGAGAACGGACAAATGAAACTTTTCTAAGAACATGAAAAAAACGATAGTCTTTTTGCTCGTACTGTTCTCTGCCATGCTCGTTCAGGCACAAGAGGACAGTTTACGGGCTAACCGATATGTTATGCGTTCCATGCTGTTCGGTGCCGGATATACCAATGTACTGGATACATACCTGTCACCCCTGGAATATAAAGGCTGTGAAATCAGAATTCTTAGGGAAAGCATGCGCATGACTCGCTTGATGGACGGAAATGTCTCTTCTCAGAACATTCTACAAGCATATACCTCATATACGAAGAATACCTCTGGTACATCTTATTTTTATACGGGAATGCTGAATTGGAGTTATGCTCTGCATTACCAATTCCAAATCAATGAACGACTGAAGATACTGTTCGGACCAGTACTTGACTTAAATGCAGGCTTTGTCTACAATCCACGCAATTCCAACAATCCTGCCCAGGCCAAAGCCTATGGAAATATCGGTGCCTCAGGCATGGCTATTGGGAAATTCCACATTGGAAATTATCCTCTAACAGCACGCTATCAAGTTGCACTACCTTTAATGGGAATAATGTTCTCACCAGAATATGGACAATCATATTATGAAATTTTCTCTCTGAAACACGGAGGAAAAAATATTTTGTTTACTTCCTTGCATAACAATCCATCATTGAAACAAATGATTACATTGGATTTTCCCATCAGAAATACCATACTACGGGTTGGCTATCTCTGCGAGATCCAGCAGGCTCATGTCAACAATCTCAAAAGTCATATCTACTCTCATGACTTTATGATTGGATTTGTAAAAAACCTCTATCTCTTAAAAGGAAAAAACAAAATCAGTATGCCTAACGCTTTCACCCCCTATTAAATATGAAACTTCCGCATTTATTCACCAGTCTCTTAATCCTGCTTCTAGTGTGGACCTGTACTTCCTGTATACGCGAAGAAGTATCCGGAAATAGTCCTAAAGACAATTTCGAATCCTTATGGAAAATAATAGATGAACAATATTGCTTCCTTACATATAAACAAGAGGAATATGGACTGGACTGGAACGAAGTTCATAACCGATATGCTCAACGAATTACTCCAGAGATGGGATCAGAAGCACTATTTGAAGTACTTTCAGAAATGGTTAATGAACTTCGGGATGGCCATGTTAATTTAAGCAGTTCGCTTGCAACTTCTCAATACAGAGAATGGTTTGACGCATACCCTAGAAACTTTAGTGACAGTATACAAAGTAACTATTTGGGAAAAGATTATACTAACTCTTCCGGATTAACATATCAGATTCTGGAAAACAACATAGGCTATATCTATTGCTCCAGTTTCTCTAATGGTATCGGAGACGGGAATCTGGATCAAACCCTCAATCAACTGGCTGTATGTGACGGACTGATCATTGACGTCCGCAATAATGGAGGGGGAAATTTAACTACTGCACAGAAACTTGCAGCACGATTTACTAATGAAAAAGTACTTGTAGGCTATATGTCACACAAAACGGGTCCTGGGCACAACGATTTTTCAACTCCAGAAGCTATCTATTTAGAACCATCCAATGGTATACGCTGGCAAAAAAATGTCATAGTACTAACTAATCGGCGTTCTTTCAGTGCGACCAATGATTTTGTAAATTGTATGAAGCAACTTCCTTTAGTTACTATCATCGGAGACAAGACAGGAGGAGGATCCGGGCTTCCATTCAGTTCTGAAATCCCGAATGGATGGTCTATTCGCTTTTCTGCCAGCCCGATGTTTGACCCTCAAATGAACCAACTTGAATTCGGCATTGATCCGGATCTTAAAGTAGATATGAGTAGTGAAGATATTCAACGAGGAAAAGATACCATTATTGAAACAGCTTGCTATTTGTCACGGCTCTTTCATTTAAGCTTAGATAAAGGTACATAATTCCCCCACCCACTTCTTATGGGAAGCAGGATTTTTGTTATAATTGATACCCAATATGTTACGAATCCTCTGAAATTACAAATTATCTC